>OJAG01002250.1_pt1 | contig 9809 bp, 9 predicted proteins | sample 1589021 | NCBI WGS metagenome assembly OJAG01 (sample SAMN03283264) | human gut metagenome | biome: human-associated habitat; material: feces | host: Homo sapiens | place: USA | collected 2013 | reverse complement strand
AGCGCGAAAAATTCGCTTCGCATCTTGGCGCATTCTCATTTGGAAATAGTATAAATCGTCTTTGGGGTGGCATCTGCCCATCTAACGGAGCGCGCGGGCATTTTCATCCCGAGAATCGGAAGTTTTTTGGGAAAAGAAAAATCTGCGTGTTCGTCTTCCCGGCAATGCCTTTTTGTGCTATGATAAAAAGGCAAACAGAAAGGGGAACAAGCATGAAGATTCTGGTTCGATATCACGACGGCGCAGTGCCGCTGACCATCCTGCCGCAGGGGGACTGGATTGACCTGTGCGCGGCGGAAACCGTGACGATGCACGCGGGGGAGTTCCGCATTATTTCGCTGGGCGTGTCGATGCAGCTGCCGGAGGGGTACGAGGCGCACATTGTGCCGCGCAGCTCGACCTTCCGCAAGTGGGGGATTCTGCAGGCGAACAGCATGGGTGTCATCGACGAAAGCTACTGCGGCGATGACGACGTGTGGGGCTTTCCAGCGCTGGCCATGCGCGACACGACAATCGCGCGCGGCGACCGCATCTGCCAGTTCCGCGTGATGAGGAAGATGGACAAGCCGGAGCTGGTGACGGTGGAGCACCTTGACAATGCGTCCCGCGGCGGCTTCGGCAGCACGGGTACACGATGAAGAGGAAAAAAAGCCGGACGACGCGGCGCAAGGCGACACGCCGGACGATTTTCCAACTGCTGCTGACACTCCTGATGGCGGTGCTGCTGTTCGTCCGCAGCGACGCGCCGAACGGGGATGATTTCCTCGCGCCGATTCCGACGAAGCTGCCGATGGCGACCGCCGCACCCGTTTCATCCGCTGATTTAACGGTGTATTTCCTCGATGTCGGTCAGGCGGACGGCGCAATTCTCGTCAGCGACGGTCATGCCATGATGATTGACGGCGGAAAAGCCTCCGCCAGCCAATTCGTCTATGCCTACCTGACCAAGACGCTGGGGATTGAGCACCTTGACGCCATCATTGCGACGCATCCGCATGAAGATCACATTGGCGGTCTGCCCGGCGCGCTGAATGCCTGCACGGTCGGCGCGGTGTATTCGCCCGTGACGCAGTGGGATACGAAGGTATTCAGCTCACTGGTGAAGTACACCGAAAGACAGGGAATTTCGCTGACTGTGCCGAGCATCGGCGACAGCTTTTATCTCGGCAGCGCGCAGGTGACGTTCCTCTCCGATGGGCAGGGCTTCACGGACACAAACGACATGTCGCTGGTCGTGCGCGTGGACTGCGGCAGCACGTCGTTCCTCTTCACGGGCGACGCGGAGTGGAACGCGGAACACGCGCTTTTGGCAAATGGTCAACGGCTGCAGGCGACGGTGCTGAAAGTCGGCCATCACGGCAGTGAAACCTCGACGTGCTATGCCTTCCTGCGTGAAATCATGCCGCAGTACGCCGTCATCAGCGTCGGCAAGGGCAACAACTATGGTCATCCGGCGGAAAGCACCCTGAGCCGCCTTCGCGACGCGGATGTTGTTGTTTTCCGCACCGACGAGCAGGGGACAATTATCTGCCGCTCCGACGGGCGGAACGTGACGTTTGAGACGGAAAAGTGACGACCGAAGGGGGCAAGGGGGCGAACGGAAAGCCCAACCTTTTGCCTCCGCAGAGGCGAAATCCCCTGCAGCAAAAGCGTTGTATAAGGAAGGAGGACCGCGAATGATAAACATCCGCCGCATGTGGCAGCCGCTGACGGCCACTCCCTTCCTCGCAACGGCGGCGCACCATGAAATCCCGCCCTGCGAATCCCTGCAAAGGTGGATTCGCTGCTTCTGGGGCGGCATTGCCGGCGCTGGCGCATCCCCGACGCGCATCATCCCCGATGTCTGCGCTGACCTCATCTACCACATCGACGAAACGGCGGGACGCATCATCCAAGCGAGTTTCTGCGGCGTCAGCGACGTGTGCGGCACCGCGCATTTGCCGATGATTCCGGGGCATACGGTGAGCACATTCGCCATCCGCTTCCATGCCTTCGGCGCGTATGCGTTTGCGGATGATGCCCTTCGCGGCACGCTGAACGGCTCTGAATCGCCGGAAGTCCGATTCGGCCGCCTTAACCGGGCGCTGCGGGCGCGATTGCTGGAACTGGATGGGCTGACGGCGCGCGCGGCGTATGCGCAGAGCGTCCTGCTGGCGTTTCAGTGCCGGGAAAATCCGCTGATGGAGACAGCAGCGGATGCGCTGCTGTACCACCGCGGGACGGCGACGGTCAGCGCGTGGGCACACGAGTTGTTCATCAGCAGCCGTCAGCTGGAGCGCCTTTTGGGCGAGTACTGGGGGATGACACCGAAGAAGGGGAGCGCGCTGGTGCGGTATCAAGCGCTCTATCAGGAGATTTGCCACGGGACATTGACGGACGTGCAGGACGCGGTGGCGCGCTACGACTTTGCGGATCAGGCGCACCTGTGCCGCGAGTTTCGCCGCTATCACGGGGAAAACGTGTCGCATTTCTTCAAGACAGCGCGCAAAAACGGGCGTACAATGGAGGAAAACGGCGTTTATCCGCCGGAGGAGGTATCAACATGAGCGAAAGCATCAGCGTCTGCGGCACGGACTGCGGCGCGTGTTCATTCTTTGGGGGACTTTGCCGGGGCTGCAACGAATGTCAGGGGCGCGTGTTTCATGCGCCGACGGGCTGCGCGTGCCCGATTTACGCCTGTGTGCGGGAGAAAAAGGGCTTGCGGGACTGCGCACAATGTCCCGACCTGCCGTGCAGCCTTTGGCAAAGCACCCGCGACCCGTCGTTCACGGACGAGCAGTTTGCCGCGAATATCGCCGGGCGCGTCGAGAATCTGCGGAAGCGCATGACGAACTGCGAGCTGGCGGATTTCGTCTCTGCCCAGCTGGCACCGCTGCCGGAAGTCCGCCGAATCCCCATGATGGGCGGGTTCATCTTCTACTACCGCGAGCGGATTTTCGGCGGCGTATACGGTCCGGGCTTCATGGTCAAGAACGTCCCGGCAGCGTGGCGCTTCATGCCGGGTACTTCCGCCGAGCCGCCCTACGATAGCGCGAAGCCTATGCTGCACGTCCCGATTCTCGCCGATTCCGCAAAGCTCCGCGCCATGGTGCAGGCGATGTGGGAAGAACTGCCGGAACGTCCGCCGAGAAAGCGGAAAGGCTGACGGCTTTTGGAAAGCACAGCGGCAAATCAGCAAAAAGGTGCGTCAAAAGGGGAAAAACCTCCGAAAACCCTTGGCTTAATAGTGACAAGTAACTATGCCCTATTTGCGGCAAGTGGTTTCTGATCACGGATGCAAGACAGAGCAAATACTGCGGAGGACTTGCTCCGGGGGATAAGCGTGGGCGCACTTGCAGACAGATCGGCAATCTCAAAGGCAGAGAGCAACGAGAGCTTGCGGACGATCATCCGATTAGGGCGATCTACAATCGCCGCATGAATACGATCACGCAGTATCTCCGCCGTGGCACGCTGGACGAGCAGACCGCCGCCGTAATGAAACGGTTGGCGAAAGATAAACTGGAACGTGCTATTTTGGACGTTGCCTATGCCAATGGCAGTTATGAAAAGGAAATGGAACAGGCAACTTTGTTGAAAGAAACAAAGAAGAAACGTTGAATTTGACGAGGTGATGTTATGAAACTAATAAGAGCAAATGTAAATGATTGTGAAAAAATATGGAAAATGCAAACAGAAGCTTTTTCCGATTTGTTAGAAAGATATCAAGACTATGAAACAAGTCCTGGAAATGAGGCAAAAGAAAGAATAGAAGCTAAATTATCACAAGAATTTACATATTTCTATTATATTTTTGACGGAGATAATTTAGTTGGTGCGATTAGAGTTGTAGATAAAAAAGATGGAAGTAGAAAAAGAGTAGCACCTGTTTTTATTATGAAAGAATTTAGAAATAAAGGGTTGGCACAAAAAGCATTTGAAGAAGTCGAAAAAATTCATGGACATGATAATTGGAAACTTGACACCATTCTTCAAGAAGAAGGAAATTGTTATTTATATGAGAAGTTGGGATATAAAAGGACAGGATTGGTTGAAAATATAAATAATAAAATGGATATTGTTTATTACGAAAAGAATTAAACAACTTTCAGTTTTCAAATGAAGGGAGGTGCGCCGAATGTCCGAAGAACGCTTCTGGAATACCGATGAATATGCCAGTCCAGCTAAGTAAATTAGTTCCTTATCACAGTTAATCCTTGAAAAATGCGCATTTTGCGCTTGACAAAGCGGCGCGTTTATTGTACAATAGTGGATGGCATCAATAGCTCCGCTTGCCCCGGAAACTATTGAAACACCCGCGGAGGACATGCGACCATCATGCCGTGCCGCACACACATAGAGAACCATCACTTAGGGAGGAAAAACCTTTGAAGACGTTCATGCCGAAAGCGGCTGACATTACCCGTCAGTGGTATGTTGTCGATGCCGAGGGTCAGGTGTTTGGCCGTGTGGCCAGCCAGGTCGCGAACATCCTTCGCGGCAAGAATAAGCCGATTTACACCCCCAATGTGGATACCGGCGATTATGTCATTATCATCAATGCGGATAAGATCGTCATGACCGGCAAGAAGCTGGATCAGAAGGTTTACTATCATCACAGCGGCTATGTGGGCGGCCTCAAGGAGACCAAGTACCGCAAGCTGATTGCTGAGAAGCCCGAATTCGCCATCCGCCATGCTGTGGTGGGTATGCTGCCCAAGGGCCCCCTCGGCCGCCAGATGGCCAAGAAGCTCAAGGTCTACGCTGGCCCGAATCATGACCATGCGGCGCAGAAGCCCGTGAAGTTTGACCTCGTGTAAGGCGGAAAGGAGAAAAACAAATGGCTAAGGTTGATTACAGCGCTGTTGGCCGCCGCAAGAAGGCTGTTGCCCGCGTCCGCTTGGTCGCCGGTGATGGCAAAGTGACCATCAACAAGCGTGATATTGATAACTACTTCGGTCTGGAGACCCTCAAGATGACCGTTCGTCAGCCCTTGACGCTGACCAGCACGACCTCTTTCGACGTGCTGGTGAATGTCTGCGGCGGCGGTGTGTCCGGTCAGGCCGGCGCGATTCGTCACGGCATCTCTCGTGCCCTGTGCAAGGCTGATCCGGAACTGCGTGCTGCCCTGAAGAAGGCTGGCTTCCTCACCCGCGATCCTCGTATGAAGGAACGCAAGAAGTACGGCCTGAAGGCTGCTCGTCGCGCGCCCCAGTTCAGCAAGCGCTGATCGAGACTTCAAAATGCCCCAAAACCCTGGAAACGCAACGGTTTCCGGGGCTTTTCTTTTTTGATTTTGCTGTTTCCTTTTGAGGAAATTTGATGCTCTCTATCCAATTTTTAATGGGTTAACCATAGGGGAAAATCTCCCTCCATTCCGAGCTCTGCGAGGCGCATCTATAGAGACAATTTTCCCTCCCGGTATCTTTGTTTTACTTTGAATCCTTTTGGCGAAGTTTATTCCCGTTTATACCATATACGGATGGTTGAGACCCAGTTACCCATTGCGGTAGCTGGGCCTTTTTTGTTTTCTGATATTCCAATGATGAATGCTCGAAGGAGGAGACCGTGAAAAAATTTTTTAGAAATTTCTCCAGATGCTTAATTTTTGCCCTTTCCCGTGATCTACCACTTGAGGGGCAAATAACCTCTCACCTGTTCCTTGACAATCGAATACACATTCAACAGGTACATTCCTGATCGGGGCGTAAGCCCCAGCCGGATGAAGGTGCACCATGACCCTCCTGCCCCTCCGGGTGATAACGGAAAGCAAGGAGGCGAGCGTTTCCGAGCCATTCAGAAATATCCGACAGCTACGGATACGGCCATAAAGCGCAGCAGGGATAATGATACTTCTCTACGGAGCTGGCGGAGTACCCGGCAGAGATGAGATTCCCATGGACCCGAATCGCTATCGGGCGTCTGATGACTTCCTTTTCTGCATTTTGGGTTCGAGGAAAAATGAAATGCAGCGACGAAAGCCCCAAAAGGTATTTTGAGGCTTTCGTGGATCAGAAATGATTCAAATAAAGAGAAAGGAGGAAAACCCCATGGAAAACTGTAAGGTGATCGCCATCACAAATCAGAAGGGCGGCGTCGGCAAAACGACGACCGCAGTCAATCTCGGCGTGGGACTTGCAAGCTCCGGGAAACGGGTTCTGTTGGTGGATGCTGATCCGCAGGGCAGCTTAACCGTGAGCCTCGGCATAAAGAACCCAGACGAACTGGATGTATCGCTGTCTTCTCTTATGCAGTCGGTCATTGATGATGAGCCGCTTGCGGAGGGTGCAATTATCCGGCACCAGGAGGGTGTGGATTTGCTCCCCTCGAACATTGAGCTCTCCGGTATGGAAACAGGTCTGTTCAATGTCATGAGCCGTGAGTATGTTCTGAAGAACACCATCGACGGCATGAGAAAGAGCTACGACTACATTCTGATTGACTGTATGCCCTCGCTGGGTATGATGACGGTCAATGCGCTGGTTGCGGCAGACAGTGTGATTATCCCGTCTCAGCCGAACTTCCTGTCAACCAAAGGCCTTAACCTGCTTCTGCGCTCCATTTCAAAGATCAAGCGGCAGATCAATCCAAGACTGAAGATTGACGGCATTTTGCTGACGATGGTGGATAACCGCACCAACAACGCCAAGGCGATTATTTCCTCGCTCCGCTCCACCGTGGGAGAGAACATCCGCGTGTTCCGTTCCGAAATTCCTTTTTCGGTAAGAGCTGCGGAGTGCAGTCTTTCCGGAGAAAGCATCTTCTCCCATGACAGGAACGGCAAGGTCGCAGCAGCGTATGAGGCACTCACAAAGGAGGTGACAGAGCTTGAAGAGCGTGCAAAAAATCGATCTGGGCCTGACCGGGTACGATGAGCTTTTCATGAATGACGCGGAGCGAAAGGAAAATAAACTCCCGCGCATTTATGATATCCCCCTCTCGGAGATTGACGATTTCCCTGACCATCCCTTCAATGTGAAGCTGGATGAGGACATGGATCAGCTTGTCCAGAGCATCAAGGAGCGCGGGATCATCACACCTGTCACGCTCCGACCGAAGGAAGACGGGCGGTACGAGATCGTATCGGGGCATCGCAGAAAGAAAGCCTGCGAGCTTGCCGGGTTTGATACCGTGAAGGCCGAGGTGCGGGAGCTGACCCGTGATGAGGCCATCATCCTGATGGTGGAATCGAACCTGCAGCGCTCTGTGATCCTGCCGAGTGAAAAGGCTTTTTCGTACAAGATGAGGCTGGAAGCTATGAACCGACAGGGACAGCGTACAGATTTAACTTCTGTGCCAGTGGCACAGAAGTCCACATCAAGAGAGTTGTTAGGGAAAGAAGTAGGTGAAAGTCAAGATCAGGTGCGACGCTATATCCGCCTCACGGAGCTCATCCCGGAGCTTCTGGATTTGGTTGACGAAGGGCGTATTGCGTTCAGACCGGCGGTGGAGCTTTCGTACCTGCAAAAGGAGGAACAGAGCGCCCTGCTGGAGCAAATCGCCTACGCAGATGCCACGCCGTCCCTCGCCCAGGCCATTAAGCTGAAGCGGTTCTCTCAGGAGAGAAAGCTGAACAACGAGGTCATTGAGTCGATCATGAGCGAGGAAAAGCCGAACCAGAGGGAGAAGATCAACATCAAGTACGCCGAGGCCAGAAGGTTTATCCCTGCCAGCATTCCTTACGAAAAAACCGGTGAGTATATTCTAAAAGCGCTGGAATATTATCACCGGTATCAGGAGCGGCAGAAAAGTCGGAATGACGCAAGATAGGTTCTTCGCCAAGGGGGCAGTCTACCCTTTTGACGCTGCGTCAGCGCCGTTCCCCCTCTCACACTCTCCCCCCTCATTTACCGGCAATACCAGCTCAAAAGGAAAATATACAGGCGGCACAATTGAAGAAAACCAAGTGCATTCGTACAATATGAGAAAAAACAGTCATTGGAGGTCATCCCATGAAAAAGAATCTCATGTTGTGCGCGCTCCTGCTTTCTGTATTGCTTTCCGGATGCGCCGCAGAGCCCCTGCAAGGGCAAACGGTGGGAAACACACCGAAAGCTCCAACGCCGCAGGAAGAAACGCCTGCTTTCTTTGAGCCGGTATCCACAGATTCAAGCGCTCCCGCCAAAGCACCGACAGAAGCCGCCGATCCAGCAGCTTGCACATCAAATGAGGACAAGCGCGAAAGCGGCGCTGCTATTTCTTCTGAGCCGGTAAGCGCACCCACAGAATCGAATGCGCCGACGCCGGAGGAAGCCAAGCAGCCACCCGTGCTTCCGGAGAAGCCGGAGAAAGCAGAAAGTCCGAAAGAGGAACCGTCCGTTCCTGCGATAAGCGAGCCGGAACCGACTCCGGAAACTGAACCCGCATTTGATATCGAGCACTGGATTTCCTACGCAAAAAGCACGGCGGTGAGCTTGGGACTGACCTTGGATAGCTCGGCAACCGATTGCTGGGACAATCCGATTTCCGCAGAGCAGGGCTGCATCTATCTGGAGCGAGACATTAACTCGCGTTTGAAGCGATATGCCGAGGACAAGAGCATCACAGATGTCTGGATCTGGTACGAATGCGTCGGCACAGACAAGTATCTGATCTACATTGGGTACGCATAAAACTTTATATCACTTTGAGAAGCGTCGTAGAGATACGGCGCTTTTTTCATACCAAAAATCAATTTCAGGAGGAATGAAACCAACATGAAAAAGAACATTTTCAGACGGGGAATGTCGGGACTTCTTGCGGTTCTGATGACATTCACCGCACTCATGAGCATCGGCACGACTACGGCCTTTGCTGCCTCGACTGCCGGAGAAACCGCTGAGTCCTATTCCGTAGGGTTCCCCAGAGACGGGGACGCCAATCTGGACTACAGCGGCACATGGGGCCATGATGAGCTTCACTACATGAACGGCTGGACCTCCGGCGAGGCAACCTGGATGACCACGCTGCACACCATCGGCTCCTTCGATGGACAGGCCTGCTACTGCATTGAGCCGGGTGTGCCTCGTCTGCTGGGCAAGACATATTCCCGCCATGGCGAGGATTATTGGAAGAACTACCCATCCGACTGCAACAGCACCATCGACGCTGACACCATCAAAACCCTGCTGGGACGGATCATGCAGTACGGTTATCAGGGCAATCTTTCCATCTCATGGAGATCGCAGAATGCTGCGGATGCCGACAAAATGGCCCACATGATGGCCACCCAGGCGTTGGTGTGGGAAACGGTCGTCGGAGAACGGGATGCAAACTTTAACCATGTTGACCCCGGCAGCGCCGATGCAGTGAAATCCGTTTACCGCACCAGCCACCCGCTGTACAGTCGCTTTTCCGCTTATTATGACAGCATTGAGGCCAGCGTGCAGAAGCATACCATTGTCCCGAGCTTCATGGTCAAAAGTACCGGCAAAGCACAGACCGTCGAGCTGAACTGGGATGGAAGCAGCTATTCGGCCACGCTGACCGATACCAACGGCGTCCTGGGCAATTACCGTTTCTCTGCTAACCAGACAGGTGTTTCCTTCTCTGTTCAGGGAAATGTGCTGACGATTTTAACCCAGAATGCCCCTAATGCTACGCTCCGGGTCACTGCCGAAAAGGAGGCTCTGCGTAAGGGCGTCGTGGTGTGGAGCGATGGCCACTATGGTCCGGACGGCACCATGCAGGATGTTGTTACCTACAGCGCTACGGTCAGCGACCCGGTCACAGCCTTTCTGAATCTGAAGGTCAGTTACGGCAGCGCAAAAATCATCAAGACCAGCGAGGACGGCAGGGTGGACGGCATTACCTTCACCATCACCGGCGAGGGCGTCAATCAGAGCGTTACC
>OJAG01002243.1_pt1 | contig 9834 bp, 8 predicted proteins | sample 1589021 | NCBI WGS metagenome assembly OJAG01 (sample SAMN03283264) | human gut metagenome | biome: human-associated habitat; material: feces | host: Homo sapiens | place: USA | collected 2013 | reverse complement strand
CGGAGGCGCGAAGCGCCGTAGTTGCCCGACCAGACTGGAGATAGCCGCCCGCAGGGCGGCCGCCCAAAGCATCGAGCGTAAGCGAGATGCGCACCTGCGCCTCGGCCTTCGCTCCCTCTGACGCTCTCAGAGGCGTTTTAAGGCGCAAAAAAGCCCGTCAGGGTATCGGAGTACCCCAACGGGCTTAAAACGTCTTAAAATGTAAAATACGGCGTCCTATGATTGCAATACGAAATGGGAGCGCCCCTATCTGGCGCTCCCAAATCTATACACAAGCGCGAACTCATTCCGAAAGAAGAATAGTTCGACGCTTCCTACTCTGGTGGAGATGGCGGGAGTCGAACCCGCGTCCGAAAGTCAGTTACCAAGGCTTTCTACGAGTGTATCCGGTCTTTTGAAATTCCCGCCGTGCAGCGCCGAACGGCAGGCTCTGCACTTTGGTAGCCTTTTATGCATGGCAGGGGTAAAGGCGTAGCCCTGCACACGTTCACCGCTAGTCGACGCTCTTATCCCGCCCGCGGTACTGCGGGTAAGAACGGCTGCTTAATTAAGCAGCAACAGCAACAGTATCGTTGTCGTTTATTTTTTAAGTTTGCGGATTTTATAGCGGTCCCGCACCGCTACTCGCTTACCAGGGCTCCCAACCCCCGTCGAAACCTTTACATCCCCATGGGAAGCGGCAAAAGCCGCTGTTTATCTGTTTCTTTCCTTGAGCGCACGATCCATGTCGCGCTTGGCGTCGCGCTCAGCCATGTCGGCGCGCTTATCGTAAAGCTTTTTGCCCCTGCACAAACCGACCTGCACCTTGACGCGCGATCCCTTAAAATACATGGACAGCGGAATCAGCGAGTATCCGGCCGTTTTGGAAAGGCCGAGCAGACGCATGATCTCCCGCTTATGCAGCAGCAGGCGCCGGACGCGCATCGGGTCGCGGTTGAAAATGTTCCCCTGCTCGTATGCGCTGATGTGGCAGCCGTTCAGGAGCATTTCGCCGTCCACAACGGAGCACCACGCATCTTTCAGATTGCAGCGCCCCTGCCGCAGCGACTTGACCTCCGTACCGAAAAGCTCGATACCAGCCTCCAGGCTCTCCTCGACAAAGTAGTCATGGTAGGCCTTTTTATTCTGCGCAATCGTTCGGTTTTCTGCTTTTGCCATCGGCCTACCCTCGCTTTCTTTAAATTCAGGAAAATTACTATACTACAAAAACACGGTTCTGTCAACCGAAAGCTGTCGCTTAAAGCTCCTGGCGTCCCTCGATCGCACGCGAAAGCGTGACCTCATCCGCGTACTCGAGATCGCCGCCGACCGGGATGCCGTAAGCCAGGCGCGTGACGCGGATGCCGAGCGGCTTCAACAGCCGGGAGATGTACATGGCCGTCGCCTCTCCCTCAACCGTCGGGTTCGTCGCCATGATGACCTCTTTCACCGTGCCGTCCTGCACGCGCTTCAGGAGTTCCTTGATTTTGAGCTGATCCGGCCCGATTCCGCCGAGCGGGGAAATCGCGCCGTGCAGCACATGATACGTCGCGTTGAATTCGTTCGTGCGCTCCAGCGCAAAGACATCGCGCGGGTCCTCCACCACGCAGATGATCGATTTGTCGCGGCTGTCGCTGCGGCAGATCGGGCACAGGTCGCCATCCGTCAGGTTGCAGCAGACCGAGCAGTAGTGGATATTTTCGTGCGCGTCGAGAATCGCCTGCGCAAAGCTCTGCGCCTCTTCCCGGCTGAACCCGAGCACATAATACGCGATGCGCTGTGCGGATTTGTGGCCGACGCCGGGCAGGCTTTCGAATTTATCGACGAGCCGTTCCAGCGGCGGGACATGATAGCCGGGCATATCAGAACATCCCCGGAATGCTCATGCCGCCGGAAAGCGCGCCGAGCTTTTCTTCCTTTTCAGCCGCCGCCGCGCGCAGCGCCTCGTTGACCGCCGCCGTGACGAGATCGCCGAGCATTTCCGCGTCGTCCGGGTCGATGACTTCCGGCTTGATGTCGATGGTCTTGACTTCCATCTTGCCGGTCACGGCAACGGAAACCGCGCCGCCGCCCGAGGTTGCCGTATACGTCTTGGCCTCGAGCTCCGTGGTGATTTCCTCCATTTTCTCCTGCATCTTCTGCGCCTGACGGGCCAGCTGCTGCAGGTTGGCGGCTCCGCCGCCGCCCATACCCTGTGGTAAACGTGCTTTCATCGTATAAAACTCCTTGTCCTTCAGAATTATTTTTCTTCAATTTCAACGCCGGCATCCTGCATGTCGCGGATGAAGCTGTCCAGCGTATTCTGCGGCTTTGAACCGCTGTCTGCTGTCGCTGCAGGCGGTTTATACGGCCCGAGCTTATAGACGCGCCCGGTCACCTGCTGGATCGCCTCGCGCATCTTATCGCGCTGGCTCGCGCGCTTCAGCAGGTCAAACGCGATCTGCGGCGCCTCGATCAGCATATACTCGCCGTTCACGTAAGCGGAAGACCCGTTGAAGGCGGCCGCTACCGAGTGCGAGTAATTCTTCATGATCGCGATGATTTCCGGCCATGCATCGAACGGCTCCGCCTTGCTGGAGAGCTCTTCGATGGAAGCGGCGCTGGAACGCTGCGCGGTTTTCGGCGCTTCCTCCCGCTTTGCCGCGAGCTCCGGCGGCGCCTGCGGAACGGAAACCTCGGCGTTTTGTACGGGCTGCACCGCGCGGCGCAGCCCGCCGCCGCGCTCCAGCGCTTCGATGCGGCGCAGCAGCGCGTCCGGTGAGGTATCCAGCTCCGGAGAGCAGAGGCGGATAAAGGTCATTTCCAGCTCCGTACGCTTGTTTCCGGTTTTCATCCGTGACAGCGTGCTCTGGAAAGCATCCAGACTGTGCAGGATCGCCGAAAGGTCCATGGAAACCGCGAGCTTCGTCATCCGGTCGAACTCTTCGCCGACCGCGTCGACGATTCCGCTCGCATCCTTCATCGTTTTAATCAGCATCAAGCTGCGGAAGTACCCCGCAAGCTCCTCGCAGAGCCGCCCCATGTCCTTCGAAGCCTTGTACAGCGCATCGATCTTTTCGAGCGCGCCGGAACGGTCGCCCCGATGGATGCATAGTGCGAGCTCTTCGAGATGGCCGCGGCCGGCAAGGCCCGCCGTCTCCGCCACAAGCGCATAGCTGACCACACCCGTGCTGCGGCCGATGCACTGGTCGAGAATCGAGAGCGCGTCGCGCATGCCGCCGTCCGCAGTGACGGCAATCAGCATCGCCGCGTCGTGGTCGATCTCCACGTGCTCCCGCTCGCAGACGAGCTCGAGGCGCTCGGCGATGTCCTCCGGCGCAATACGCCGGAAGTCGAAACGCTGGCAGCGGGAGAGGATCGTCGGCAGCAGCTTGTGCACCTCGGTCGTCGCCAGAATAAAGATCACGTGCGCGGGCGGCTCCTCCAGCGTTTTCAAAAGCGCGTTGAAGGCCGCCACCGAGAGCATGTGCACCTCGTCGATGATGTACACGCGGTATTTGGCGCTTGCCGGCGTAAAGTTCGATTCCTCAATCAGGGCGCGGATGCTGTCGACACCGTTGTTGCTCGCCGCGTCGATCTCCACAACGTCGAGGATCGACCCGTCGTCGAGACCGCGGCAGACCGGGCAGACGCCGCACGGGTCGCCGTCCTGCGGGTCCAGGCAGTTGACGGCCTTGGCGAGAATCTTCGCGCAGGTCGTCTTACCGGTTCCGCGCGAACCCGTAAACAGGTACGCGTGCGAAATCCGCCCCGCCATCAGCTCGTTTTTCAGCGTGACGGTCACCTGCGGCTGGCCGACTACATCCGCAAAAAGCTGCGGCCGGTATTTTCTGTACAGCGCCTTATACAAGCGGCATCCTCCCTTCTCTGCCTTTATAAACCAAAAGCAAGGCGGCCGTTCGTGGAATATGTGAACGGACAGGCGACCTGCATCGCACCAGACGATCCGCTTAATGCTGCTCGGTCCCCCGCCTGACATGGTTCACGGTGTCTCGCCGCGCAGACCTGTCCGCTCGCATATTCCACGGTCTCTTCAACCGCCTTGCCCTTTTGGATTCGCTCAAAGCGCACGTTTTCTCGTGCTCAAATATTATACACGCTTTTGCACGAAAAGGCAAGCATTATTTGCGCCGATTTGAAAACACGCCGATCGCCGCTTCCCTTCCGCGCAAAAGCGGCATGGTTTACCATGCCGCATGCTTTGGCTTCGGCTTTGAACGGATCTTATCCCGCCATGCGCCGAAGATGATTTTTCCCACAGACAGCAGGATCCCCGCCAGCACGACCACCCCGGCCAGAATCACATGGCTTTCCGCATAGCGGACCGCATTTTCGGCCGCAGCGCCGCCCTGCCCCGCAAGATCATGCAGCGCAGAGAAAAGCGCGCTGAATTCCGCAGCATAATACGAAAAATCCGTGATGCGGGTCTTGGGCAGAAGCGAGTTCGGCAGATTGATCCACTGCGAGACGAGCACGATGCCGGTCACGACCAGCGCGGCCAGAAAGCCGTTGCGCACCAGCGCCCAGCGGTTCTTTTTGCGCTCTCTCGACAATTTGCAGCAGCGCACCCAGATCGCAACGGAAAACAGGATCAGGGAAATCAGCAGCGCCAACAGCAAGATGCTGTTCATGAACCGGTACAGGTCGTTCAGGCTGTAAACCGCGCTGTCCGGCGCCTGCATGTAGTAGTCGAAGCTTTTCTCCGTTTCAACGCTGGCGCGGGCGCGCCCCTCCATGAACGGGTAATCCGCGCCGGGCGCCGAAACCAGCAGCGCCGTATCGGTCTGCGCCAGCGCGGTCATCGTATCCGACGCAAAGCTGTATGCCGGGACGCCGTTCGGATAGATCGCCACCCAGGTGTCGTCCATATACAGATAGGGCTCCTCGCGGACGAGTACTTCCTCCCCAAGCCGCAGGTCGCGCGTTGCATACAGGATGAACCAGCCGTAGTCCAGCTGCGACAACCGGCCGTCATCCAGAATGAACCCATCATACTCGTAAACGCGCATGCCGGTATCCCAGCCGAAGCCCTGCGCCGTCTTGTAGAGATGCATGCCCAACTCGTCATAGAACAGGGCATCCGCGGAAATCGACGTTTCCGGCAGGGGCATGTTCAGCTCCTCCACCTCCACCGTCGGCATCATCAGCTGTTCCACGCGTGCGGAAAGGATGGTGCAGAGAATAATCAGCCAGAAAATCAGGGAGAAAACGCACAGAACTCTGCGCTTCATCTTACTTCACCTCCGCGAGAACGATGCCCTCCACCAGCTCCCTGTTGAAAAGCGTGAACAGGAACAGCGCAGGCAGCACGACGAGTATGCAGCAGACAAGATGCACGGTCGTATCGGTTGGCGGCGCATACGCCAGCGCGACCGAAATCGGGTACTGGTCAAAGCTTTTGAGGTAAGCGATCGGCTGCTCCACCATGTTCCATGCGTCCAGAAAAGAAAGCAGAAAAACGCAGATGATGCCGCTCTTGTTCATCGGAACCGCCACCAGCGTCAAAATGCGCGGCACGCCGCAGCCGTCCAGCATGGCGGCGTCGATGACCGATTCCGAAATGGACTTGAAGCTCTGCGTGAGAATAAACGTGCCGAGCGGAATGAAAACGGAGGGCAGGATCAGCGCGGCGTACGTGTCGAGCAGGTTCATGTAGCTCAGCATCAGGTAATTCGGGATCAGCATGACCTGCACGGGCAGCGTCATGAGGATCATCAGCAGGAAAAAGAGCGCGTTCCTGCCCGGGAATTTGTACTTTGCAAAGCCGTACCCGGCAAGAATCGAAATGAACAGCTGACCGAACGCGATGCAGACCGCCAGCCCAAGGCTTTTCCAGAACCGGAAAAGATACTGCGGCGAGCCGAGAAACACATCGTAATACGATTGAAACGTGATGCCGCCGTCGGTCCAGAAGCTGCGGAGCAGCACGTAGGCAAACGGCGCAATGCAGAGGACGATCAGCACAAAGGCGAATGCGCCCGTGAGAACGGCCCGGACCCTTTTCATTCCCGGAACGCCTCCTTTCGGTTGACAAACGCGTAGAACACGCCAAAGAACACGACGATGATGATAAGCAGCAGCACAGAGGCCACGGCGACCTTGGAATAATTGAGGTTGCTGAACGTATTGTTGATGAAGTGCTGCAGCATATAAAGCTCATCGACCGGATGCTCGCCGCCGATCAGGAAAATCTCCCGGAAACACTTAAACGCATTGATTACCGCAAAGATCGCGGCGAAGAACACGGAGTACCACATCTGCGGCGTCGTGATATAGCAGAATTTCTGCCAGCCGGAGGCGCCGTCCAGATCGGCGGACTCGTACTGCTCCCCCGGGATCGTGACAAGACCCGCCAGCAGCAGAATCGCGCTGTAGCCGGTGCTTTTCCACAGATACAGGAGGATCATGACCCAAAAGGCGTTCGCCCCGCGCAGCCACTGCTGCACCGGCAGGCCGAGCGCGGAAAGCAAACCGTTTGCAAGCCCGGTCTCGGAGAAAAGCAGGTTGATCAGCAACACGGTGCCCGCAACCGGCATAATGTACGGAAACAGAAACACGGATTTCAGCAGCTTGTGCCGGTCCACCTGATGCTGCAGAAGCAATGCGATCAGATAGGAAAGCAGCATAATGAGCGGTAGCCCCACGGCGAGGAACTTCATGGAATTGCCGAAAGCCAGCGCGAACGCTTCGCTGCCGATAACCTCGATGTAGTTGTCCAGCCCGAGGAACTCCGCCGACTGGCCGCTGCCGCGCAAGAAAGAATGGCGCAAAATCAGGACAAACGGGATGATGTAAAAGAGCAGGCACCCCGCCATCAGCGGCGCTATCAACAGATAAGCATGATAAGTTTTGCGCATAGACGACCATCTCCTGTCCGGCTAAAATCAGCTTTACTCGCTGAGCATCTGCTTCAGCGCATCATAGGTTTCTGCGACTACGCCTTCCACAGTCTGATCCGTTATCTCACCGGACTGTATTACCCTGCACGTGCCATACGAGCCACTCAACGTCCGCACCAAATCGTTTTCAAAATACACCTTTGAAATCTGGTCCCGCAAATTGCTGACCGCTTCGAAGTTTTCATCGGTGAGATAGACCGCTCCACCCTGCTGCGGGTATTCCTCCGACAGAACGGCTTCATTGACTGGAAAGCCACCAGACATGTAGAAAATTCTCAGTTCCTGCTGCGCCTGCGCGCTCATCAGATAATCCACCACAAAGAACGCCTCTTCCGGATGCTTCGTATTCCGGTTGATTCCCGTATACGCCTGTACCGTCGCCGTCACATCGCCGTTTTCGGAATAAATTGGAACCATGGTCACCGGCGTCTCTCTGTTTATGGGCACCGCTTCATTCACGTCAGAAGGTGGAAATGCCAATGCATCGTCGAATCTCTTCTGAAAATACCCAGGAACACTCTCAAAACCTTCAGCGTTGATTTTCTCCTCAAGCACCAGCAGCTCTTCTGTGACATTCAGCAGTTCTTCCTCCGAAAACAGGATTTCCTCCGTCTCGTAGTTTATGAGCTCTCCCAGCACAGCTGGAACGCTGTCGCCCGGATACGGATCAAAATCTTCTTCTGATCTGTGCATCACAGCGGCACGGCGCAGAATACCGCTTTCATCCGCCAGCATATCCTGCCATGTCGTACCGGCCGGCGGCATCTCCGGCATGCTCTCTTTAGAATAAATCGTAACAGGCAGCGTATACATCATCGGGACAAGCTGTTGCCCCTCTTCTGTCCGGCCAGCCTCCAGAACGGGCTGTGTCAGGCTGTCCCAGTCCCCCAGCTCTGCATTCTCAATATATTCGTCCAGCGTCAGAAACACGCCCTCCTGCATCGCCTTTTCCGGGATCGGGAACAGCCAATTTGAACTCGCAACGATGAAAACGTCGGGCCCTTCTCCCGCCATGATTTCCGTGCGGATGCGTTCTATCGCGATTTTCCGTGCGCTTCCCTCGTTCGGAATCGAATCAAACTCAATATTTTCCGGACCGCCCGCCGCCTGAATTCTGGATTTAAGATCGATTTCAAGCTGCGTCAAAAGGCGATCGCTCTCATCTCCCACTATAGAGGATAGCTGATCTATGCAGATGCGCAGCGCATTGGGGTCGAACTCCTTTTGCTCCACAGGCTCCTCCGCGCTGCTTTCTGGCGCTTCCGTAGCCGCCGCGGACGAGGTCCCCGCCTCACTGCTTTCCGGACTGCCGTCGGCATAGCTTGCCGTCGGCAGCTCGGCGCAGCCGGCAACCAGCAGTAAAAACACAATCGCACAGCAAAACAGTCTTTTTTTCATGATAACCATAACCTCCTTATATACAGCAGAATGGAACTTTTCCTGCTTAATCCGTCAAAAGGGAACGAAGGGGGCTGCGCTGAGGGATTGCGGATGCGGAGCTTCTTCCCGTACCTCTTGTTATCATATTAACAAATTTATTCCACTGTGTCAACGATTTCTAACGTTAAATCAACAAAAACAAGGTTCCAATTTTGTAATCTTTGCTTTCAGGATCGTTGTTTTCGCGGAAGGCATACTGAAACAGCCGGAGAGGCCGCAAAACCGCGCTTCCCCGGCCGCTTCAGATTAAGTTACTCGCTGAGCATCTGCTTCAGCGCCCCGTAGGTCTCATGCACAGCATCTTTCAGTGCCTGTTCGGGTAACTCTTTGCCCTCATAAGTATAATCATAATACAGGGTAGAATACAAACCACTCAACGATCGCACCAACGCATTGTCAAAGTAGACATTTGTAATTTGATCCCGCACGCCAGAGAATGTTTCAAAGTTTTCATCCGTAAAAAAGAATCCGTTTTTCTGCTGCGGAAATTCCGGAGACAAAACATCTTCGTGTATGGGAAGGCCATAATTTTGCCCCAGCATATAGAACAGTTTAAAATTCTGCTGCACATCCACACGCATCAGATAGTCCACAACGAAAAAGGCTTCTTCCGCGTGCTTCGTATTCCGGTTGATTCCCGTATACGCCTGTACTGTCGCCGTCACGTCTCCGTCCTTGGAGTAGAGCGGAATCATAGTCATCGCATCGTTTTTACATATAGGGTATTTCTCCGAACTCTGTTCATCAAATGTCAATCGTCCATTTCCGCAAAGCATTCCCTGCGCATATACCGGCAGCGTGTCATCGCGATCAATTTCATCTTTCAGAGTCAGCATGGCTTTCGCACATTGCAGCAAATCTTCTTCCGAAAACAGGAGTTCATTTGTCTCATAATCTGTAAACCGTCCGAGTACCGACAGCATACTCCCCCCCGTGTCTGGCAAAAGCCCGCCGGAAACATCATTCGTCATGACCGCTGCATTACGCAATATATTCGTTTCATCGGAAAGCATTTCCTGCCACGTCGTACCGGCCGGCGGCGCCTCCGGCACGTCCTCTTTCTTGTAAATTGTAATCGGCAGCGTGTACATCATCGGAACAAGCACCTGTCCCTCATCTGTCCGGCCAGCCTCCAAAACGGCCGGCGTCAGTTTATCCCATTCCGATTGTGCCATATCCTGGATATAAGTGTCCAAGGGCAAAAACACGCCCTCCTGCATCGCTTTTTCCGGAATTGGAAACAGGGAATTTGATCCCTGCGTTGTCACGATAAATACATCCGGCCCTCCGCCAGCCATGATTTCGGTACGGATCCGATCCATCGCGATTTCCCGTGCGCTTCCTTCGTACGGGATTGAATCAAATTCAATATTCTCCGGTCCTCCCGCTGTCAGAATACCGCTGGCAAGCAGCGTTTCAAGCGCAGTGATATCACGATCATTTTCTGCCAGCTCATCACCTACAACAAAACAGATGCGCAGCGCATTGGGATCGAACTCTTTCTGCTCCACAGGCT
>OJAG01002237.1_pt1 | contig 9842 bp, 8 predicted proteins | sample 1589021 | NCBI WGS metagenome assembly OJAG01 (sample SAMN03283264) | human gut metagenome | biome: human-associated habitat; material: feces | host: Homo sapiens | place: USA | collected 2013 | reverse complement strand
GAGGCTCTTGCCGGACCGAAGAAAACAGGATTTGACGAGGCGACTGTTCTTGCAGTAGCGAAGCAGATCAAGGCAATTTCTGATGAAGGAGTACAGATCGGCATTGTGATCGGCGGTGGAAACTTCTGGAGAGGACGTACCAGTGAGACGATAGACCGCAACAAGGCAGACCAGATCGGTATGCTTGCTACCATTATGAACTGTATTTATGTATCTGACCTTTGCAGATATACAGGTATGAAGACTGAGATTTATACACCATTTGCATGTGGTGCATTTACCAAACTGTATTCCAAGGACAGCGTAGAAGAGAGCTTTGCACAGGGCAAGCTGGTATTCTTTGCAGGCGGTACAGGACATCCGTACTTCTCTACTGATACAGCTACGGTTCTTCGTGCAGTTGAGATCGAGGCCGATGCGATTCTTCTGGCGAAGGCAGTTGATGGTATTTATGACAGCGATCCGAAGGTAAATCCTGACGCTGTGAAGTATGATGAGATCTCTATTCAGGAGGTTGTTGACAAGAAGCTTGCAGCCATGGATCTTACAGCTTCTATTATGTGTCTGGAGCAGAAAATGCCGATGATGGTATTTGCTCTTGATGAGGAGAACAGCATTATCAACACTGTTCACGGAAAATTTTCCGGAACAAAGGTTACTGTATAAGCGCGTTGCGCAGAAAATAGGATAATACTGCTTACCGGCAGAAAATCATAAAGAGGGAGATTAATTTTATGGATGAAAGAATTCAGAAGTATGAAGAGAAAATGAAAAAGACATTGGGCAGCTTAGAAGCAGAGCTGACTACTATCCGTGCAGGACGTGCCAATCCGCATATCCTTGACAAGCTGACAGTAGATTACTACGGAAGCCCTACACCGATTCAGCAGGTGGCAAATATCACGGTTCCGGAAGCTCGTATGATCCAGATCCAGCCATGGGAATCCAGCCTGATCAAGGGAATTGAGAAAGCAATCCTTACTTCTGATCTTGGCCTGAACCCGAATAACGATGGAAAAGTGATCCGTCTTGTTTTCCCGGAGCTTACCGAGGAACGCCGTAAAGATCTGGTTAAAGATGTTAAGAAAAAAGGTGAGGCAGCTAAGGTTGCTGTCCGCAACATCCGCCGTGATGCCAACGATGCATACAAGAAGCTGAAAAAAGAAGAGGATGTATCTGAGGACGAGATCAAAGAGTTAGAGGACAAAGTTCAGAAGCTTACAGACAAATACATCAAGGATGTAGATGCTGCAGTAGAAGCAAAAGGTAAGGAGATTATGACTGTATAAGGGCATATTACCTGAAGCGCAGAGCTGTTTGGACTAAAAATCTGCAAAACAGGATCCTTTTATAAAGAAACCGCAAAAAGAGCTCTTTAAAAAGAGCTCTTTTCTGCCCTTGTGTATGAAATTGTACGAATAATCTGAACGCTTATAACGAAAAAAGAAAAACAAAATACAAGGAGAAAAATATGAACGTACCCAATCATATTGCCATTATTCTGGACGGCAATGGCCGCTGGGCAAAGGCAAAGGGACTGCCTCGTGGCTATGGACATGTTAAGGGCTGCGCCAATCTGGAGCAGGTCTGCTATGATATTAAAGATCTGGGCGTGAAATATCTGACAGTATATGCTTTTTCCACGGAGAACTGGAAACGCTCCAGAGAAGAAGTGGACGGGCTTATGAAGCTGTTCCGCAGTTATCTGAAGAAATGTATCAAGATATCCCGGGATAATAAGATGAAAATCAAAATTATCGGCGACATCTCTGCTTTTGCACCGGATATTCAGGAAAGCATCCGTAAACTGGAGGAGTTTTCCAAGGATTATGATGAGCTGTACTTCCAGATCGCCATGAATTATGGAAGCCGCGATGAGATTACAAGAGGAATGCGAAAGATGGCACAGGATGTGGCGGATGGAAAAGTTTCTCCGGATCAGATCACAGAGGATACGATTGGAAGCTACCTGGATACTGCAGGAGTGCCGGATCCGGATCTTCTGATACGCACCAGCGGAGAACAGAGACTTTCCAATTTCCTTATGTGGCAGCTGGCTTATACGGAATTCTATTTTACAGACGTGGCATGGCCGGATTTCCATAAAGCAGAATTAGTACAGGCTATTGAGAAATATAATCAAAGAGACAGAAGATATGGCGGTGTGAAGGAGGAGTAAGATGTTTAAAACACGTCTTTTAAGCGGTATTGTGTTGGTCGCAGTTGCGCTTCTGACTATTATCAGTGGAGATTATGTGCTGTTTTTTACACTACTTGGGATCTCTCTGATCGGAATGCAGGAGCTTTATAAGGTTATGAAGGTTCGGGAAGACCATTTTAATGCCCTGGAAATTGCAGGCTATCTTGGAGCTGTGATCTACTATGTGCTGATGTCGCTGGATTTTGAAAAATATGGAATGATGGGCGTGATCATTTCGTTCATGATGTTTATGTTCGTTTACGTATTTACTTATCCCAAGTTCAAAGCAGAACAGGTGATGCCGGCGTTCTTTGGGGTGGTATATGTGGCTGTAATGCTCTCCTTTATTTATCTTACCAGGAACCTTCCGGATGGAAAATTCCTGGTATGGCTGATCTTTTTATGCTCCTGGGGATGCGATACCTGCGCATATTGTGTGGGAATGCTGATCGGCAGGCACAAAATGGCACCAATCCTCAGCCCGAAGAAATCAGTAGAAGGTGGAGTAGGCGGCGTGGCAGGTGCTGCGCTTCTGGGCGCGATTTATGCAGCTGCAACTGGCGGCAGGATTGCAGAGTATGCACTGATCTGTGCAGTCGGAGCGCTGATCTCCATGGTGGGAGATCTGGCTGCTTCTGCTATTAAGAGAAATCAGGGAATCAAGGACTATGGCAAACTGATCCCGGGACACGGTGGAATCCTGGACAGATTTGACAGTGTGATCTTTACAGCTCCGGCTATTTATTTCCTGGCGAAGCTTGTGTTGGGAATCTGATTCAGGATTGGCAGCGAGAAGCATAAAGGAATAAAAAGTGTGGAAATGATAAGATATGATTTGTCCCGGAAATGGACTGAGAGGAATTTGAAATGAAGAAAATTGCAATTTTAGGTTCAACCGGCTCTATCGGTACACAGACTCTGGATGTAGTGAGAGCTAACGGTGATATAGAGGTGCTGGGAATCAGTGCAGGAAGAAATGTGAAAATGCTGGAAGAACAGGCAAGAGAGTTTCATCCTCAGCTGATTGCAGTGTGGGATGAAAATGCGGCAAAGGATCTGGAAGTCCGTCTTGCGGATATGGATGTAAAAATTGTGTCTGGTATGGAGGGACTTCTGGAGCTTGCACGTATGCCCCAGACAGACATTCTGGTTACCGCTGTTGTAGGAATGATTGGAATCCGTCCTACAATGGAGGGAATCAAGGCGGGCAAGGACATTGCTCTTGCAAACAAAGAAACATTGGTAACAGCAGGTCATCTGATCATTCCCATGGCAAAAGAGCATGGGGTTCAGATCCTTCCGGTAGACAGTGAGCACAGTGCTATTTTCCAGGCCCTTCATGGGGAAAAGCGGGCGCAGGTTGAGAAGCTTCTGATCACAGCTTCCGGTGGCCCCTTCCGTGGGAGAAAAAGAGAAGAACTGGAACATGTGACGCTTGCGGATACCCTGAAGCATCCGAACTGGGTAATGGGACAGAAGATCACAGTAGATTCTGCAACCCTGGTCAATAAAGGTCTGGAGGTTATGGAAGCCAGATGGCTGTTTGATGTGGATCTGGATCATATTCAGGTTGTTGTCCAGCCAAAGAGCATTATCCATTCGATGGTAGAGTTTAAAGATGGTGCAGTTATGGCGCAGCTTGGAACTCCGGATATGCGGCTTCCAATCCAGTACGCACTCTATTATCCGGAACGCAGATATCTGGATGGAGAGAGACTGGACTTCCATAAATTGAAAGAGATTGCTTTTGAAGATCCGGATATGGATACATTCCTGGGGCTTCCAATGGCTATGGATGCTGCAAGAAAAGGCGGCAGTATGCCTACTGTGTTTAACGCAGCAAATGAGCTGGCTGTAAAGAAGTTTTTACAGGAAAAAATCGGTTTTCTGGATATTTACGACATTATTGCACAGTCTATGGAAAGACATACAGTGATCCGGAATCCGGAGCTGGAGGAGATACTGGCAGTAGAAGACGAGACTTATAAATGGATTGAAAGCAGGTGGTAGGTTGAAGATTATTCTGGCATTATTGATTTTCAGTGCGATCATTCTTTTTCATGAGCTGGGGCATTTCCTTCTTGCAAAGAAAAATAAGATCGTAGTAACGGAGTTTTCCCTTGGAATGGGACCAAGGCTGCTTAGCACAGAGAAGAATGGAACAAGGTATTCTCTGAAGCTTTTGCCCCTTGGCGGTTCCTGTGCCATGCTGGGAGAAGATATGGAAGATGAGTCCAAGGGAACTTTCAATGGTGCACCAGTGTGGGGAAGAATCGCTACAGTTGCAGCAGGACCGGTGTTTAACTTTATTCTGGCCTTTGTGTTTGCAGTGCTCATTGTTACGCTGGTGGGCTATGACCCGGCAGAGGTTACGCAGGTGGAGAGTGGTTCTACTGTGGCTGAAGCTGGTCTTCAGGAAGGGGATATTATCAAAGAATATCAGGGGTATCATATTGATCTGGCAAGAGATCTTTATCTGTATATGTATCTGAATAATCCGCAGGAGGATGAGACCATTCATATGACTGTGGAGAGGGATGGCAAAGATGTGGAGCTGGCCTTCAAACCAGACGTACAGGTGAGATACCTTCTTGGCTTTAACAGAAAGAGTACCGATTCCCTTGAGGTGGCATCCCTGATCCCGGGAATGGGTTTATCTGAAACTGGTGTGGAGCCTGGGGACGTGATCACTTCCATTAATGGCACCAGACTGGAGAGTTCGGACGATTATACTGCATATCTTGCAGAGCATCCTCTCACAAGTGAGCCTGTGACCATTACTTATGTGCGTGATGGCCTGGAATACAACGCTGAGGTAACTCCATCAGAGTCCCGCACAGCAGTGCTTGATTTTTCTTATAATCTGGCGTACACGAAGACACATGGATTTGAAGTGCTGAAGTATGGAACACTGGAAGTAAAATATATGATCCGTTCTACCTTACTCAGCCTGAAAGAGCTTCTTACCGGTGGGCTGGGCGTAAAGGATTTAAGCGGTCCGGTTGGCATAGCTGATGCAATTGGCAGTACCTATGAGGCAAGTAAGAGTGAGGGCATGCTGACAATCTGGGTAAATATGCTGTATATGGCAGCACTTTTATCTGCAAACCTTGGTGTTATGAACCTGCTTCCGCTTCCTGCACTGGATGGCGGCCGGCTTGTATTTCTGATTATCGAGGCTATCCGGAGAAAACCGGTGAACAGACAGATTGAGGGCATGGTTCATTTCGCAGGTTTGATGGTGTTGATGCTTTTGATGGTTGTAGTTATGTATAATGATATTTTGAAGATTTTTTAATCTTTTTGAAATGAAAAAGCTGTAAAAAATGAAAGAGAAGGCTATGTGTATCAAACGGATATGCATAGCCTTTTTTGATGCAGCAGACGATTCTGCAGCAAATTCCTATTACCCCCAAAAAAAGCTTTTCCAGGCAGTGAGAGGAAATAACGGAAATGCAGATGAGGGGGATGGTCTGCTGCAGGCGGCAAATCTTGCAAGGGGATTCCTTTTTATAGGGAAAACTTCCGAATATGTAGTAATAAAAACTACATAATAAAGTGTCGAATAAAAGTAAAACTTGACATAAAAACAATAATGCTTTATACTAAAATAGTTTTAAAATCAAACTAAATTAAAGCATGGAGGATATTGTTTTGGATAGAGAATACAAAAGCAGTTTGAGATGTTTGAAAATTGGAGATAAGGTGGCAGAACTTCCTATTATTCAAGGGGGAATGGGCGTGGGAGTGAGCCGTAGCTCCCTGGCTGGCGCAGTGGCAGCAGAAGGAGGAGTGGGAGTTATTTCCACAGCTCAGATCGGATATGATGAGGCTGGCTTTGAGAAAGACCAGGCGGGGTGCAATCTGAAGGCAATAAGAAAGCATATATGGAAGGCAAGGGAGATTGCCAAGGGAAAAGGGCTGGTCGGTGTTAATATTATGGTAGCGCTGAAACATTATAAAGAGCATGTAAAGGAAGCTGTGGAATGTGGTGCAGATGTAATCATCAGTGGCGCAGGACTTCCTATGAATCTACCAGAGTTGGTACCGGAATTTTGCAGAACAAAGATTGCGCCTATTGTTTCTTCAAAAAGGGCAGCAAACCTGATTCTGAAAATGTGGGCACATCGATATAACCGGACTGCAGACCTGATCGTAGTGGAAGGACCGGAGGCAGGAGGGCACCTGGGATTTTCCAGGGATCAGCTGGCTCACAGGGATGAGATGGATTTCGACCAGGAAATCCGGGATATTATTGCATGTAAAAAGGAATATGAGGAAAAGTTTGGCCGGGAAATTCCAGTGGTAGTTGCTGGCGGAATTTTTGACCGGAAAGATATTGATCATGCTATGGCACTTGGGGCAGATGGTGTGCAGATCGCAAGCCGGTTTGTGGCGACAAAGGAATGCGATGCCGATGAAAGGTATAAACAGGCGTATGTAAATGCAAGGAAAGAGGATGTGCAGATTATCCAGAGCCCTGTAGGAATGCCTGGAAGGGCGCTTTGTAATCCTTTTATGAAACTGGTAGAGAATGGACGGATTCCAGTAAAGAAGTGCTATAACTGCCTGGAAAAATGTAATCCAGGACAGGTTCCGTACTGCATTACCAAGGCATTGATCGATGCGGTGGAGGGAGATGTAGAGAATGGATTGATGTTCTGTGGGGCAAATGTTGGAAGGATTGACAAAATTACTTCAGTGCATGAATTGATGCGGGAATTGGCAGAAGGCTGATGGTTAGCCGGTTCCTATATGGTGATGTTGCTGACAAACGGCATGTCCGTTTAGATTATAAGGTTTAGATTAGAATTTTATGGCGGGAGAGAAAATCCCGCCATATTATGTTTATTGTAATTCTGCAATCCGGGTGACGCCTACGTAAATTTCCTGAATTTTGTACCAGGTGGCATAATCTACGATTCCGGTTTCCGGGAGACCGAAAATATTCTGGAATTTGCGGACAGAGGCCTGAGTCTGGGCACCATAGATTCCGTCCGGATTTACTTTTGGAAGAGCAGGGTAGGCCTGGCTGATGGCATTTAGCTGTTCCTGAAGCTGGAGTACTTTGCTGCCGGAAGCACCGATATCCAGGTCATATCCTGGCCAGGAGGAAGGAATTCCGGAGATTTCTTCTGCCACATTGATATACATATCGTTTCCGTAGAAATACCGCAGGATTTCAATGGCAGAATATCCCTGATCCCCAAGTCGCTTGCTTCCCCACTGTGTCATCCATCCTCTGTCCCGGCACTGCACCCGCTCTCCGTCGCAGTACTGGGTAAGAATTGGCTGACGGACGTTAGGACGGGATAGATAATTCTCGAAAAGTTCGTCTACAATGCGGTCGATGGAGTCAAAGATGTTTCGTCCGCGGATCCATTTGTGGTCGTAGGCGGTGGAGGAGGTGATGGTGTAGTCTTTCCCTTTATTGCGGTACCACTCCGTGTATACCCGGTTTAGGGTAAAGGACATAATTGCCAGGATGTTGGCGCGGATAGTGTCGTCAGGCCAGGTGGCATAGATTTCGCTGCTTGCTACATTTTTGATATAGTCGCGGTAGCGGACATAATAATTAGAGGCGGAGTTATCACCTACAGGCCCATCGTGCACTACAATGTATTCCGGAATTACGACCTTGCTTAGAACAATTTCGCCAGTTTCGTGTACTGGTTTAATTTCAGATTCCTGTATTTTTGGTGGATATTCATAGAAAAGTGTATGGGGAGGAATGACAATTCTGTTTTCCGAAACAGTGTCTTGCCTGGGATTCAGAAGGACAGGCTGTTTGGCCAGAACCGCAGGCAAGACTTCTGTGCCTGCGATTTCCTCCTGGTGAAAATCCTCGGCTTTGATCTGCATGGAATATTCTGCATAAGGCTGCGCCTCCTCGGAAGCATTCAGGCTGTATTCCAGAGGAGGCGTTTTTAATTGAAGGACAGGGGTGTTGCCGGAAGAATCCGTGCGGACTTCTTCAATGACACTGTTTGGATCACCTGTATAAGAAATACGGACCAGTGCATTTTCCACAGGGCGGTTGTCTGTTTTTGAATGGACCGTTATCTGTAAGGTACCCTGGTCTACATTTTCCTGCTGTGCACATAAGGTTTTTCTGTAATACATGGACGACCTCATAAAATGCTCTTCCAGGTATTATATGCTAAAAATGCAATTGTGAAAACATAATTCAGGGATGTTTGTGGGGATGAGAATATATTATAATAGTAAAGAGGCAGCAGGACAGCGGTGCCTACGGTGAAAAAAACGAAAGAAGGAATAAAATGAAACACTTAAGAAAACAAATTGCAGGCTATCTTTTAACGCTTATTCTGCTTATGGCAGGATTCGTATTCCCTGGAAGCGGGGAAAAGGTTCTGGCATCTGGCGGCAGCATGACTGTGCATTTCCTGGATGTGGGACAGGGATTATCCATTCTGGTGCAGTCAGAGGGACAGAATCTGCTGTATGATGGTGGTCCAAGAAGCGCGTCCAGCTATGTGGTGTCCTATTTGCAGGAGCAGAATGTGTCAGAAATTGATTATCTGATTTCATCCCATTACGATGAGGATCATGTGAGCGGACTGATTGGCTGTCTGAATGCATTTCAGGTGGACAATGTGATTGGAGCAGATTATATCCATGATTCTTCCCTTTATGGCTCTTTTATGGATGCAGTGGCAGCACATGGGCTTGAAGTACAGCATCCGGCAGTGGGGGCGGAGTATACATTTGGCTCGGGAGAATTTACAATTCTTTCTCCAAAGGAAATCAGCAAAGAGAGTAATGCTAATTCAGTGGCAATTAAGCTGACGAATGGAGAAAACAGTTTCGTTTTTACCGGGGATGCAGATTTTAACTGTGAGGCAGATATGGTGAATTCCGGGCTTGATCTGAGCTGCGACGTGTTAAGTGTGGGCCATCATGGATCTGCTACATCCACAAGCTGGGATTTTCTTCAGGCTGCAGTTCCGGAATTTGCAGTGATCAGCTGCGGCGCAGGAAATATGTATGGTCATCCGCATGCGGATACCATGGAAAAACTGTCAGATATGGGAATTCAGGTATATCGCTCTGATGAACAGGGAACCATTGTAGCTTCTTCGGATGGAAGTGCTATTACCTGGAGTGCAGATCCTTGCAATGATTATACTTCAGGTGATGGAGAAACAGCTGGGCAAAGTGAAGGGGAGAATGGATTTACAGCTGAAGATAATAGCGGAACTGATGCAGCTGCAGCATCAGAAAAGTCAGAACAGATTGCTGCAGCAGATGACAGTCAGGAGGAAATGGTATGGATATCTGCTACAGGAAGTAAATATCACAGTATTCCTGACTGTGGAAATATGAATCCGGATAAGGCATATCAGGAGCCAGTCTCACAGGCTGAGGCTCAAGGATATGAAGCTTGTAAGAAGTGCTTTTGATTATATATATTTAACCGAAATTTTCCATTATATTTCGGAATATCCCTTTTTTATTTGGGGAAATTCTGGTATACTAGAGCGTGTTTGAAAAAGGCTTTCTGCAAGATGTGCGTCACAATTTGTGGAAGATTTCGCTCGGATGAGGGCGCCGTAGCGGGCTACGGCAACCGAATTCGGGTGAAATCTCCCGCAAAGTGGGGCGTGCAGATTGCGGGAAT
>OJAG01002235.1_pt1 | contig 9851 bp, 7 predicted proteins | sample 1589021 | NCBI WGS metagenome assembly OJAG01 (sample SAMN03283264) | human gut metagenome | biome: human-associated habitat; material: feces | host: Homo sapiens | place: USA | collected 2013 | reverse complement strand
TCATACACGGCCCCGGTGCGCAGCACAACCTGCCGCACCCGGCCCCCTTCGGCACGCAGATCCACGATTTCCCCCTGCCGCACCGTGAGCCGCTCCTGCATTTCCAGGGTGTGCTTCATCACCTGCTGGTACTTGCGCCGGTCGGCCTGGGCCCGCAGGGAGTGGACCGCCGGGCCCTTGCCTCGGTTGAGCATCCGGTACTGGATGCAGGCCCGGTCTGCAGCCCGGCCCATCTCGCCGCCCAGGGCGTCCAGCTCCCGGACCAGGTGGCCCTTGCCGGTGCCGCCGATGGCCGGGTTGCAGGGCATATTGCCCACAGCGTCCAGGTTGATGGTGAAAATAATGGTCTCCAGGCCCATCCGGGCCGCCGCCAGGGCCGCCTCGATGCCTGCGTGACCCGCACCTATGACGGCTATATCAAATTTTCCCGCCAGAAATTCCTTCATCTATAAAACCTCGGTCTTTGTAAAAAGTGACAAATAATAAATGTTAAACTTGTGTAAACTCCCGAAAAAATACTTGCATTTGCTTTGGGGCTGTGCTATACTGCGTCTTGGAAAACAAGAGAAGAAAGGAGCGTGATACAGTATGATGAACAACTGGATCCTGGGTGATCTGGACGATATGATCTTTGCAGACTGCGATTGGCAGCCCAGCGAGCGGTAAGTCCGATCCCGAAAGAGAACACCACGCAGAGGCGTGGGTATTTTTTTTACAAAGCGCCGCAAGAAGCGCTTTATTTTTTTTGCTTTCGCCCGGTCAGCGCCAGCACCAGGCATATAAGCAGCAGGGAAGCGGCGATGGCGATGGCGCAGTTGCGGAAGAATTCCTCCGGCAGCAGCAAGATCACCGGGTCCGTGGCCGGGTCAAAGAGCCAGTTCTCTTTTCCCGGGAAAAAGATGCCGTGAAAAACGGCAAAGGCCCGGTCAAAGTCCGTGGCGGCCAGGGCGGCCACGATCAAAATGCCACCGCCCAATCCGCAGGCGGCCCAAAAGCCCGGGGTCCGTCCGGCCAGGCGGGGGAGCGCCGTGCGCCGGCGGCAGCAGGCGATCCAAAGTCCTAGGAGGAAGAGAAGCGTCACAGCCAGCACGGCCAGGTCCAAAATAAACAGCGCCCGGACATCTGCAAAGTGGCTGGCGCCCTCCGCCGAAAAGGGCAGCACCCCGGCGGCAAAATCCGGCCGCAGACCCAGGCAATAATCCATCACGTCGCTATAGGCGGCCCGGGCCTGGGCGGCGGTGAGACCGCTGGCCTGGCACACGCCCAAGGGGCCGATTTGCACATAGTAAAACGGGCGCAGCAGCACCACCCAGGCGATAGACCCGGTCAATACGGCCAAGGCCGCGGCGGGGATGGATAGATAGGACCAGATCTTCTTCATGGCGTCATACCTCCCACAGGGTCTCCTCTGAGGTGGAGGCACACAGAGCCCCTGCCTGCAGGGCGGATACAATATCGCACTTGTCCGTCATCAGGCCCCCGGCAATGAGGGGCACCGGGAGCTTGCCGGACAGCTTTTCAATGATTTTAGGCAGGGTGCCCGGGAGGATCTCGATGACATCCGGGGTCACCATCTCCGTCTCCTTTTGCAGGTTTCCCACGGCCTTGGAGTCGATGGCGAACACCCGCAGCACCGTCAGCATCCCCAGCTCTCTGCCCCGGCGAATGAGGTGGGGCCGGGTAGAGAGAATACCGTCGGCCCCCTGGTGCAGCAGCCAGTCCACGGCCACCTCCTTGGGAGCCAGGCCGTTCACCAGGTCGATGTGTACCACCGCCTGCTTGCCCGCCTCGTGGGTCCGGGCGATCCAGCCGGGGATGGTCAGCAGGTCGCCGCCCAGCAGGAAAAGCACCCGGCTTTCACACCCGGCGGCCCGGGTCAGGGCGGTCTCGTCCTTCACCGCCGGGATCACCGGGGACTGCTCCAAAAGGTCAATGAACCTATGACGCATAGGAATCCCTCCTTTTGTGGAATGGAATAGAGCAAAAAGCCCCGCAGAGTTTGCCGCCCGCAGGCGGCAAAAATAATCTTTGTCATTCCGAGGGAGCGAAGCGACTGTGGGAATCCGTAATACCCTTACGCAAAGGCTTGGGGGAAACGGATTGCCACACCAGTGACATCGGGCACTGGCGCGCAATGACAGATTCTCAGCAGACAAAAAATATCCTCCTGCCTATCATACCACGGGCAGGAGGATACTTACAATATTTATTTTGCGCTCTTGGTGGCTATCACATTGACGCCGGTGCCGCACACATCCGGGATCACCACATCCCCGGCGGCAATGGGCAGGTGGGCCAGGGCGGTGTTCAGCGCGTGCGCCACGTCGAAAACCTTTTCCTTGGGAACTTCACCCTCTGTGCGGACGGACACAACGGGAACCAAGCCGCCTATGCAGCGGACGGTGCCGGTGACGGTGCGGGCCGGGGCCACGCACTCCTTCCGGGCGTAGCTATCGCCTCGCTTACAGGTGTTGCCGGTGACGGCGGTGACCACGCCGTTTTCGATAGTGGCGGTAAGCTGGCAGCCCATGGGGCAGCCGATGCAGATCAGTTGACGCTGGTTCATTTCGCCACCTCCTCTACGGTAAAGGTAATGGATTCGCAGCCTGCGGGCAGCTCCGCCCTGCGCAGGGGAAACTGCTCCATCTCACCCGGGGTGAGAATGCGCTTGGGGATGCGCCGCAGGAGCGTGCCGTCGGCGTAGGCGCACAGGGCGGCATCCCGATAGGGCTGCGCCACCCGGAAGCGGACGATAACGGTTTCGTCCATGTTCTCCGGGTCGATGGATTGGGGCACGGTGTAGCGCACGCCGTTTTTCCCCTCCAGACGCACGGAGCGGCTGCCTGCCCGGGCACCCTGCAGATATAGGGCGGCATTTTCTCCGGCCCTTTGGGCCTCCTGGCTCACAAAGTCCACCAGGTCATGGACATGGAGCACGTTGCCGCAGGCGAATACCCCGGGGATAGAGGTGGCAAGCCGGTCCGTCACCTCCGGGCCGCCGGTAACACCGCTTAGATGCACCCCGGCGGCGGAGGACAGCTCATTCTCCGGCAGCAATCCCACGGACAGCAGCAGCGTGTCGCAGGGGATGTACTGCTCCGTGCCGGGGATGGGACGGCGATTCTCGTCCACCCGGGCCAGGGTCACACCCTCCAGCCGCTCCCGGCCGTGGATGTCCACCACGGTGGTGGAGAGGTACAGGGGAATGTCAAAATCCTCCAGGCACTGAACGATGTTGCGCTTCAATCCGCCGGAGTAGGGGAGGACCTCCGCCACCGCGTGGACCTTGGCCCCCTCCAGGGTCATGCGCCGGGCCATGATAAGCCCGATGTCGCCGCTTCCGAGGATCACCACATTTTTTCCGGGCATAAAGCCCTCCATATTCACCAGGCGCTGGGCGGTTCCGGCGGAGTAGATGCCCGCCGGGCGGTAGCCGGGGATGTTCAGTGCGCCCCGGGGGCGCTCCCGGCAGCCCATAGCCAGAATGACCGCCTGGGCTTGTATCTGAATGAGCCCCGTTTCCGGCCCGGTGACGGTAAGCACCCGGTCCCGGGAAAGGTCCAGCACCATGGTGCGCAGCAGATAGGGGATGTGCAGCTGCTGCACCCGGCTGATGAACCGCCCGGCGTACTCGGGGCCCGTCAGCTCCTGGCCGAAGGTGTGCAGACCGAAGCCTGCGTGGATGCACTGGTTGAGGATACCCCCCAGCTCCTTGTCCCGCTCAATAATGAGGATGTCCTCCACGCCCTTTTCCCGGGCGGCAATAGCGGCGGCCAGACCTGCAGGGCCTCCGCCGATAATGGCAAGCTGTACCTGTTTCATTCCTGCACCTCCTTGGTATATCCGACCAAAAGCCTGCTGTCCCCGCCGGACTTGGTCAGCTCTGTTTGTGCAATACCCAGCTCGCGGCTGAGGATTTCCATCACTCTCGGGGCGCAGAACCCGCCCTGGCAGCGGCCCATGCCCGCCCGGACCCGGCGCTTCACCCCGTCCAATGACCGGGCGCCGGGAAGACGGTGGATGGCGTCCACGATCTCCCCCTCGCTGATCTGCTCGCAGCGGCAGATGATGTTGCCGTAAGCGGCGTTCTCCTGCACCAGAGCCTGGCGCTGCTCCAGGGGCAGCTCGCGCAGATGGGGGATGTCCTTGCGGGTGGAAACAAAGGTCAGCTTCTCCGTGGCGTCCAGCTTTTGGGCGATGCACTGGGCCAAATACTGTCCGATGGCCGGAGCGGAGGACAAACCCGGAGACTCAATGCCCACGGCATCGAAGAAGCCATCGGCACTCTCGCCGATGATAAAGTCGTCCGCATCCCCCTCCAGGTGGGCCCGGAGGCCGCAGAAGCTGGTAATGGTGTCTCGCATGGGCAGGTTCGGCACACTGCGCTCTGCCATTGCAGTGGCGTAGGCCAGGCCGTCTGCAGTGGTGTTGGTGGCGTCCTTGTCGCTGCGGTCCACGGCGGTGGGGCCGATGAGGAGGTTTCCGTGTACCGTGGGCGTCACCAGCACACCCTTGCCAAATTTGCCCGGCAGCTGGAATACCGTCCGCTCTACCAGGTGGCCATCCTTTTTGTCCAGCAGGCAGTATTCACCGCTGCGGGGAACGATGGAGAGCTTATGTTCGCAGACCATGTTGTGCAGGATGTCGCTGTATAACCCGGCTGCATTCACCACCGTGCGGGCCTGAAGAATTCTTTCCCCGGCGGTGATCTCATACAGACCGTTCCGACAGGTGATAGCCGTTACGGGGGTATCCATGAAAAACTCCACGCCATTCTGAGCGGCGTTCTCCGCCAGGGCGATGGTCATGGCGAAGGGGCAGACAATGGCGCTGGTGGGGGCATACAGGGCCGCCACCGCCTCCGGAGACAGGGCGTTCTCCAGGGCGTGCAGCTCGTCCCCGCTAACAATGCGCAGGCCCTCCACGCCGTTCTTTTCGCCGCGCTCCCGCAGCTCCTCCAGCCGAGGCAGGTCTTTTTCGTTAAAGCACAGCACCAGGGCGCCGTTACGCTTATAGGGAAAGTCCAGCTCTTGGCTTAGGCGCTCCATCATGCGGCTGCCGGCCACATTGAAATGGGCTTTTTTCGTTCCCGGCACAGCGTCGAAGCCGGCGTGGACGATGGCGGAATTGGCCTTGCTGGTGCCCACGCACACATCCTCCCCCTTTTCACATAGGGCCAGGCGCAGGTCGTAGCGGCTCAGCTCCCGGGCTGTGGCGCAGCCCACAGCACCGCCGCCGATGACAATGGCATCATAAATCATTATTGAATGCACTCCCTTTCCAAACAAAAAAACCATGCAAAACAGCACGCAGAAAATCTGCGTGGTCTTTTGCATGGCTCAAATTCTCATTGCACTATATGCTATTCTATATGTATAATAGCAGGGACGGCGGCCCCTGTCAAGAGGGGATTGCTGGAAGCTGTCTTAACGATTCCTTTACGAGTTTTTAACGGCGATATATGGTATACTGATTTCCATATAGGAGGACGCATCATGAAAAAGCGGATTCATGTTCCCTGGCCGGAGGAGTGGAAGAAGCAGATACATCTGTCTACCCAAGGGACAAACCTTATCTATACACCTAAGGACTTTATTATCTCGTTTTCGCTATACATTATCACAGTCATCGCCTGTATGCTGCTGCGCTCCCTGGACGAGACCGGGGATACCAGCTATGTGGCTATGCTGTTTCTAACGGATGTGTTCCTCACGGCGGTGCTGACGGATGGGTACCTGTTCAGTATCCTCTGTGCAGTATTGGGCGTATTCAGCGTGGACTACATATTTACTGAGCCCTATTGGCACATCAGCTTCACCCTGGCGGGCTTTCCGCTGACCTTCCTGGTAATGATGACCATTTCCATCCTGGCCGGCGCCCTGGCCAGCCGGGCCAAGCAGGTGGAGGTCACGCAGAGGCAGATGCAGCGGGAGAAAATGCGCGGAAATCTTTTACGGGGCATGAGCCATGATATCCGCACACCGCTCACGGGCATCGTGGGGGCCACAGACGTACTGCTGGAGCAGGATGGGAGCCTGACCCCTCAGCAGCGGCGGGAGCTGCTGCAATCGATAAATGAGGAGGCCAGGTGGCTTATGCGGGTGTCGGAAAACCTGCTCTCTATCACCCGCATAGACGGCGAAAATGCCGGAGTGAAAAAAACACCGGAGCTGGTGGAGGAGATCATAGAGGGTGCGGTGAGCAAGTTCCGCCGACATTATAAGGGCATCACCGTGCAGGTGCATCTGCCGGAGGAGCCGATGCTGGTGCCTATGGATCCGCTGCTGATGCAGCAGGTGCTGTTTAATTTAATGGAAAATGCTGCCCGCCACGGGGAGACGGTGAACCAAATCGATATCTCCCTCAGCCAAAAGGATGAGTGGGCGATTCTGGACGTGGCAGACAACGGCGTGGGCATTGCCCGTGGTCGGCTGGAGCATCTGTTTGACGGGACGCTCCACCCGGAGGAGGGCCGCGAGGACGCCCGGCGGGATATGGGCATCGGCCTGTCGGTCTGCCGCACTGTCGTAACGGCCCACGGCGGCACTATCACCGCGGAAAACCAAAAGCAGGGCGGAGCGCTGTTTCGCATCACTCTGCCCATAGAATAGAATAAGGAGGAAGTATATGAAAATCAAGGACAAGGTCCTCATTGTGGAGGACGAGCAGAGCATCAGCAATTTCATTTCCATGATCCTGCAGGCCAGCGGCTTTGATACCATCGTGGTGCGCACCGGGGAAGAGGCGCTGACCATGGTCTCCTCTCATTGCCCGGATCTCATCATCCTGGACCTTGGCCTGCCGGATATGGACGGCATGGAGGTGCTGAAGTCGGTGCGCAAGTGGTCCAATCTGCCGGTGGTGGTGGTTTCTGCCCGGAATCACGAGCACGATAAGGTGGAGGCGTTGGATTACGGCGCGGATGATTACCTGGTCAAGCCCTTCGGAACGTCGGAGCTTCTGGCGCGCATCCGCACGGCTATTCGCCACACCCGCACGGCCCTGCCCAATGGGGAGATTGCCCAATCCGGCAAGTTTACCACCGGCGAGCTGACTATCGACTATGACAAGCACCAGGTGCTGCTTCGGGGCGAAAACGCCAAGCTCACGGTGAATGAATATAAGATCGTAGCGCTGCTGGGCAAATACGCCGGCAAGGTGCTGACCTATGACTTTATTATCCGGGAGCTATGGGGCCCCAAGGCCAAGACGGATAATCAGATCCTCCGGGTGAACATGGCCAATATCCGCCGTAAGATAGAGAAGAATCCCGGCCAGCCGGAGTATATCTTCACAGAGGTAGGCGTGGGCTACCGTATGCGCGAGGACGACTAAAACTCCTTTCTTAACAAAGATAAAGGGCAGCGAAAATCGCTGCCTTTTTTCACGCCCTTGCCGTCATGCCAAGGGCTGCTTGCGCATATAATAAAAGCAGAAATCGTGATAAGTTTCACAAAAGGAATTTTTATGGAAGGGAGGTTTCGCCAAAGGAGCATAAATCCGTAAGCATCCGATTAAGAAAACTCTGCAACGCGTTAAAACGGCGTTAAGGAGAGGCGAAATCTATTTACAGCTGGAAACGGAAATGATAAGGTGCAAGTAGACCTCTTTGGAGAGAGGACAAACAACTTTAAAGGAGAGAAAACTATGGAAGAAAGAAAAGGCTTTGGATCCAATTTTGGATTTCTGATGGCCGCCGTTGGTTCGGCAGTCGGCCTGGGTAACATCTGGGGTTTCCCCAATAAAATGGGTGCAAACGGCGGATTTACCTTCCTCGTTATTTATCTGATCCTGGCGGCCTGCTGCGGCATCATCGTCATGGTGGGCGAGCTGGCTCTGGGCCGTAAGACAGGCCGCGGCGCCGTGGGTGCGTACCAGGTCCTGTCCAAGAAGTTCAAGTGGCTGGGCTGGCTGGGCATTCTGTCCGCCTTCCTGATCCTGTTCTTCTACTGCGCCCTGGGCGGCTACTGCATCAAGTATGTGGTGCTGAATGTGGGCGATCTGTTCGGCGCCAGCTTCGGCTCCAACGGCCTGGACGGTGCCGGTGTGTTCGGCGCCTTCATGGGCAACCAGATGGAGGCCGTGATCTACGGCCTGATCTTCGTCCTGCTGACCATGATCATCGTCATGGGCGGCATCGGCGGCGGTATCGAGAAGGTCTGCTCCGTGGGTATGCCCGCTCTGTTCATCATCCTGCTCATCTGCATCATCCGCGCCTGCACCCTGCCCGGCGCTGTGGACGGCCTGAAGTATATGTTCGTTCCCGGCTGGGCTCTGGAGAACGGTGTCATTAAGGAAGCACCTGACTTCCTCACCGTCCTGGCTACCGCCGGCGGCCAGATGTTCTTCTCCCTGTCCCTGGGCATGGGCGCCATGATCACCTACGGCTCCTACCTGCATAAAAAGGAAAACATCGAGAAGAACGCTCTGCTCATCGTTATCATGGATACTCTGGTGGCCCTGATGGCCGGTCTGTGCGTCATCCCCGGCCGTTTCGCCCTGGACCCCACCGGCGCTCTGGGCGGCCCGTCCCTGCTGTTTGTGACCATGCAGAATGTGTTCCACAAAATGCCCCTGGGCGCTCTGTTCGGCATCCTGTTCTATCTGCTGGTGGTGTTTGCCGCCATCTCCTCCTCCATCTCTCTGCTGGAGGTCATCGTGGCCCACTTCTGCGATAAGGCCCGTGACGCCGGCAAGGGCGACAAGCGCAAGACCTATTCCCTCATCGCTGCCGTATTCGTTGGCCTGGGCTGCATCCTCATCTGCATGGACTCCCTGGGCGGCGCAGGCATCTCCCCCTTCAACATTCTGGGCATGGACCCCGAAAACCTGCCCATGTGGAGTGACTGCTGGCTGGACTTCTTCGACTGCATCTCCGAGGGTATCCTCATGCCGCTGGGCGCGCTGCTCATGTGCCTGTGTATCGGCTGGGAGTTGGGCCCCAAGATGGTGGACGACGAGTGCTGCCTGGAGGGTCAGAGCTTCAAGATGAAGGGCTTCTTCAACATCTGCGTCAAGTTCATCACCCCTCTGTGCATGCTGCTGGTGCTGTACGGCCAGATCAGAGAGTTCTTCTTCTAAATCAACACAAACATAATATAGAAGGTGTCTCGCCGCGCCGCAAGCGCAGAAGACTCATACATAAAACGCCGGGGCTATCCCCGGCGTTTTTGCGCCTGCGCAAAGAGTAAATACATCCCGGAAAGGCCGGTGGTGCAGCGGATGTGGAAGCGGCCCGTGATGGCAAAACGCACCCTGTCCGCTGCAGCCTTTTGACGTGGGGGAAGGTGACTCAAAAGACGGTCAATTCATCAGCCTCGGGATCAAGTTTCCTCCTCAATTTAGTCTCTCCGGAAAGAAATATTCCGCCAGCACCCCCATTATTTTCAAAAATTTTTCGTCAAAAAAGAAAAAATGGAGTTCACAATTTGTTAAAAAAATGGAATCGTATGACAAGAACTTGACAATATATGATTGGGCGCATAATATAGAAAATACCAAAACTTGAGGAGGTAAATCACTCACTATGGAAAAGAAAAGCACCAAGATAGCGTATTTTATTGCGCTGGCGGTCGTGATTGTCGCTCTGATCATCGCTAAGGTGAGCAACGACGGTTCCGGCTTTGTGGCCACCGGTTGGGCCCTGTTCCCCCCTGTGGTCGCCATTGCACTGGCCCTCATCAGCAAGGAAGTGTATTCTTCCCTGTTTTTGGGCTGCCTGGTCGGCGCACTGCTGCTGGCTGACTTCAGCCCCTGGCAGACCGTTGTGAACTTCATCGGCGCCGGCGAGGGTGTTGGCATGATCAACGCCATCGACATCTCCATCCTGATCTTCCTGGTCATCCTGGGCA
>OJAG01002233.1_pt1 | contig 9856 bp, 16 predicted proteins | sample 1589021 | NCBI WGS metagenome assembly OJAG01 (sample SAMN03283264) | human gut metagenome | biome: human-associated habitat; material: feces | host: Homo sapiens | place: USA | collected 2013 | reverse complement strand
TCGAGCCATACGAAGTAGTTGCTACTACATACCAGGCAATCTCCGGAGCAGGTAAAACCTTCAAAGACTGGCCGGAGATGGTAGAAAACATCATCCCATACATCGGCGGGGAAGAAGAGAAGAGTGAACAGGAACCGCTTCGTATCTGGGGTAAAGTAGAAAACGGTCAGATCGTAAAAGCCAGCGAGCCGGTGATCACCTGCCAGTGTATCCGTGTTCCTGTACTGAACGGACATACCGCAGCAGTCTTTGTAAAATTCAGAAAGAATCCTACCAAAGAACAGCTGATCGAAAAACTGGTGAACTTCAAAGGATTCCCACAGGAAGCAGAACTTCCGAGTGCTCCGAAGCAGTTTATCCAGTATCTGGAAGAAGACAACCGTCCACAGGTTAAGATGGATGTCAACTTCGAAAACGGTATGGGAATCAGCGTAGGCCGTCTGAGAGAGGACACTGTATACGACTGGAAATTCGTAGGTCTGTCCCATAACACTGTAAGAGGAGCTGCCGGCGGTGCTGTTCTGTGTGCAGAGACTCTGAAAGCAAAAGGATATATTCAGGCAAAATAAATAAGAATGCAAATAAGAAAAATAAAATCCCGGGTGTGTTGCATGCCCGGGATTTTTTACTTTACAGGAAATTGATTTCCTGTAAGTAAGAAACACTCCGCGAGGATTCGCCAAGGCACATTCTTTATCGAATCACAGATAAGTTGTGCCGGGAAGACAGATCTGCTGATTTTAATATAGAAACCAGGCAAGTTCCGGAGTGCACTTGAATTTCCAGAAGAAAAACGGTATACTCTTTGTTGCCCCTGTGAGGTTTTTATATCGCAGGGACGCTGAAGAGACGAGAAAGGGTCAAATTTATATGAATAAATCCGTATTTATCGCAGAGAAACCGAGCGTAGCCCAGGAATTTGCCAAAGCGTTAAAGGTGAAGACCACGCGGCATGACGGATATCTGGAATCGGAAAATACCATTGTCACCTGGTGTGTGGGTCATCTGGTGACGATGAGTTATCCGGAAGTTTATGATATCAAGTACAAGCGCTGGACTCTGGAAACTCTGCCTTTTCTGCCCGGGGAGTTCAAGTATGAAGTCATCCCATCGGTAAAAAAGCAGTTTGAGATTGTCAGGGGACTGTTAAACCGCCCGGATGTGGACACCATCTATGTCTGTACCGACTCAGGAAGAGAGGGAGAGTATATCTACCGTCTGGTGGCACAGATGGCCGGCGTCAGGGGAAAGAAAGAGAAACGTGTCTGGATCGATTCCCAGACGGAAGAGGAGATCATCCGCGGAATCAAAGAAGCGGAGGATCTGAGTGCTTATGATAATCTGAGTGCATCGGCATATCTGCGGGCGAAAGAAGACTATCTGATGGGTATTAACTTTTCCAGGATCCTGACACTGCGGTATGGAAACAGTGTGTCCAACTATCTGGGAAATAAATATCAGGTGATTTCCGTAGGGCGGGTCATGACCTGTGTGCTTGGAATGGTAGTGCGAAGAGAGAGGGAGATCCGTGAATTCGTAAAAACACCGTTTTACCGAGTGCTCGGCAAGTTCTCTCTGGAAGGAAGAACCTTCGACGGAGAATGGCGTGCTGTGGAAGGCAGCCGGTATTTTCAGTCACCGGATCTGTATAAGGAAAATGGCTTCAAGGACAGAAACCGGGCGGAAGAACTGAAAGGCATTTTGGAACGGGAGAGTGCAGTCAGTATGACGAATGAACTTTCCGGTTCCAACGGAATGGCACAGCAGACAGCTCCGGCGCATCAGGCAGTGCTTGAGAAGATCGAGAAGAAAAAAGAGAAGAAGAACCCACCGCTTTTGTATAACCTGGCAGAATTGCAGAATGACTGTTCCCGGATGTTCAAGATCAGTCCGGACGAGACACTGCGGGTGGTGCAGGAACTGTATGAAAAGAAGCTGGTGACATATCCAAGAACGGATGCCCGTGTGCTTTCCACTGCAGTTGCCAAGGAGATCAGCCGAAACCTGAAGGGTTTAACGAGATACCAGATGGCAGCACCGTTTGCACAGGAGATCCTGGAGGCGGGCAGTTTTCAAGGGATCGAAAAGACCAGATATGTCAATGACAAGCAGATCACAGACCATTATGCGATTATTCCTACCGGTCAGGGACTGCAGAATCTTGGCAGACTGCCGCAGATTTCACAGAAAGTGTATCAGGTGATCGTTCGCCGGTTTTTGAGTGTGTTTTATCCGGCGGCAGTGTATCAGAAGGTGAGTCTGGTGTCAGCGGTCGGAAAAGAGAAGTTGTTTTCGAGTTTCAAGGTACTGGTGGAGGAAGGGTATCTGAAGGTGGCCAACGTACCATCCGGAAAGAAAGAAGAGGATGCGAAAAATGCAGAGGAGAAAACGGATGATATCCAGTGTGATGCCGCCTTTCTTGCCTGCTTGCAAAAGCTGAAAAAGGGCGCCATTCTTCCGGTCGATGGATTTGAGATCAAAGAGGGAGAAACTTCTCCGCCGAAACGGTACAATTCCGGTACGATGATCCTGGCGATGGAGAATGCCGGACAACTGATCGAGGATGAGGAGCTGCGTGCGCAGATCAAGGGCAGTGGAATCGGAACCAGTGCAACGAGAGCAGAGATTTTAAAGAAACTGGTAAATATCAAGTATATCAGCCTGAATAAGAAAACACAGGTAATTACCCCGACCCAGCTTGGGGAAATGATTTATGAAGTGGTTAACGCTTCGATCCGGGCACTGTTAAATCCGGAGCTTACCGCGAGCTGGGAGAAGGGGCTGAATTATGTAGCCGAGGGAAGTATTACTTCCCGGGAATATATGGATAAGCTGGAGCATTTTATCCGGGTGAAAGTGGGTGGAGTGCTGCAGGTAAATTATCAGGCGGCGTTACGAAGCCGATACGACAGTATCGCAGGGAATTATCGAAAAGGAGGAAAATGATCATGAGTATGGAAAGTATTCGAATTGAGAACATGTATGATCTGAATGAGACGATTGCAGCGGAGATTTTTGAAGGGAAGGCATATCCGTGGGAAGTGCTTCCGCTGATTAAAGAATTTATTGTGAAGCTGGGAAATACACTGGATCCGGCAGAGTATGATAAGATCGGGGAAGATATCTGGGTAGCGAAATCTGCTAAGATTGCTCCTACGGTTGCGTTAAATGGTCCGTGTATCATCGGAAAGGATGCCGAGGTGCGTCAGTGTGCATTTATCCGTGGCAGTGCGATCGTCGGTGAGGGTGCTGTGGTTGGTAATTCTACGGAGCTTAAGAATGTGATCTTGTTTAATAAGGTGCAGGTGCCGCATTATAATTATGTGGGGGATTCTGTGCTGGGTTATAAGGCTCATATGGGCGCGGGATCGATCACTTCGAATGTGAAGTCGGATAAGAAGCTGGTGGTTGTGCACGGAGATGGTTTCGATATTGAGACCGGCATGAAGAAGTTTGGGGCTATGCTGGGAGATAATGTTGAGGTTGGCTGTAATTCAGTGCTGAATCCAGGGACGGTGATCGGACGGGAGAGTAATGTGTATCCGCTGTCTTCGGTTAGAGGGGTTGTGCCGGAGAGGTCCATCTTTAAGAAGCAGGGAGACGTTGTTGCTAAAAGATAGATGATTGAAAAAGGGGACGCCCCCGGCGGAAGCGTTCTCCTGCCAGCAACGTGGGCAGGGCAACTTTGAACTAGCCACTAACTACGACTATGTTGATAAGCGTCTCAAATAGGTGATATAAGAAAACCCGCAGAGCATAGGGCTTTGCGGGTTTTATACTAACAGAAAGTCCAGTGAATTTCAACGTTTTCGTTCAAGACGACAATCTTGTCGATCAATAACTGGATGATATTACGGACGCTCTCCTTATCGCCGGAATCCAGAGCCTCTTGAAAACTTTCAATATAATCGAGGATCTGAGATGATTCCATCGGTGGGGCAGCAGGCGTCTGAGATTCCATGGATGCCTTCAGAGCATCCCGTTCTTTTCGCAAGTCTGATAATCTCTCCTCAATCTGAGGAAATTCAACAACCCCGATCTGATATAGATTCAACAATTTATCTGTCTGCTTTTCGATTTCAGCGAGCCGATCTAAATATAGATCAGAGGTATCAGTCTTGGTTTCTGGTTCGGTATGAAGCAGAGAATCCAAGTATTTAGAATCAAAAGACAGCTTTTTGATTTCATTGATCACAATGCCCTCAAGATCTTCCTGCGAATAAGGATGCTTTCTGTTCGTGCAGTGATCGGATCTGATCATGTTCTTAGCAACACGGCTCACAGAATAGCAGATATATTTGCGCCGTGTGTTCGGTGATTTAGAAACGCGCCGAATCTGCATCCTGGCACCGCAGTCACCACAATAGATAAGACCAGTTAGCAGACCGAAGGAAACACGCCCTTGTTTTCGCTGTTCCTTGTTGCGCTGCAGAATCGTCTGAGCGGTGGAAAAATCTGCCTCTGATATGATCGATTCGTGGATGCCATCCCGGACAACATCAACATCCTGAACCTTTCCGGCGTAGGTGTAGTTCTGCAGGATCCTACGTACGGTATTGTATTCCCAAGTCCGAAGCGTTGGGTATTTTTGTGCCATCTTTCCAGCGATGGCGTGAGCGGTAGTTCCTGAGAGAAAGAGTGAGAAGATCTCACGAACAATAGCAGCTTCGTAAGGAACAACGCGCAGATCGTTACATCCGGGGAGAAATTCGTATCCAAGAGGCGGACGGCAGCCATTGTAATGCCCTTGAGCAAGTCGTGCCTGTTTACCCATTGTTGTCCTCTCTTTAATGTTTTCTCGTTCAAGTTGGGAAAATGCAGCCAGGATCCCGACGATGGCTCTGCCGAATGCTGTCGTTGTGTCGAACGATTCCATCATACTGATAAAGTCACAGCCGTTTGCCAGGAAGACATCCTCTAACATGATTAATACATCTTTTTGCGATCGCGACAATCGATCCAACTTCCAGACAATCACTTTTCCGACCATTCCAGCCTTGACGTCACGAATCACTTCACGGATCGCAGGACGATCTAAGGAAGCACCGGAGTATCCGGCGTCAATGTGAACTCTGTAAATCCGATATCCCATCGCTTCACTATACTGTCGGAGGCGTTTCTCCTGCTCTGCGACGGAATAACCTTCCATAGCCTGCTCGGTGGTAGAAACACGAATGTAGAGATCTACCATATCCGAAAGCCCGGGAAGGATTTCTTTTCTTTTGTTTTTCATATCATCTTCACCTTCTTAAAAATGGGTACAAAAATAACAGCCAGCAAAGAACGCGAGTTCTGCTTGCAGACTGTCTCCGAAGATGATACAATATTTTTGCGAATTTGGTATCATTCTTCGGGATGTTACTTGCCGGTTCCTGTTGGCGCAGGAGCCGGTTTTTATTATATTAAGCATCTAAAACTATATTTAAAGTTTCGGCTAATTCCTTATACTTCTCGTATTTCACCTCTTTTTTATTAAAGTTTCGCATATATGCAGAAAATGACTTTGGAAGCTCATCCGGGAAGTTACGTTTTAAGATGGCGTAATTGTAATGTTGAATTTCTTTTGTATATTCTTTGTCGGAATATGGAGATGGCAGCTCGTGTTCAATGTTTTTGAAAAAAGCAAGTGCATCTTCAATTCTATCATCATCGAGTAGCCAGTAATATTCTCTTAAGTAATCATGGCGTTGCCAAATTATACCGGAACTTTTTAAAAATTTAGTGCCTTTATCCATTAAAGCATAAGACAGCTCTTTGTTCCCACTCTTTCTTTCCAAACCGGCGTGCAATCTCAATAAATATCCAAGACCATAAACCGGAGTACCCAAAAAGACATGATCAGCAGATTGATTTGCTGAGGGTACCGGAATTTTATTGACAGAAGAAATATCAGATATGTCGTAAAGAATTCCATCAATATTATAGTGCGTTGCTAAGTAATAGTTATTTACATCTGGTACAACATCGAATATTTCCCCGTTTTTAATATATATAACTACGTTACTATAATCAGTTGTGTGTGCCTTGTCCTTTTCTCTGTTTTCGTCAGAAGGGATGGAACACCACAAGGGCTGTTCAGGGGAATCTTCCGTTACGTCTTCCGGAGCATTTGGAATGGAAGGTTCTTTTTTGAATTTTGAAATAAAAGCGCTAAATAATCCCATAAAAAACTCCTTTTCATTATTGAAGTAATAAATGTATTAGTATACAAAAAAATATCAATACTGCAATTAATTTCCATATATTACCATAGAATAAACATCTGCATCTCGCTATAATCGTACAGCACCCAGCTTTTCCAAAAAGAAAGGTCGTGGGAAGATGAAAAGGAAATACATACATTATCCGGGAAGCTGTAAAATATACGCAATATACTACAGAAACACGAAAACAATGTATTATAATCTCGATTTCGATAACAGTGCACGCATTATAGTTATCAAGTAAAAATGGACTTGCTGGGTGTCCCTGCAAAGGGGACTACCCAACATCACTTTTGATCTCAGATCCAACCGGAGGAGCAACCTCTTCCAACTCATCTCCCGAATCAGGGACTTCTTCATACATCCCATCAGAATTAAGAGCAGCAGCCACATCCTCAATAAAGTGAATCACCGCATTACGGGATTCTGCTTTTAATGTCAGAAACTTTTCGATCAAAGTCCGATCGGCAGCAGTCAGACCGTATTTTTCAGTCAATGCATGCAATTCATCTTCCGGTTCGGAAGAAAACATATCACCAGTGCCATATCTCAACCACTCTTCATTTACGTGAAATTCCCTGCAAATGAGAGCAATAATAGAATCTACTGGTTCATTTCTACCAACTTCATAATTAGCGATGGCACCGCGTTTTACTCCCAGACGGTCTGCGAATTCCTGCTGTGTAAGATCTAATTCTCTACGAACTTTTTTTATTCGATCTTTCAAAAATTATTCACCACCTCTCTGATAAATACTATACGGTAAAAATAGGAATAAGTCAAGCAACAAACGCACAAAAAGCAACAAAAGCACAAAATAGTCTTGACAACAGTAACAATGTTGCGTACAATAGTAACAAGAACACAAGAAAGGAGGAAAAGAGATGGGAAACAAAATATTTCTTATAACAATAATGTGTGGGCTGGCTGCATTTGGAGTAGTACTTATGAAAAAAGTAGCACCTCAGGATAAAGCTTATCCAATATGGGCACTACTTGTAACTTTGCTTTATTCACTTGTTGTAGCTACTCATTGACAATAAAGAAAGTTCTCTGTTGAATGAACTAGAAATTTTATTCAGAAGAAGAGTGTATTCACTTTGCGCAGGACGGGGACATGAGTTTAAAGCGTCTATAAACTCTAACAATAATGGTTTACTTAGGCTGTCACATAAAAGCAGAACATTTTGAGCGGCTGCAAGAATTTCTGCATACCCCCTGATGTATTCGCTTGTTAAATTATAGTTACCTGCGATATTAAGAAAAGTTTTGTAAGTATCATATTTATTCCTGTAGATTAAATCGGAATAATGTATTTGCATATCATATTCTAAGTCGAGCTTTCGCATTTTATATTGATGACGATTGGTAATTACAGCGGTAATTGAAGGGGCAAACAAAGCACAGATGGCAAGCAATATGGAAATGGTTATAGTGAAGTCAACTTTTGACATAAAATAATTCCTTTCGTATTTGATAAGAAAATTATACCAAATCAGAGAGCGTGATGACAACAGAGAAAGGAGAGATGGATAGAAAAATCAAGCATAAGTAGGAAGGAGGAAAAGAGATGGAAAAGTACATTGAAGCTTTAAAGGATATCTCATACTACGACTGGATCAGATTGAGAGAAGGCGTAGACCGGGAATTTAACCGAAAAATCGATGAGTCTAAGAAAAACCTTAAACTCACCGATTCCGAAAATGTAAAAAAGATTATCCGTTCACAATTTGGAGGTAGATAAGAAATGTGGATCAGAAGAAAAAGAGTGGAAGAACTGGAACGAAGAGTGACCACTCTTGAAAGAAACTATTTGTGGATATGTAGAAGTACGCAGAAAAAACTGGAGAGCGACCGGCAACTAATTGAAGCGGTAAAAGAGTGCGAAAAGAACATACAGGTAACTGTAGAAGAGATGCTTGAAAAAGCTATGAAAGGAGAATTCGTATGACAGAAAAGAAATACACGCCAGAACAGCTGAAAAATGCAGATGAAATGTTAAGAAAGCTGGCAACCGTACCGGAAGAGAAAAGAATGATCATCGTTATGATGACCAATTCATTCATCAGCGGTATGGAAGCCCAGGCAGACATGGATAAAAAGACAGCCTGAAAAGAGGTGATACATATATGGTAACACATGTTATGTCTGATGGATCCAGAAGACAGAGCATCGATGGTTACGTGGTCCCAAGAGACCACCCGATCTACCGGGCGATCCAGAAGTGCTATGAAATGCAGACGGTAAGACCGGAGAGAAAAAGAGCGCAGAGCGCGTAGGAAGGGAGGACAAGCTTATGGAAGAAAAAGAATTTGAAAAATTCTATTCGTTATGCGAAAGAACAGTCAGCCGCCAGAGATTTCTGGGAGCCGACAACAAAGACATCGCTTTTGTTCTGGCAGGAATGATGGCGACACTTCCGGAAGAAGAATATTCACTGGAGCAGATAGAAAAACTCCGGGATCTGAGTATTAAGAAAGAAAGCCAGAAAGAAACGGAGAGAATCATGCCAGAAGAAGAGTTTCAGCTGTATTTAGAAAGGACAAAAGATGCCATGGCTGAACGGTATGTAAAGAAAGAAAGTAGAGCTTTTAAAAGCATGTTTCTGATAGGCTGGGTGACTGCTTCAATAAAACAGGTATACACATCAGAGCAGCTGAGAAGGATCTTTGATTTGGCAAATGAAGCATAAAAATAAGTGCCGTTAGGGCTGCCACCCGTTCCGGCACTAAACAAAATAACCACTATTATTGTACGACAAGTAGAGGAGAAAAGCAAATGATTAAAGTAGAACATAAGGATGGAGAAACGAATGTAAAAATTTTGGGTAGAGAATCTGTCGTTTTAGCGGAGCTGACTTGTGCAACACGGGCGATGTATGATTTCATCGCGGGCAGAAGAGGAAAGGACACTGCGAATCAGATGCTGGAAAATGCATTTCGCCGGGCGCGGATGAGCGAGGAAGAGATTGAAAAGGAACTTGCAGAAAGCAAAGAGATTGTTGAGAAATTCTACAGGGATCACTTCGATCTGGGAGGCATTTTATGAGCACAGGAGAGTTAATAGGAACAATCGCATCCGTATTTGGGTTATTCACCTGCAAAGCGGCCTTACCGGCACTGATCTGGCTGATATTGGTATTTGCTTTCTCCATCCGGTTCGAGAAAGCACTGGCTCAGATGGAATGCGGGAAGGATGAATACAAGTGTCTGGAGGATGATGAATAATGGGAAGACCGAGAGCAACGAAGCCAACAAGAAGGCAGAAGATCTTATTGAAGGCATCCGGACTGGTTCCGGAAAACTGGCTGGTTTTGAAAGAGGATGCCACTGAGCTGGTAGCAGTGAGCCGAGGATCCGGGAGGACCAGGAGGGTCAAGAAGTGAAAACACGTTATACGATCAAGAATCCGGGACGGGGAACCGGCTACCGGATGCCGCTGATCAATGATGATCTGAGGATCCAGAGAACCACGTATGGAGATTTCGCCTATGGGGAACTTCCGGATCTGATCGGAAAAATGAAAGACATGATGCAACTTGAAAACTGGAAAACAATGCTTGACACGGTACCGGTGCAAGAATGGCCGGCCTACATAGAGAAAAGCCGATCAGCGGACAACTGATCGGCTTTTCTACCCCAAAAGGTAGTCAT
>OJAG01002179.1_pt1 | contig 10136 bp, 9 predicted proteins | sample 1589021 | NCBI WGS metagenome assembly OJAG01 (sample SAMN03283264) | human gut metagenome | biome: human-associated habitat; material: feces | host: Homo sapiens | place: USA | collected 2013 | reverse complement strand
TAATCCTTCCAGAATTGTTTCCAGTTCGATGGAGCTTCTGTCGATTTCTACATCTTCGTATGAGTCTTCCTGAAATAATTCCAACAATAAATTTGTTGTGTAGATTCTCTCACATTCCGGTGTCAGTCCGGTCTGAATGCCATATTCTACCAGTTTCTTAATATTTTCATACAACATATTCTGATCCTTCCGTTCTTTTTTCTATTCTGTGAATTTATACAATCTTTGCTCCGTCACCGATATCTACTACATAGAATTCTGCTTCATGTCCGACTTTTTCTTTATATGTCTTTCCAATCTCCTCGATAAACTTATCTACCGTTCCTTCTTCAACGATGCTGACCGTACATCCGCCGAATCCGCCTCCGGTGATACGTGAACCGATAACCCCCGGCATTGCCTGCGCCAGATCTACCAGAATATCTATCTCTTCACAGGACACTTCATAATCATAACGAAGTGACTCATGAGATGCATTCATAAGCTGTCCGAATAATTTCACATCGTTGTTACGGAGTGCTTCTACTGCACGAATAGTTCTCTGATTCTCATATACCGCATGTTTCGCACGCTTCTGTCTGACCGGATCTTTAATCGCATCCTTGTACTGTTCGAATCCGTCCTCTGTAAGATCTCCAAGTGTCTTTATATCTGTAACCTTCTGAAGTTCCTTTAATGCAGTCTCACATTCATTTCTTCTGTCATTGTAAGCAGAATCAACCAGACTGTGCTTTACCTTACTGTTGATGATCACGATCTTCGCATTTTCAAGAACGACCGGTGCATATTCGTATTTTAATGTATTGGTATCCAGGAAAATTGCATGATCTTTCTTACCCATCGCACTTGCGAACTGATCCATAATTCCACAGTTGCATCCATTGAAATTATTCTCCGAATACTGTCCGATCAATGCAAGATCGATCATGGAGAGATCTTCAAATCCAAATGTATCTTTTAACATCAGTCCTGTCAGCACTTCCAGTGATGCGGAAGAAGAAAGTCCAGAACCATTCGGAATATTTCCATAGATCAGGATATCCATTCCATGTGTCAGTTCATACCCTCTCTTTTCAAATGCCCACATTACTCCCTTCGGATAATTCGTCCATCCGGCATTTTTACTCGGAATCAATTCATCGAGACTTGTCTCAATGATTCCAAGCTTTTCAAAGTTCAAAGAGAAGAAACCTAATTTTCTGTCTTCTCTGTTCCTTACCACTGCCCATGTTCCCATTGTCAGTGCACATGGGAATACATGACCTCCGTTATAATCTGTATGTTCTCCGATCAGGTTTACTCGTCCCGGTGCAAAATAAGTACGGATTTCCCCGCCTTCTCCGTATAATTCCTGAAATTTTGCGATCAATTGCTCTTTCTGCATTCCATTACCTCCATTTGTAATACATTTTTATCATTTTCTCTTTCATACCTTAAGTTTCAGTCCTTCTTTAACATCCACTTACATACTTTTTTGTAGTTGACTGTCTTCTGTTATTGCTATAATATAATCATAATGAGATATGCAAATTCTCACAATAAGAATATTGGCATATTTTATAAGAATATTGAGATCTTATTTGTTTTTGACTTTTATATACGGAGGATGATATGAAAGGTATTCAGATTCTTACAGAAAAAAACAAAAAAGAAGTAAAAGAACACGGAAGTTACACTTTCCCCGTTCAGGTATCCCCAGAGGCAATACAGTCTTATGAACAGCATTCCTTCATGTGGCACTGGCATCCGGAGATCGAACTTACATGGTTCGTATCCGGACAGATGGAATATGTCGTCAATGACCAGCGTTATATTATCTCAGAAGGCGAAGGGATATTCTGCAACAGTAATGCTTTACATGCCGGATATATGATTGATGACCAGGACTGTAATTATATCTCTGTCACATTTCATCCCAAATTCATCTATGGCTACGAGAACAGTATCCTGCAGACCAAATATGTCGATTTTATCACTTCCAACGAATTCTGGTCTTCACTTGTATTAAAACCGGAAATTCCATGGCAAAATGAAATTATCGAATACATAAAAGAAATATATACATTAACCTGCCAGGTTCAATCTTCTTCCGATGCCTTCATTCCCGGATATGAAGGCATGGCGGAACAGCCGGAACTTCCTGACTACGAATTCCGTATTCATCTCCTGCTCTGTGAGATCTGGCACCGGCTTTATCTGCATTATGTCCAGATTGCCCAGGATACTCCGCATCCACAGAAGCATTTACAGCGTTTGAAAGACATTCTTTCTTATCTTCAGGAGCATGCTTCCGAAGAACTCTGTCTCGAAGATATCGCCGCCCACGCCGGACTGTGCAAAAGCGAATGCTGCCGCTTTTTCAAAAAATATATGCGGATGACCATCTTTGATTACCTGCTGTCTACACGGATTCAGAACAGTATCCCACTTCTTATGGACGGGGAGAATATTACTACGATTGCCGGACTTGTAGGATTTTCCTCACCGGCATATTATGGCCAGATTTTCAAGCGTTACATGGGCATGTCACCCAGTCAGTATAAAAAGAATGCCGCCCAGTCACCTTCCGGTGACTAAGCGGCATCTTTTATACATTTTTGCCCTCTCTGTCAAAGTATTCTTTCACAAGTCTGACCACAACTCCTGACAGCAGGAAGACTGCTATCAGGTTCGGGATAACCATCAGACCATTAAATGTCTCTGCAATATTCCACATCAGTCCCAGTTCCATAGTTGCGCCGACAATCGCTACCAGTGCATACAATATCATAAATGGTCTGTTTGCGCAGGTACCAAGCAGGAACTCCACACAACGTGTTCCATAAAGTCCCCATCCAATGATCGTAGAAAATGCAAAGCAGCACATTGCAATGGCCGTAAATATCGATACCCAGCTTCCGTAAGTGGAAGTAAATCCAAGAATCGTAAGTTCTGCACCGGCCGCATCTCCATATCCAACCGGTACGCCGCTGCACAGAATGACAAGTGCCGTCAGTGTACAGATCACAATTGTATCTACAAAGACTTCGAATATTCCAAAGAATCCCTGCTTTACAGGCTTTCTTGTATCCGCACATGCATGAGCAATCGAACCAGTACCAAGTCCTGCTTCATTTGAAAAGATTCCCCTGGATACACCTTTTTTCATACTCATGAAGAAAGATCCTACTGCACCGCCGGTCACAGATGCGGGTGAAAAGGCACCTTTAAAAATAGAAGCGAATACTGTCGGGATATTTCTGTAATTCAAGATCACAACTCCGATTGCAAGAATAATATAAATGACCGCCATAAACGGAACCAGCTTTTCCGCTACCTGCCCGATTCGTTTGATTCCTCCAAGAAGGATCAGCCCGATCAATACTGCCAAAATAATTCCGATCACCAGATTCAGAGTACTCACATTCTGTTCACTGATCACACCATAATTATACAGAGCTGAATCAATTGCTGTCGTGATGGTATTGACCTGTGTTGCATTCCCCGTTCCGAATACCGTCAGTACACCAAATGCCGCGAACAGATAGGCCAGCCAGTGCCATTGCTTCTTCAGTCCATTTTTTATGTAGTACATAGGTCCTCCGACCAGATCACCTTCCGCGTTTTTCTCCCGGAAATGTACCGCAAGCGTTACTTCTGAAAACTTTGTACACATTCCAAGAAGTGCTGATATCCACATCCAGAAGACTGCACCCGGGCCTCCGATCGCGATTGCTCCTGCCACGCCCGCAATATTACCGGTTCCGACGGTCGCAGCCAGTGCCGTACATACTGCCTGGAATGGTGTCAGTGCTCCGTCTGAAGCTTCTCTTTTTTTCAACATCCGGCCAATTGTTACTTTCATCGCATATGGGAATTTACGGATCTGAAGAAATCCGGTTCTGATGCTTAATAAAAGCCCTACTCCTACGATGCAGATCATGGCCGGTACTCCCCAGATGAAGTTATTTACCACATTGTTGATTGATTCGATTGTTGCCAACATTACTTCTAGTCCTTTCCTATTTATAAATCATATTTTTGATTTTGTATCGCATTACCGCATTATCACATTGAATTTCAACTGTAGCAGTATAGCACGATTCTATATAAAAGTACAGGATTTCTTTTTCTTTATCAAAAGATTACCCGAAATTTCATACACGTACTTCCTTTCTTTTCTAATATTCTTTTCTAGTATTTTTACAACTGGTATGGTATATTTTCTCATAACTGGCTCTTTATTTCATGCCACTACTATTGTACAGTAATGGCAATTACGAAAGGAAAGAGGGTTTTGGTTATGAATTCCAATCTGAAAAAAATAATTATGACAGCATTATTCGCTGCGTTAGCCTGTGTTGCTACAATGTCCATCCGTATTCCGACACCGGGAACCGGCGGATATATCCATCCTGGTGATGCAATCGTAATCCTCGCAGGTATCATCCTTGGTCCTGTATATGGTATGCTTGCCGGTGGTATCGGTTCTGCACTGTCTGATCTGATCGGCGGCTATTTTGTATATGTTCCGATCACACTGGTGATCAAAGGACTTGTCGCACTGGTATCCGGACTGATTTACCAGAAGATGTGCCGTTACGGTAAGAACCGTTACGTCGCAGTTATCCTTGGAGGTATTACAGATATCGTATTCGTCGCCGGTGGATATTTTATCTGCGAGTTCTTCCTGTATGGAAGCGGTGCTGCTGCAAGTATCCCTGCTAATATTATCCAGGGAGTCGGCGGACTTATTATCTCTGCTGTATTATATCCGGTACTGATCGCAATCCCGGATGTACGCCAGGCAGCATACGAGACGAAGAATTAAATTTGCTTACATACTTTGCCACCTATAGGACTTGCCATTGGCATCTTCTTTCGAACGCATGGCGAAAAAAAGGATAAGTTCTTTCTCTCTTCATGAAAGAACTTATCCTTTTTCCACATCTTTTTACTTTTTCACTTTACTTATCCACTTTTTCTGCGTTACTTTTTCCACAGGAACATCCGATCACAAATGTAAGGAACAGTATTGCCACGATCATCCATCCGACCAGTACCTTCGTTCCCATCGGCTGGAACTTATCATAGTATCCCTTCAGGTAAATGATGATGATCAGAAGCGGTAATCCATAAGACATATATCCCTTGATTCCTGACGGGAACTTCCATCCTTCTCCCTGGTTGATCTCTTCGAGGAAATGGTTCCATCCCCATCCGTTCTTCTTTGTACAGAACAGTACATAGCCAAGACTTCCAAGCGGAAGCAGGTTATTCGATACGATGAAATCTTCCAGATCCATGATCGTTGAGCCTTCTCCAAGCGGAATAAATCCGGCTAACACATTGAATCCCATTACGCATGGCATACTTAAAATAATAATCAGGATCAGACTTACCAGTGTACTCTTCTTTCTTGACCATCCGAATAAATCCATATCGAAAGAAATAATATTTTCAAATACGGCAACCAGTGTCGTAAATGCAGCAAAGCTTAAGAACAGGAAGAATAATCCTCCCCATACACACCCGCCTGCCACCTGCGCGAAAATATTCGGGATCGTGATAAATATAAGGCTCGGGCCTGCTCCCGGTTCAATTCCGTATGCAAAGCATGCAGGGATAATAATGAAACCTGCCATCAGCGCTACGATCGTATCAAGCACGGTAATATTCACAGCCTCTCCGAATAATCTCTGGTCTTTTTCCATATAACTTCCAAAGATCAGCATAGCTCCGATACCGATTGATAATGTAAAGAATGCCTGGCTCATAGCCCCGAAAATTACATTTCCGATTCCAATCTCTGCCATCTGTCTGAAATCAGGGATCAGGTAAAAACGAATTCCTGCTCCGGCACCTTTCATCATCACAGAATGGATCGCAAGTACGATCATGATCAAAAGCAGTGCTGTCATCATGAACTTGGAAACTTTTTCGATACCTTTCTGGATTCCAAACGCACATACACCGAATCCAATGATACATATCAGAATCGTCCAGAATGCCATAAGCGGCATATTTCCTAGCATATCACTGAATCCTGCAGATACAGTCTTCATATCCGCACCCACAAAATCTCCTCTGAAGCTTCTGACGCAATAATACAGCATCCATCCACCAACTGTGGTATAGAACATCATCAGGAAATAGCATCCGATAACACCGATCCATTTCGTAATATGCCACTTTGTTCCTTTTGGTTCCAGTGTCTCATATGCAGCGGCAACACTGTGTCTGCTGGCACGTCCGACACCAAATTCACAGACCATAACCGGGATTCCCATGATCAGAAGGAACACCAGATAGATTAAAATGAATGCAGCCCCGCCGAACTGTCCACACATGTACGGGAACTTCCACACATTTCCAATACCAACGGCACATCCTGCAGATACAAGGATGAAGCCCAGTCTTGATCCAAATGTCTCTCTCTTCATTCCATAAACCTCTCTTTACTTTTCAAGTCAAACATTTTTTATTATATCGTATTTTGTCTACCAAACGCAAGGACTGTCATTATGGAATTTTAAGTTTAAAAAAGATCAAGAAAAGGACCAGGAAATGTACCCTACTCATCTCCTTGTCCTTTCTTTCTCTTTTTATATGATTTTTACTATTATCAGCTCATGGAGTTTTATAAAGCTTTCATCTGGTATGAACTGCCCCACATTCCAGATACTTATGCCGTACAGGCATTCTGAAGAATCTCATTTAAAGCATTTCCGCTGCTTGTGTGGCATCTTACGATTTGTGCATTACATTTTTCCGCTTCTGTTACTGCACAGTGTACCATCTTATGAGATACTGTATTGGTAAATAAGATTAACAGATCGGGACTTCCGATCTTCTCACTTAAGTTTCCTGACATCTGTGTGAATACTTTTGCTTTGCATTTGTACTCTTTACAGATCTTTTTATACTGATGAACCATTCTGTCATGTCCGCCTACGATTACTACACTCATGTACTGCCTCCTTTTATGTAAGTATATTAGTTAGCTTTATCTAACTAATATGATACACTTTTTTTCCGAAAATGGAAGAGGGTGTATTGAAAACTTTTCTCAATACACCCTCTTCCATTAAACACACGGAAAACAAAATCTACAGAACCTGCCACTGGCAGCTTCTTTCGAATGCATGGTGATAAATAAAAACCGGAACCACTCACCTCCACAGCATATGATCCCGGCTTCCACTCACATCATTCTCTACATATCTTCATATTTCATCAGATACTTACAAATCTTCTGCAAATCTTCTTCCTCACTTGCAACGATCTCCAAATGCAGTTCATCTGCTCTGGAGAAAAGCTGTGTCATAGACATAAACTGGCAGAGTTTTGATTTCATGTTCAATCTGTCTCCCTCACCTGTCAGTAATTCTACACGACCTTTGCAATCGTCAACAACTTTAAAGAATTCCTGCGCATTTGTAATTTTATTAATTTTCATAGCTGGTCTCCTTTTACAATGTGTAATAATCCGTTTCTTTTGATATTCCATCGATTCTTACACCTAGTGTATCATATAATGATTTCTTCAATCTTTCTGCATCTCTATCTTTCAGAGCATCGATATATCCCTGATGTTCTGCAATCATATTCTTGGCTCCATTCGTATTCTTTATCACATCCCGGCCATATATCAGTTTAAAAAATGATAACGTATCCCATAATGATTCTATCATCGCACATACTCTGTCCATTTCGCTGATGGAATAGATTGCAAAATGAAATTTTCGATTTTGCAAGTATAACTTTTTTGCATCAATCTCATCTGCTTCAACAATTGGAATATATTCCTTATGTATCTCTTCCAGTTCGTGTATCTGTTCTTCCGTAATCTTTTTACACGCTTCTCCAGCTGCAAGCGGCTCTAACAACTGACGCATCAGATATATTTGTAAAACATCCTCCTGTTCCAGCGAAACAAGTTTTACCCCTACATAAGGAATCGATTCAGCCAGTCCCATTTTTTCCAGACTCTTCAAAGCCTCTCTGATTGGCATACGACTGACTCCAAGCTGACGGGCAAGCTCTTCTGTATTCAGCTTTTCCCCCATCTTCAACTTTCCATCCATAATCCAATCCATCAGTTTGTTCAATACCTGCATTGGCAATGTATCTCTTTGCAGCATCATTGAATCATCTTGACCCATTGTCACTCGGTTACTCATATATAGCACTACTCTCTTATCTAAAATATTTACAGACCAAGCTTTTCTACCACTTTGTCCAAAATAGCAACCTGAGCTGTCTCTTCGACTAACTCAGCTGTATGCTCTGCAGCCAGTGGATCTTTTCCCATTGCAACTACACCATGATCTGCCAGTAAGAAGGCATTGATATTCGGTGTCTTTTCAAACATTGCTTCTACCATCGGTACGTCTTCCGGTCTCACCATTGCTGCATGTACGTCTAAGGTTGGATATCCTTCCGGATTCTTCAGTTTGGAATGCCATGTTACAAGCGGCAGGTCTTTCTTAGAGGATGACCATCCGATCGCATATGGAGAATGTACATGTACGACAGACTGTACATCTGGTTTCAATTTATAGATGTAGCCGTGCAGTAATGCTTCTCTCGTCGGCTTTCCTGTTCCTTCGATCACATTCCCGTCAAAATCCGTAATTAAAAATCCTTCTGGTGTGCAGTCACCCAGAGAACCGCCGCTTGCTTTTACAAGCATTGTCTCTGTTCCAGGTATTCTGGCACTTACGTTTCCTCCACTACCAGTCTGTATCCCTCTATTATAAGCTCTTTTACTTGCAATAACAAGTTTTTCTGCGATTTCATATGCTTTCTGATCCATAACTGCTATATCCTCCTGCTTTTTTAATTCTCCCCAAAGTTCTGTGGTAATTTTCCCTGTTTTTTCATTTCATCTACAATATAATGTGCTGCTTTCACGCCAAATTCCGGAGTATCCAGATTATGTGGAATCACGATAACTTCTACGTTGTCATTTACGTTTTCAATGATTGTCTGAATCAGTACTGAATCACTCTTTGGCTCGTATAATTCCTGTCCTTCCAGAGTATTGTGTCTCATTCCCTTGGTAGGAATCAGAAGTTTCACCGGATAAGTAACCTTGCTGAGTCTTTCTGCCAGGATTTTTCCTAATGCTTCGGCTTCTTCTGGAAGGATCTTGATATGTGCTGTATTAGCATTGTGAAGCATATATTTTCTTTCGTCCATTCTATCTGGAAGTTCGCTTGTACTGAAGTCTACAAAATCAAGTCCACCAAGGCTGATAACCAATGGTACTTTCTTCTCTACAGATTCTACCAGACGGATTTTTGCTTTCGGACCATATGAGAATCCACCTCCGAAATATTCGGATGTCAGTTCATGTAAAGTCAGATCCAGAATTCCATCTACCAGGCCATTTGCTGCCATATCTTCCATTGTTGCTCCACCGACTCCTGTTGCGTGGAAACCAATCACTTCAAGTCCCATCTTCTCTAATTCTTCTACTGCTGCAACAGCTCCTGTATTTGTTACACCCATCAATGTAACTGCAACAACCGGTTTATCACCTTTTGTCAGAACCTGTCCTGCACATTTTACCATTCCCACGCAACAAGCACAGGCATTGGAGATGACCTGACGTGTTACAATATTAAGTCCTGTAAAATCACAGATTGCAGGCATAACCGTAATATCTTTATCCCCTACAACAAGGTCAAATTTTCTTGTTCCGCTTGCTACAGTTGTAGCCATAACTTTTGGAAAACCAATCGGCAGTTTCTGCATTGCATTTGCCGCCATGACTGTGTTCTGAAGTCCTCCGACAGAAATTATTCCGTCAATCTTTCCTTCTTCATATAATTTTACTACATAAGCTGCAACGGCATCTTTCATGTAGTCTATCTTTTCACCTTTTGATTTTGGTTCCATCTCTTCCCAAGGTGTGCCATAACTTTCTTCGATTTCTTCTCTTGAGATGTCATAATTATAAGATGGTGCAGGACCTGTTGCTGTATTGATAACCAGAGCATTTAATCCTTCATTTTTAATAAAATCGCTGATAAACTTCGCTTCTTTGAACTTTGTATCGCAACTTTCGATTACCGCTATCGTCTTCATATTCTCCATTAATCTCCTTCTATACAGATATTGTGAAGACCACCCCTTTGGATAACCTCCAC
>OJAG01002172.1_pt1 | contig 10160 bp, 10 predicted proteins | sample 1589021 | NCBI WGS metagenome assembly OJAG01 (sample SAMN03283264) | human gut metagenome | biome: human-associated habitat; material: feces | host: Homo sapiens | place: USA | collected 2013 | reverse complement strand
CCCCGGCCTTTTGGTCCGTAGCCAAACGCTCTATCCAGCTGAGCTAAACGCACATTTTTGTTTGTGTTGTTCGGTTGTCCCTCACAACAAAGCCTATTATAAGGGAGAGTTAGTCAAATGTCAACACTTTTTTTGAAAAAAAATAAATTTTTTTAATTGTTAGAAAAACAGGCAAAATTATGGGATTGCTTGAAAAGAAAGAAGTGATGTGCTAATGTTAGTAAGAGAATACACAGGGAGGGTATACAAATGAGAGCAAGTGGTGTGTTGATGCCTGTTTCTTCTTTGCCGTCCAGATATGGGATCGGTTGCTTTTCGAAAGAGGCATATGAATTTGTGGACTGCCTGGAGCGTGCAGGCCAGTCAAAATGGCAGGTCCTTCCATTGGGACCTACCGGATATGGAGATTCTCCGTATCAGCCGTTTTCCACATTCGCAGGTAATCCGTACTTTATCGATCTGGATATGCTGGTGGAAGAAGGTCTCCTTTTTAAAGAAGAATGTGAACAGCTGCAGTGGGGAGGGGATCCGAGATTTGTAGATTATGAAAGAATCTACTTTTCAAAAAATGAGATTTTGAGAAAAGCGTACGGGCGTTTTGATGCAGATGATAAATTTTATGCTTTCTGTAAAAAAGAGCAGGAATGGCTGGAACCGTACTGTCTGTTCCGTGCTATCAAGGACAGCCAGAACGGTGCACTGTGGACAACCTGGCCGGAAGAACTGCGAAAAAGTGATTCCAAAGAAGTGCAGAATAAGAAAAAAGAGCTGGAAAAAGAGATGGAATACTACCAGTTTCTGGAATATGAGTTTGACTGTCAGTGGAACAAACTGAAAGCATATGCCAATAAGAAGGGAATCACCATTATCGGAGATCTTCCAATCTATGTGGCTATTGACAGTGCGGATGCATGGGCGAATCCGATGATGTTCCAGATGGACGAGAATGGTGTGCCAAGTGCTATTGCAGGCTGTCCCCCGGATGCATTTTCAGCGGACGGCCAGATGTGGGGCAATCCGTTGTATGACTGGGAAACACAGAAAAAAACCGGATACAAATGGTGGATTCAGCGTATGAAGAGAAGTCTTGTATTATACGATACCGTGCGCATCGATCATTTTCGTGGATTTGCAGAGTATTATGCGATTCCGGCGGACGCAGAAAATGCATTGGAAGGAGAATGGAAGGAAGGTCCTGGCATCGATCTGTTCCGGGCGATGGAAAAAGCACTGGGAGATATGGATGTGATCGCGGAAGATCTTGGAACTTTGGATGAGAAAGTTTTTGATCTGATGGACGAGACAGGATATCCGGGGATGAAAGTCCTGCAATTTGCTTTTGATTCCGGTAATACAAACTTTTATCTGCCGCATCGCTATAAGAAAAACTGCGTCGTATATACAGGAACTCACGACAACGATACGACAAAGGCATGGTATTATGGCATGAACGACTGGGCGAGAGAGTACTCCAAAGCATATCTGAATAATTATGACCGCCCGTGGGAGGACATCCCGTGGGATTTTATCCGGGCGGCAGAAGCCAGCGTTGCCGATCTGGCAGTGATTCCGATGTGGGATCTGTTGTGCTGTGGCAGCGAAGGAAGAATGAATCATCCATCCACACTGGGGGAAAACTGGAAATGGAGGATGCTTCCGGGCGAGTTCCGTGAGGATATCATCGGACGACTGCGCTGGCTGACAGATACTTTCCAGAGAATGCTTGTTCCTCCGAAAATCGAAGAAGAGCAGGAGGAAAACGAAGATGAAACAGATGCTTCAGTATCTGAAAGCGTATAAAAAAGAGTCGATTATTGCACCGCTGTTTAAAATGCTGGAAGCCAGTTTTGAATTGCTGGTTCCGATTGTTATGGCAAACATCATCGATGTCGGTATCCAGAATGGCGACAAGCCGTATATCTGGAGAATGTGCGCGCTGATGATCGCACTGGGCGTGCTGGGACTGGTGTGTTCCCTGACGGCGCAGTATTTTGCTGCAAAGGCGGCGATGGGATTTGGAACGGCACTGAGAAAGGCGCTGTTTGGACACATCAACAGCCTGAGCTATAACGAACTGGATCAGATCGGAACGCCGACACTGATCACCCGTATGACCAGTGATATCAACCAGGCGCAGACCGGTGTCAATATGATGCTCCGTCTGTTCCTGCGTTCTCCGTTCATCGTCATCGGAGCAGTTGTGATGGCTTTTACTATCAGCGCAAAACTGACGATCATTTTCCTGATTGCAGTACCGTTAATCGGACTGGCAATTTATCTGATTATGCGTATCACTGTACCGATCTATAAAAAAGTACAGAGTATTTTGGATCAGATCGTGCTTCATACGAGAGAAAATTATGTAGGTGCCAGAGTGGTACGTGCATTTTCCAGGGAAAAAGAAGAGACGGAACAGTTTGATGAAATCAGCGGCAACCTGAAAAATACACAGCTGTATGCCGGTAAGATTTCTGCACTGATGAACCCGATCACCTATGTGATGGTCAATATCGCGATCCTGTGTATCCTGTGGTTTGGCGGCTGGCAGGTACAGATCGGCAGCGTATCCCAGGGACAGATTGTGGCGCTGGTCAATTATATGAATCAGATTCTGCTGGCGCTGGTTGCACTGGCGAACCTGATTGTTGCTGTAACAAGAGCACTGGCTTGTGCGATACGTATTAATGAAGTTTTCCGGGTAAACAGTTCTATGAAAGAGGGCGCTGAAGAAAAAAATACGCAGGAAAGCGGGAAACCGAGAGTCGTGTTTGACCATGTGACTTTTACTTATGGTGGGGCGCAGGAAGCTTCTCTGACAGATATCAGTTTTTCGGCAATGCCAGGAGAAACGGTTGGAATCATCGGCGGTACCGGATCCGGAAAGTCCACACTGGTTAATCTGATTCCACGGTTCTACGACGCTACAAAAGGTTCGGTTACTGTAGACGGTCAGGATGTGAAAGCTTATACTTTCCGGCATCTGCGTGAGAAGATTGGTGTGGTTCCACAGAAAGCAGTTCTGTTCCTGGGAACCATCCGAAGTAATCTTCAGTGGCGTAAAAAAGATGCGAAAGAGAGCGAACTGTGGAAAGCCCTGCAGATCGCGCAGGCGGAAGAAGTGGTGAAGAAGAAACAGAAAGGGCTGGATGAAAAAGTAGAAACCGGTGGAAGAAACTTTTCCGGAGGACAAAGACAGCGGCTGACCATTGCACGGGCACTGGTCGGGGAACCGGAGATTCTGATTCTTGACGACAGTGCTTCCGCATTGGACTTTGCAACGGATGCGGCTCTGCGAAGATCCATTAAAGAAAGTACCGGAAATGCAACGGTATTCCTGGTATCCCAGCGTGCGGCAACCGTCAAAAATGCAGATCAGATTCTGGTGCTGGATGACGGAAAACTTGTGGGGAAAGGAACTCATGAGGAATTATTGAAGAATTGTAACGTATATAAGGAGATCTGTATGTCACAGTTTTCCAGTCAGGAGGTAGCACAGTTATGAAAAACAAAAAGACCATAAACCGTGTCCTACAGCTGATTCGCCCGTACACGTATCTGGTGGTCAGTATTCTGGTACTGGCGGCAGTCACAGTAGCAGCTACCCTATATTCGCCCATCCTGATTGGTAAAGGTGTGGACTGTATGATAGAGAAGGGGCTGGTAAGCTTCCCGGATCTGAAACTGGTGCTGCTCCAGCTGGCAGTGGTGACTGCAATCTCTGCGATATCTCAGTGGGTGATGAGTCTTCTGACCAATAAAATGACATACAAGATCGTAGATGATATCCGCAGACGGGTATTTGCCCATATGGAAATTCTTCCGCTCCGTTATATGGACGCGCACCAGCCGGGTGATGCGATCAGCAGAATTTCCACAGATGTGGATCAGTTTTCCGACGGTCTTTTAATGGGATTTACCCAGCTGTTTTCCGGTGTGATGACGATTCTCGGAACACTGGGATTTATGATATCCATCGATGGAAGAATCACGCTGATCGTGGTATTGATCACGCCGTTATCTTTTTTCGTGGCAAACTTTATTGCAAAACGTACATTTACCATGTTCCGTCTGCAGTCTGAGACGAGAGCAGAGATGACTTCTCTGGTAGAAGAAATGGTGGGAAACCAGAAAGTGGTTAAAGCATTTGCCTATGAAAAAGAGGCGGAGGAACAGTTTGATGATATTAACCAGAGACTGCAGTCCTGCAGCCTGAAAGCGACCTTCTTCTCTTCCATTACTAATCCTTCCACCCGCTTTGTCAACGGACTGGTGTATACGGGCGTTGGTATTTTCGGTGCATTTTCCGCGATCCAGGGAAGAATTACCGTTGGTCAGCTGAGTAGTTTTCTGAATTATGCCAATCAGTATACCAAGCCGTTTAACGAGATCTCCGGCGTGGTGACAGAACTTCAGAACGCGCTGGCATGTGCGGGAAGAATCTTTCATTTTCTGGACGAAGAACCGGTACCGGAGAATGCGGCAGATGCTAAGACGCTGAATCAGGTGGAGGGCCGCGTGAGATTTGAGGATGTAAGCTTTTCGTACACCAGTGAGGTGCCACTGATCGAACATATGAATCTGGAAGTAAAACCGGGACAGCGGGTGGCAATTGTAGGTCCGACCGGATGTGGTAAGACGACAGTAATCAATCTGCTGATGCGTTTTTATGATGTAAATAAAGGAAAGATCACACTGGATGGAGTACCGATTCAGGATCTGACCTGGGAAAGTCTCCGTTCCAGTTACGGAATGGTGCTTCAGGAAACCTGGCTGAAAACGGGTACGATCCGGGATAATATCTCTTACGGAAAACCGGATGCCACAAGGGAGGAAGTGATCGAAGCAGCAAAACAGGCTCATGCCCACAGTTTTATCAAACGTCTTCCGAAAGGATATGACACGGTGATGGGTGAGGACGGCGGAAGCCTGTCCCAGGGACAGAAACAGCTGCTTTGTATCGCCAGACTGATGTTACTAAAACCGCCGGTACTGATTCTGGACGAGGCGACATCTTCCATCGATACGATGACAGAGATCCGTATCCAGAAAGCATTCCAGAAACTGATGGAGGGACGGACGAGTTTTGTGGTGGCACACCGGCTGTCTACCATTAAGGAATCGGATGTGATTCTGGTTATGAAGGACGGACATATTCTGGAGACCGGCAAGCATGAGGAACTGCTGGAGAAGAAAGGGTTCTATGCACAGCTGTATCAGAGTCAGTTTTGTAATGTGTAAGTGAGATTGCAAAAAAGGACGCGCCAGATCCCGGATGGAACATTCAGGCAAATAAGATGCAAAAAGTGACGCGGCAGGTTCCTGATGGAACATTCGTGCAACGTGGGCAGGGGAACTTTGAACTAATCCCTAACTTCGACTAAGACTCTCGCGAGAGCGCTCGAGCCTAAGTCTGCGTAAGGGCTGGATTTCAAAGCTTCCCCTAACCGCCCACAAAGTGTTGCACGAACGTTCCATCAGGAACCTGCAGCTGTTTGTTCGCAAAAGGGAGGACATCTGGGAAAATAGCTTTATAAGTCGTAACTGTTCAGTACCTTCACAGTTACGTGCCAAAATGCATTTAAAATCACCTTCGGTGATGGCATTTTGGCTTGTATGTCTCGGGATTTTGGCATATTCATGCCAAAACACCTCGCGGTACAGTGACTACTGAATAGTTACATATAAAGTATCCGCAAGCCTCAGAAAAAATACTCCTCCGAATAGATCCGCAGATCCTCTTTTGTCCACGCTCCGCTTTCCACATGAAAACTGTTCAACACCGGATACTCCGCCATCAACGACAAAATCAGATAACTGGCCTTCGAATCAAACGCCAGCCGAATATCCTCCACCGACGGCCGTGACGGAGAAGACGGATGAGAATGCCAGTTTCCCAGCGGTTTTAACCCATTGGCGCGCATATCTTTGATTGCATTCATCTGATCTCTCGGATCCAGCGTAAAGTGATCTTCCGCATGATCCTTATTTTCCAGAAAATACACCTTCTGGATCTCTCTTCCCTCTTCTGTTTCCACCCCGGCGAGAAGACCGCAGGCTTCCTCCGGAAGATGTTCCTTTGCATAATTTACAATCTCATCATAGAGATGATCTCTCATTCTTATAATCGCCATAACTGTCTCCTCTTCCCATTCTGCCTTTTCTGTTTCCTCTGCTTCTGCCCGGAAACACCAGGCACTCCGGGAAGCTGATATTGATATTCTTCATTACTGCTCTTCTCTCGTCGCAAACCGCCCTGCTGTCTCCTCGCAGACTTCCTGCTCGTAATCGATCGGCTCCAGGATCGTCGGGTTGTCTCCACATACCGGGCACTTATGTGTATCTTTCGGCAGTTTGATCTTGTGGAACTCCATCGTCAACGCATCAAACGTCAACAGAGAACCTGTTAAAAGATCTCCAACACCGATCAGATACTTGATCGCTTCCATCGCCTGTAAAGATCCGATGACACCACCCATCGCTCCGATGACACCTGCCTGTTTACAGGTCGGAACGGCATCTTTTGGCGGCGGATTCTTGAAGACACAACGGTAACACGGTCCCTGCCCCGGTACATAATTCATCAGCTGACCTTTGAAACGGATGATTCCTGCATGAGAAAATGGTTTTTTCTCCAGGACACAGGCATCGTTAATCAGAAATTTTGCCGGGAAATTATCCGTTCCATCAATGATAAAATCATACTCCCGGATCAGTTCCCGGATATTAGATGCATCCACGAACATCCGGTAAGTTTTTACCTTTACATCCGGATTCATGGCGTTCATGGTCTCTTTCGCTGATTTTACCTTTGCTTTTCCGATATCTGCGGTACTGTGGATAATCTGTCTTTGCAGATTGGAAAGATCCACCTCGTCTGCATCCACGATACCGATGGTTCCCACGCCGGCTGCTGCCAGATACATGGCTGCCGGTGCACCAAGACCACCGGCTCCGATGATCAGGACTTTGCCCTTCAGGAGCTTCTTCTGTCCCTTGGCTCCAACTTCTTTTAAGATGATGTGGCGAGAATAACGCTCGATCTGTTCATCTGTCATTGCCATTTAGCATCCACCTCCCATGAAGTACAGGAACTCTACATTGTCTCCCTCTTTTAACACGGTAGACTCTTTATCCTCGGTTGCAATAAATTCTTCATTGATAGAAACGGTTACATATTCCGGCATCTCTACATTTTCCTGCTCGATCAGCTCCGGCAGTGTCAGTCCGTCTTTTACTTCTTTTTTCTCTCCTGCTACTGTGATAACCATATCTTTTCTCCTTTATGTCTCTCTATACTCTCTTCAGATCTGTTCTTCGATCCAGCTGTTTAAATCTGCCTGTTTCATTGCACCCACTTTCCGGTCTTTCACCTGTCCGTCTTTAAAGAGGATCAGGGTCGGATTAGACTGCACTTCATACTGCTCAGCCAGTTCCACATCAAAGTTTGTATTTACCTTATATACTTTGACCTTATCTTCATAATCATCTTCCGCATTTCCTAAAACCGGCGCCAGTTTTTTGCACGCCACACAGGAATCGGAATAAAAATCCACCAGAACCGGAAGCGATTCGTTCAATACTTTCTCTTCAAAATCTGTTTTGCTTACCCGTACTGCCATTATTCTTCCACCTTTCTTACATACATGGTGTAAGTGCCGTCTTCATTGTCGGTTAATTTCAGTACTTTATGTCCTTCTTCTTTCATGCTTCGCGGAACATTCTGTACCGGTTCCCCGTCGTTCATGCGGACAGCCAGGACCTCTCCATCCTCCAGTTCTTCGATGGCAACTTTTGCCTTTACGAATGTCAGGGGGCATACTTTATCGGTAATATCAACCTCATCGGTTACTTCAAAATCTAATTCAGCCATGATGGTTCTCCTTTCACTGTCCCTCGTACGCTTCTTTCAACTGCTTGCGGAAATCTTCCTCTCCCACACGCTGCAACGTCTTACGAAAACGTTCGCTTGGATTTGCATTTTTCTCAAAGAAAGTGATCGCCGCATCGGTCACACGAAACAGGGTTTCCTTGTCCGGGATCAGCGGAAGCAGTTCTTCTCCTTTGTAGATGTTATTTCCGAAAGTTCCGCCAAAAGATACAATATATCCCGGAGTTCCCTCCCATGCATCCACAGGGCAGCTCTTGACACAGCGACCGCAGTGATTACATTTCTCTGCATCCAGCTCTACTTTACCGTCCACCATTTTCAGTGCTTCCTGGCGACAGGCTTTCACACATACACCACAGGAGATACAGTCGTCTTCTTTGTATGCGATGTTCATACCACCTTTGATTCCCACATCATTTTCTTCGGCTTTCAGACAGTTATTCTGACATCCGGTAACACCGAATTTGAACTTATGCGGAAGTTCCCGTCCGAAATATCTGGCATCCAGTTCTTTTGCCAGTGTGTAGGTGTCGATACATCCGCTGGGACAAACTTCCGATCCCTGGCAGGCTGTGATGGTACGGACACGTGGGCCGCACACGCCGGTTCCCACACCGCCTTTTGCCAGTTCTTCTTTTACCTCGGCAAGTTCTTCCACTTTGATAAACGGAATCTCGATTCCCTGACGGGATGTCATATGTACATAGCCGCGGCCGTATTTTTCTGCTACTTCCGCCACTTTTTTGATATTTTCTGCTGTCAGATTACCACCGATCACTGCCAGTCGCAGGGAACCGTAACCTTTCTGTTTTTGTCTCATATAACCGCCCTTTTTTAAGGCTGCGTAATCTACTTTCTGTGCCATCGTTCTCTCTCCTTTACCTTACCGCTGTCCGATCTTTTCGATCGCCTGTGCAAAATCTGCTTTCAGATCTTCGATATCTTCGATTCCCACACTCACCCGGATCAGATCTTCGAAAACACCTGCATCTTCTTTTTCCTGTTCTGAACTGTGAAGACTGATCGTGGATCCCGGATGGATCACCAGTGTCTTCGTATCCCCGATATTGGAAAGTGTGTATGGGATTTTCAGTGCATCAATCAATGCAAATGCATTTTCCTTACTTCCCACCCGCAGCGTCAGGATTGCTCCATATCCTCTGGAAAACTGTTTTTCAGAGATCTCATACCAGTTGCTACTTTTCAGTCCCGGATAGTTGACAGTAACAGACGGATACGTCTCTTCCAGCCACTGTGCAAGTTCCAGCGCATTGCTGCACTGCCGTTCCATCCGCAGTCCCAATGTCTCCATCCCAATCAGATTCAGATACGCGTTCATCGGTGCCAGACACGCGCCGGTGTCACGGAAAAGGCTGTTTCGGAGTCTTGCAATATAAGCCATCGGGCCAAATTTTTTGTAATCTGCAATCTGAGGATACATCTCGGAATCCCATTGAAATCTTCCACTGTAAGTAAGGATACCGCTGATCGAATTGCTGCTTCCGTTGATGTATTTGGAAGAAGAATTGACCACGATATCTGCACCATGTTTTAGTCCCTGGAAAAGGTACGCTGTTGCTGTCGTGTTGTCCAGGATCAGTGGAATCTTATGCGCATGTGCAATTTCTGCCAGTCTTTCCACATCGGTCACATCCAGACAGGGATTGCCGATCGTCTCTGCAAAAAGCAGGCGAGTATGTTCGTTGATAGCTCCCTCGATCGCTTCCCAGTCATTGTTTTTTACATACCGGGTTTTGATACCAAATTCCTCGATATCACGAAACAGATCGATGGATCCTCCGTAAAGACTTGCAGAAGAGACAATCTCGTCCCCGCTTCGCACAATATTTAAAATGGCGTTCATGATCGCCGCCATACCGGAAGCACAGGCGATCGAAGCCATGCCGCCTTCGAGTTTTGTGATTCTGTTTTCAAATGCGGTTACTGTCGGGTTCCCTACACGGGTGTAACAGTAGCCGGGAGCTTTATTTTCAAATATTTTTTCCAGATCTGCGGCTGTGTCCTGTTCGAACGCACTGCTTTGATAGACCGGGGGAAGGGTTGCTCCGTTTGCCTCCCGAACCACTCCTGCATGGAGAAGGTCTGTATTAAAACTCATACGCTTATTCCTCTCTCACAGTAACGCGTCCTCTAGAGCGTGTCTGAAAAAGGCTTTTCGTGAGCTGCGAGTCTCAGTTTGTGGAAATGATTTTCCAGACACGCTCTAGAGCGTGTTTGAAAAACATTTTAAGTTGTTCATTTTAACCAAATT
>OJAG01002168.1_pt1 | contig 10168 bp, 6 predicted proteins | sample 1589021 | NCBI WGS metagenome assembly OJAG01 (sample SAMN03283264) | human gut metagenome | biome: human-associated habitat; material: feces | host: Homo sapiens | place: USA | collected 2013 | reverse complement strand
ATTTAGATTCCGTACATAACCTGAGCGGTTTTGACCGCAGGCTGGTGTGCGTACCAAAATTCTGCCCTAGGGAGTGTCCGGGAAAAGTAGAATGCCGTTATCAGAAGCATCTGGATAGTTCCAGGAAAGAGGACATTTTTTTACAGATTTGCAATCACAATTATCTTCTGGCAGATGCCATGCACCGGGCAAATGGGTACCGGCCGCTTCTGGCAGATTACAGGGCTCTGGTTGTGGATGAGGCCCATAAACTCCCGGAAGCCGCCAGCCAGATGTATGGAAGAAGCATTGGAAGGGAAGATGTGCAGGAGATTGCTTACTTTTTAGGCAGAGAGCATAAAGGCACGGATGGAAAACGGCTGATGGAAGGGTTTTCTGCACTTCAGGCGGAGATCCGAAAGCATCGGAAAGATGGCACAGAGGACATGGCTGGAAAAGAAAGTTTTTATTTTCCGCCGGGAGCTGGCACAGCCTTAGCCCAGATGCAGGAAAGGCTTCAGCTTATGATCAAAAGGCTTGCCGGGAATATTCCTTACTGGATCTTTCGGCGGATGGAAGAGATGGAAGAGCTGTTCGGATGGTTTTTAAAGAACGACAAGCGATATATTTTGTTTTTACAGCAGGACAGCCGGGGACATTTAACCTTTATGGCAGTTAACCGGGAGATCCCGAAGTATCTGGATGCGACTTTATGGAGCCGGGGATTTCCGGCGATCTTAACCAGCGGCACCTTAAAAGCCGGGAACGGGTTTGCAAGAACCAGACAGATGACCGGGCTGGAAAAAGAAACGGGCGTCCGGGAGTGTGTGGCAGAATCCCCATTCTGTTACAAAGAGAACTGTCTGCTTTACATCCCGGAGCATTTAAGACCTATGAAAAAGGGAAGCAGGGAAGAGGCCGAGCAGCTTGCCGGGCAGATCCGTGATCTGGTGTGTTCCACTTACGGGCATACGCTGGTACTGTTCACATCTTATACCCTGATGGGAAATGTGCATCAGCTTTTGCGGGATCAGATCCCGTTCCCGATGGTGCAGGTATGGAGAAACTCCCAGGAAGAGATTGCACGGTTTAAGAAGATGGAGAATGCAGTGCTGTTCGCAGCCGGCTCCTGCTGGGAAGGTGTGGACTTTCCGGGGGACATGGTATCGTCTCTCATCATCGTAAAACTGCCATTTTCTGTTCCGGACCCCATCCATGAAGCACAAAAGGAGCAGTACCGATCCCTGGAATCCTACATCCAGACCATCGTAGTCCCGGATATGCAGAAGAAGCTGCGGCAGGGATTCGGCCGGGCAATCCGCACGGAGCAGGACACCTGCGTTGTGTCCATTTTGGATCACCGGACAGCAAAGAAAGGCAGGTATCGGAGTGATGTTCTGGAAGCACTGCCAAAGTGCCAGATGGCAGAACGGATCGAAGAAGTAGAAAATTTTATCCGAAGCCGGAAAGTGGAGCGGTACTATAGCTGAGAACATCCGTGGCGTTATTGGTTCTGCCCAGATCCGGGTAGCAGACAGGACAAAAAGTTTAGTGGTATTTCAGGGGCGGTTTGGAGCGAATTGGTAGTATTGGTGATAGCTTTATCGGCATGAGTTGGGTATACTGTGTATAGCGTTAGAGGAAAGGAGGCAGACAACATGAAGCGATATAAAGTGGAAATGCAGCGAGAAGGTTCCGTAAAATATTTCTTTATACGGGATATGGAAACACTGGAAATTGTGTTGCTGCCAAGCAAGTATCTAATGCATCAGGTGCGGGCAAACCGTTCCCCGAATACTATACGGAGAAATGCATTTGCCCTTGCCTACTACTGGGAATATCTGCTGGAAGAAGAACATGAAGCAGAAGATGTCTATGGAATGGATTACGAAACGCAATATGATTTTTTCGCAGAATATCTGAAATGGCTGAAAGCTGGGAAACATACCGACAATTTGGATAAAGAACCGCAGAATAAAACCTGTAACGCTTACTTAAAAGAAGTGTTCAGGTTTTATTCTTTTTTAGAAGTAGTCAGAAATAACGGTTCCTGCCTGTCGGTATTATCCTATAATCAGCCGATCACAAAGGCAAATGCCATCGGGGTCAGAAGAACCATCCGCTCCCGGTCATTTAAAGGATACTTAAAAGAAGAGGAACGAAACGTCCGGGCAGCCGAACGGAACGAAATCGTAACGATTTTAGAAGCCTGTACAAACTGCAGGGATCAGGTGTTGATCTTACTGACATCGGAACTGGGATTCCGCATCGGTGAAATTTTGGGAATTGATTATACCAAAGACATCGATTACGAAAACCATGAGATCCGGGTAGACTTCCGGGATGATAATGAAAACGATGCAAGAGCAAAAAATGCCGAAGAGCGAAGAGGACGGGTGAGCGATGATACCTTTGAATTCCTGCTTTATTATATCGGGGAATACTGGGACATCCTGCAAAAACAGGAATACCTGTTTATTAACATCAAAGGGGATACCATAGGGAAGCCGTTAAGAGTAGACAGCGTCTACGATATGTTTGAACGCATGGAGAAAAAGACTGGGATCAAGATCACACCGCACATGCTTCGAAGATATTATGCAAATACGAGGTGGGAAGCAGACTGGCCGCTGGAAATGATCAGCCAGGCACTGGGACACAAGCATCTCGATACAACCATACGATATCTGAATGTTTTAGATGACAAGCTGAAAACAGCAAGTCAGGAATTTTACCGCCGATATTCCAAACTTTACGGAGTAGAACAGTTTTTGGAAAGCAGGAGGTGAAGATAGATGCCGGCAAGAAGGGTGTTTGCTTGGGAGCCGGAAGAACAATGGACATCAAGTGAAGAACGGGAAAAGAAGATAGAAGAACTGAGCCGGGAATTAGATGAAAGCATGGACAGCAACTCTGGAAAAGGCTGTCTGAAAGCATACTTGGTAAAAAATGAAGTGTGGCATATAGCAGACATCGATTATGAGCTTAGAGTGGATTATCGGAAATATCTGAAAAGCACTTATTCTGATTCAGCAGTACGCAGTTATTTACGTGGAATGGATAAGGCAAAATTATATGCAATCAGAAAGCATGCCAATACGTTAAAAGGAAAGCAGGAGATAGCAAAGAATACAGATTTAATTCACGAACTGCTCTTTTTACCATATCACCCAAATCCGGCAATCGCAGAAAGATATGACTGCAAAGTTGCCATTGATAAATTAGTTTGGGATTTTCGTGTAAACGGCTCAGAGCTATGCAAGCGTCAGCTTTTAGAAATTATCGAAGATGTCGTACTGCGTGACATAATGCTGAGAGAATGCACAATGCGGTTAAACGGTTTGAAGGTGGTATATCAATTTTGTATGCAGGAACATATTGAGGATTTAAGATATATTACACAGGTACAGGCCGATAAACTTGAAAAATATGCAGATACGGCATATGCAAAAGAGCTTGCAGAAAGAGAACTCCGAGAATGTCAGAAATATCTTTTCTGCCATGCCAAGAATATTTTATGGGATTCAACAGTCTGGTATTTGGAAAGACTGCATCTGGAACAATATAGAGTCAACCCATCCAATCCTGTGAAAAAATTTTCCTTTATGGGCATAGAAAAAAGAGAGAACCGGGAAATTTTGCAGGAATACATGAAATACTGTCTGGGTGTTACACATTTGGCAATGAGTGGCATACAAGCCGAATTCTACAGGATTCTGGCATTTGTCATGTGGATGGAAAAAGAAACCGCGATGGAGCTGAAACTTGCATCAGAAACCGAAATAAAAAAATATTTCCAGATAATTGAGTTAAAAGAAGCTTCTTATTTTAATGATATTGTTATAGCAATCTATCAGCTATATGAATATCTGCAGACGAAAGAAATCATAGACAGGATACCATTTCGTTATGAGTATTATTTGAAAAAAGAAATACATTGTCATAATAACCGAAGCGTAGAGATGGAAATATATGAGAGGATTCTGAGAGAATTAAAAAATTTCCCTGAAATTCCAAGATTGATCCTTTTACATTCTATGCTGATTGGACTAAGGATCAGTGAAGTATGCACCCTGAAAGGGGATGCTTATTCCTGGCAGGGAAGAGATGCGTGGATACAGGTTTATCAGATGAAAATGCGAACATACAAAAGAGTACCGATTCCAGATGTTCTTTATAAGATTATGAAAAGATATTTGGAAAAATATCATATTGGAAGTGAGGATTATGTTTTTCAAAACAAACGGGGAGGGGCATATCAGTATGGTTCGTTTAAGTGGCAAATGAAAGAACTGTTTAATAAGAGGCAGGATATTTTCAAAGGGTATGATTTTAAATCACATGATTTCCGCCATACGATAGCGACTCTGTTATATGATGACGAAGTCCCTCTTCAGAGTATCCGGGACTATCTGGGACATGATTATGAAGAGATGACACAGCAGTATGTGGATTTTATGCCAAAGAAAATTTCAGCAGCGAATCAGGAGTTTTTCAAGAAAGGAGAAAACAGCCTGGCATCAGGAATCAAGAAGTGCAAACGTGGAAAATAAATTTTACATAAAAAAATTGGACTCCTATGAGAAAGCAAGTGAAATTTCAAAAATACGAATGGGAACAGAACCTTCGTATGACCTTGATTTACTGCCGTCTGTACAGATGCAGAAAGAAATGAGGAAGTTCCTGAAATACAGAGGACAACAGCTTGGGGCGGAAAAATTTTATACTGAGAGAAGATTTTACCATCATTTATGTAAAATGCTGCAAACCAGAAGAGACAGACCGGAAAGTTTTTTGGACTGGGACAAAGAAAAATGGAAGCAGCAGATGAAAATATGGCTTTTACAGCAGGGATTGCCCCTGACAGAAATTTCAAAATCCCATTGTGGGAATGAAACGGTATCACAGGCAAAGACATTACACTATATTGACCGATTAATAGATTATTTCCTTGATTTAAGAGATGCTGATGTAGATGAGATGACAAAGGATGTCTGGCAACTTGAAAAACTTGATATACAAGTGAAACAGGATCTGACGCGCACGACCAGAATTATAAATTTTAAGGAAATCTCCCAACAGGATCTCAGAGAGGAAGTAAAAAAGGCAATTTATTTTCAACTGAAAACAGAAAGCATCGGTACTGTAAAAAAAGAAATGACTGCCATTCGAAGGTTTTCAAGATATCTGAAGGAAAACAATAAAGAAGTAGATTCCTGCTCAAAGCTGGACAGGAAAATCATGGAAGAGTATTTGATATACATGAAAACAGAAGATACCGGGACAAAAAGATATCGGGCGGAGCTGACGAGACTGCGGGCATTGCTGAATATGGTAGCTGACGTCTATCAATATCCGCAGGTAAAGGATTTAATTTTGAATCGGGATATTCCACCAGATATAAGGGGAGAAATCAAAATTTATTCCGATCAGGAATTAAAGCGATTTAATGCTTTCCTTACGAAAGTGGATGTGCAGACGGCGAGACTTATGCTTATTCATCAAATGCTTGGAACAAGAATGTCAGATACACTGACACTCAGGACAGACTGCCTGATTGAAAAAGACGGTGAAACCATAATACAGATTCACCAAATGAAAACACATTTTTATGAAAAACCGATTAGTCAGGAACTGGCTGCCTTAATAAAGGAAGCGATTCGATACAGAGAAAAGGAGCACGGAAAAGGTAAATACATTTTTACAAGTTTAAGTGATCCTTCAAAACCAATGAAATATGCTACAGTCCAGCAAAAAATTACAGATAAAATATATCAGGAAAATCTCCGAGATGATAAGGGAGAATATTTTGGATTCGGTTCTCACATGTATCGGCATATTTATGGCATGAAGCTTGCCGAGATGCATGTGGATGACTGGACAATCGCAAGACTACTGGGGCATAGAAGCCTGAGAAATGTAAAGTATTACAGAAAGATGAGCAACAAAATACTGGCAGATGATACACGAAAAACAAGAAACCGATTATCTAAGATGGTACTGGAATGTCTGGAAGGATGGGAGGAAGAATATGAACAAATACGATTCGATGATAGCCTGCAATAAAAAAGCCAGTGAAGAAAAAGTAAACAGGGCAGTGACAGAAATCAGGCAGATGCTGACAGAACGGGAAAAAGTGACGGTCCCAAAACTGACAAAGAGGACAGGATTGTCCAGAGGATTCTTTTATAAGAATGAAACGGTCAGAAAAGAAATGGATCGTGCTCTGGAGCAGCAGGCAGGAATGATAGACCCCAAAAGATACATAGGTGACATTGTACTGAAGAATCGGATCAATGTATTAGAAGAACAGATCCGGGAGCTGAAACGTGAAAAAGAGCAAATGGAAAAAGAAAATGTAAGATTGAGAAAAGCCTTAAACAAGAAAGACCTGAACGTATTAAAAACTTTATAATCTGAATTAGAAAATAATCTGCAACGACCGGGAAGAATTTCCCGGTTGTTGTGGTTGGAATATAAAAGTGTAGATAACAAAAGGTGTGCATAAATTGTATTTATGATATACTTATCGATAAGTTAAATTCGAAGAAAGAGGATGATAGAAGATGGAAAATCCGTTTGAATTTCATGAAGAAGATACAATTATTGCATGCGTAGGTGACAATGGGGGAACTACCGATGAGGATATAAGAAATGGGTTCAAGCGTACCGTTGAACTTCTGACGGAATCATTGAAAACAGGTTCCGAAGTTGAAGATCTGTTAGTATATCCTATCGTTTATAACGCCAGACACAGCATTGAGCTATCTTTGAAGATTGTCATAAAAATGTTATGGCGAATAGAGGAAAAGAAAGGGATATGTTATTCTGAGGAAGTCTTAAAGGAAAGAAAAAAAGAATTACACACGCATAGTATTGAATGCCTATATAAATTAGCATGTGATAAGAAGAATATTGACAGAAGAATTCCTGCATATTTTGAGAATATAGAAGATATGATTTACTTTTATTATTTCGATGAAGAGGGGGATGCCTTCAAATATGAACTAAATAAAGAAGATGAACCACATATGATAAAAAACAAAATTTCTCATGTAAGTATTGAATTGTTAGAAACAGAATTTAAGGAAGTAATGAAAAAATTTGATGATTTGATATATTTTCTGGATAATTGTATCTTTGAATATTCGCTAGGAACATTTACCAAGAGCTTGTCGAGAGCAGATATATGGGATATTTCGAAGCGGCTTCCTGTATATGAAGAATGGAGAACAGAGAAATTCAAAGAAGTCAAAGATGAGATTAAGCAAGAATATCATCTCGGAAGTAAAGAATTTTCAGATGCTGTAAATCTAATTAAGGAAAATAGAGAGTTTTCGGTAAATATTGGATGCGAGAAAGTATTCGGGTCAATTACAGAAAATGAATTAAAAGAATACGCTTCATTGGTTAGATACTATTCTGAGAAAAGTAAATCTGACAACAAGGGTAAAGAGATAGGGTTCGATTTACGCAAAATACAAAAGAATGGGGAGATTTTGAAAAAATATTTATCCAGCATTTCTATGAATACATTAAATACACTATTATGTTTTAGTGAGATGAGTAATAGTTTCTTAGCGGTTGAATATTTGGAAGAGGTTCATGATGACATAGTCTCTAAGGCGTTTGACGGAACATATCTCATAAGAAAACTAAAACAAAGAAATATATGTTTAAGAATCTTATATGGAATGAAAAAGTGTGGACAGGTGACTTATGCAAAACAGTTGAGTGCTGCACTGGAACAAGAAGGAGTAGAGCTAACGCTTTGAGAACAATAGTGAACACGATACACTCGTGTCTCTGACGTTAAAACCAGTGTTTTAGAGGGCTGGGAGAGGGATGCCCAATTTTATGGATGAGCCTACAGCCGGCCTGGACGTGATTGCCAGGGACAGTATTCTGGAACTCCTTCGGGAATATATGGAGACGGAAGGAAGAAGTATTCTGATCAGCTCCCACATTTCCTCAGATCTGGAGAGCCTGTGTGATGATATCTATATGATTAATAAGGGACGGATCGTGCTTCATGAGAATACAGATGTGCTGCTGGATGAATATGGTCTTATCAAGGCTGACGAGAAGCAATATGAATTGCTTGATAAGCAGCATATTCTCAAGGTGAAGAAGGAGCAATACGGCTACAGCTGTCTCACAGATGAGCGTGCATTTTATGCGGAGAACTACCCGCAGCTTGCAATAGAACGTGGGTCTGTGGACAAGGTTATTACTATGATGATCAAGGGGGAAGTATTATGAAAGGTATGTTTGTAAAAGACATGGAAATTATGAGGGGAAACATGAAAACGTTCATTGGCGTATATATTATAGCCATTTTCTGTTTCCTTAGTACTTCCGCAGGTCCTTCTTTTCTAATCAGTTATGTGTCTGTTCTGGCTGCTGTTATGGCACTGAATACCATAGCAAGTGATGATATGGATAATGGTATGCCTTATATTTTTACTTTTCCTATCAGCAGGAAAGAATATGTGAAGGAGAAGTATCTGCTGGGTGCAGGGATGGTCACGGTATTGTGGGCTGTTGCTGTTGCAATTGCAATTGGCGTAAATGCTTCCGGATATCGTATGGTGTCCTGGGAAGAACTGATCGCTTCTGCAGCTGCCGGTCTTTTTCTTGCTGTTTTCGCAAATGCGGTTGTGTTTCCGGTACAGTTGAAATATGGAAGCTCTACAGGAAGGCTGGTGCTGCTTGTTCTTGTATTTGGCATCATGGCTGTAGGATGGATTGGTGTAGAACTATGCCAGAAAATGAAAGTGGATTTTTCAGGTCTGAAAAATCTGGGCCTGCGCATTTGGAACCTTGGAATCCCAGTCTGTCTGGCGATGCTGTTTGTTCTTATGTTGCTAATGCTTCTGATTTCCTGTACAATATCCATAAAGATTATGGAGAAAAAGGAGTACTGATCCGGAAATGAAGAAGAATCAGATTTTTATAAAATGCGGAACTGAATATAAGGAGATGACGAAAGAACTGCTGGAGGCGTGTGATCTGGAAGGAGAGATAGAGAAGAAGTTTGAAACAAAGAGCAGTCTTATTGACAACTCTGAAGCAGAAGTGGACTGTTTCTATTCTCCGGATTCTGTGGAAAAACAGAATTCAGAATTTGGTTTGTACAATATGCGGATCGGCATCAAGCCAAACCTGGTCGCCCCCATGGAAGCCTACTGGGGCGGCACCACTCACCCGGAGGTAGTCGCCGGAATCGTAGAATATCTTCAGGAAAAAGGTTTTTCCAAACTGGTGATCATGGAAGGTTCCTGGGTAGGAGATAAGACCTCCGAATCCTACGAAGTCTGTGGTTTCAAGTCCCTCTGTGAAAAATATAACGTTCCGTTCCTTGACATGCAAAAGGAAAAGGGTGTGCCTGTACAATGTGGCGATTTGACCTTAAACATCTGCAAAAGTGTCCTTGACCTGGACTTCCTTATTAATGTTCCGGTACTAAAAGGTCACTGTCAGACCAAAATCACCTGTGCATTGAAGAACATGAAAGGTCTTTTGCCCAACTCTGAGAAGCGCCGCTTCCACGCACTTGGCCTCCATGATCCCATCGCTCACCTGGGCCTTGCTATCCACCAGGATTTCATCATGGTAGATAATATTTGCGGTGATCTGGATTTCGAAGACGGCGGCAACCCCGTAGAGATGAACCGCGTTCTGGCAGCTGTGGATCCGGTTCTTATGGATGCCTACGTCTGCGACATGATGTACTACCAGGTAGAAGAGGTTCCCTACATCACAAAGGCTGCCACCCTTGGTGTTGGCTGCGCCGACATCCGCCAGGCAGAAATCCGTGCCCTCGATGGCAACCCCGGTGCCCCCATTCCCAAGTCACGGAAAGTGGTAGAGCTTGTCGACGCTGTAGAAGAAGTAGAATCCTGCAGCGCCTGCTACGGCAACCTGATCCCTGCCCTTGACCGCCTGAAGCAAGAAGGCCTCCTTTCAAACCTGACCACCCGAATTTCCATCGGTCAAGGCTACCGAAACCAGGAAGGCATCCTGGGAATCGGCCACTGCACTCGCCATTTCACCCACCACCTGGAAGGATGTCCGCCAACTGAAGAAGAGATTTATGAGTTCCTGAAAATTTATTTAATTGGTTGAAAGTTATTCAAGGCGGACGCATTCGGACAATGGTGATTGCTCACTCGCCGGCGCAACGCTC
>OJAG01002158.1_pt1 | contig 10201 bp, 6 predicted proteins | sample 1589021 | NCBI WGS metagenome assembly OJAG01 (sample SAMN03283264) | human gut metagenome | biome: human-associated habitat; material: feces | host: Homo sapiens | place: USA | collected 2013 | reverse complement strand
ATATGACTCAGTGGATGGATTACCACATCACAGGACTTAGAGTCGAGGTTTCCGGTCGGCTCATCCGCAAGTATCAGATCCGGATTGTTGATCAATGCTCTGGATATCGCCACTCGCTGCTTTTCACCTCCGGATAATTCATACGGCTTCTTGTTCATCAGATGTGTAATTCCGAACTGTTCTGCATATTTCTGCGATTCTTCCATACACTCTTTCGCACTCTTCTTATCCAGGATCTTCGGAAGCATGATATTTTCCCTGACGGACAGACTGTCCATCAAATAGAAGTCCTGGAACACGAATCCGATCTTTCTCCGTCGTATGTCCGCAAATTCATCCTTCCACAAATCTTCCGTATCATGTTCTTCAAAGAACAGCTTTCCTCCGGTCTGACGGTCTATCATACCCAATAGTTTCAAAAGTGTCGTCTTTCCACATCCGGATCTTCCCATAATTCCGACAAACTCCTGTCTCTGGATAGAAAAATTTAATCCCTTCAGGACGTGGATCTCTTTCTTCTTTTCACCATCTTCTCCATACTGCACATAATCACGGACCAGATTCTCTGCTCTTAATACGTCTGCCGTTTTTTTATTTTCATTCTTTTCTAATTTTTCATTCATTACAAATCTGCTCCCTTTTCAATCTTTTTCACAATCGTATCTTCCAGCCACTTCAGATTCAGCCACTGTAATATGAAATATATAATCCAGAGTACACCTGCATTTATCACATAATTCTTCACATCATTCAGATGATAATCCCTGAGTCCAAATACAATTCCAGAATACAGTACCGTAACTATAACGGCAATAACAGATGGGATCGTCACAAACCGGCTGATTTCCTTTTTCTCGATGCAGATCCGTTCCCTGCGATTCATTCCCAGACGGTTCATGAACTGATACCGTTTCCGCATATCCGGCAGTTCCATCTGAACCTTCATATGAAGTAGGAGCATACTGATCACAGATAAAATAATAAGCACAAATCCATTCATCACACATTCAAGGATTCGCTCCATCTGCCGCTTTTTCGCTGCTTCTGTCTTCGTATATGTACTTTTTACAAGCGAATCAAATGACTCATCATATGCATGTTGCTTTGCAAAATCTATTGTCAACTGATCTGCTTTTTTCTGGTATTTTTCCGGTACATTTGCAAGGACAAGTTTCGTCGGCCATTCATGGATATTTTCTTCCAATACCGCATCCGACGTTTTTATTTTTTCTCCCGTATTCATGTCTGTCGTTTTCCAATAGTCTTTTATTTTGTCAAAATATGCATCAGCAAATACAATAAGATTCTCGTATTTTCCCTGTTTGAATGCACCGATCAGACTCGAAGTCTCGGAACCTGTAATCGTCCGTACCGGATAATAAGTCTGGTGCTCCATTGTATCAAAGCCAAACAATGGCTGTCCGATATGCAGATTCGGATGTATCATCAACTGATAGTGATCAATTGGTTTCGCCTTTGTTCCCTGATCTTGCTGATACACGACATAAATTTTCTTTCCGTTCTTGTCAAAATTCAGATGCTTTTTCGGTTTTTCTCCGACTGCCTTCTTTAACTTTCGATAACTGCTCTCTGATATACCGATATTCTGGCCTTGCTGCCAGACAAGATCAAATGGTCCTTCCAGACGTTCTGTATTATCAATCGTTGTTGCCCGGACCATCGGAATACTGGTCACTTCTGCTTTGCATTCTTGCTTAAGCTTTTCGATAATCCCTGTATCATTACTATTCGCAAGCCATACATAGTCGTATGGGTACAGCGTATCCGTCTTATCTGCAATTCTGTTAGATACAACTTTTACCGAGAAAAAGGACATCACACATACATGTATCACGATCATAAGTGTCAGATACTTTACAGTTGTCTGGTATCTGTGTCGTATCATATGTTCTTCCGGAAGGGTTCGCAGGTATTGATCCATAGACGTTTCTTTTTTACGCAGGATCATGGCACCTATATTATACAGAAAAACATACAAACACAGGAAGAACCCACACAAAAGAAAGATACTCTCTGAAAATCTTCTCTGTGTATACAGATACAGGACGATTACTCCCAGCAGCCCGCTGATCAACGCCCCTGCTTTTCTGTATATTCCCGGAATCTTCTCACTTTTCACCGCTGCATTTCTGGCATCGGCGGAACGTTCTCCTGCATGGATATCCCCAGAGATACCAAAAGCAAACAAACAGATAACAGCTATCACGATTGCCGTAATCAGATACACCTTCCACGATACCTCTGGTTTCATATCGATTTTAGGAAAATGCTGTATAACAGCGGCATATATGCCAAACAAAATGGCTCTTCCAATCACAAATGCCGTCACCAGTGCCACCGCAAATCCGGCAAGTAATTCTCCGATCCAGGACCAGAACACGGCATTGCTCCGCATGCCAAGTGTCCGGAAAATCCCATCATCCGCCATCCGTTTTTTCCGGTAGAATACCATGACAACCGTAATCAAAAACAATGATATCAGTACGATCACGATCAGGCAGTCCTTCATAATCTCAGTCAGCCCAAGCCCTAGTAATTCATTATCATATCCATAGCTTCCGGAAAATGCCTCTCTCATTCCAAATCCAATGAACAGAAATGCTGCCGATAACAGAACCGATACAAATAAAAAAGAAAAATCTCTCCAGTGATATTTAAAATTCTCCCACAGCACATGGTAATAAAGCTTCGAATATTTCCCTGGAAAATATAATCTTCTTTTCCGTTCCTGTTTATAATGCTTATCATTTTCCTGAGTTTTCAGGATCTGTTCACCGGATTCTTCCCATTCTTCCATGGATTTATGCATCAGTAACCGTATCCCCGTCCATATCGGAAATACTGCCAGATACCCAAGTAGATACATCGGGAATACCTGTATCGTACCCGCACTGCTCCATGAACTGTTAAGTCCAATCTCGGCCACTACCGACAGCATTGCAAATAATCCGATAAGTTCTATGATAGATAAAAATTTTATTTCCCATCCCTTGATGTTACAGATAAACCGTATTGTTTCGATTACTTCAAGAACGACATACAGCATAACACATACCGTGAATGTTTTTGCCAGTGTATGAATATCCAGTGGTAATGCATCTGCTGCTCCGTCTAAAAACGTCGTGTTATATGTATCTGCACAACTGTGATTTCTCAACACAGCAATTACATACATAATAAAATTCTTCCGTTCTCCCGTTATATTCATCCACGGAAACAGAAAATATATCTGAAGTATGATCCCCAGAATAATATTCATCCGTCTCTTTTTCTCTTCCATTCTCATTCCTCTTCCGTCCCTCTTATATCATATATCGAGATGATACAGACCAGATACTCCCCGTAAATTTTATATCGGAATATGCCGTCATATTTTCTGACAATATCCTGTATGTTCTTCATTCCATATCCATGAAGTATCTCATCTTCTTTTACTGATACAAATCCTTTCTGATTCTGCACCGGCATTTCTTTAATTGCATTTGAGGTCTCAATATATAATAAATGATTCTTCTTTTTTATCTTAATTTTTATCCAGCGCTTTTTATCTTGGATCCGTTCACAGGCTTCCAGCGCATTATCTAGAACGTTTCCAAAAAGTGAAATAATCTCCCTGTCTGAAAACGGAAGGGTTGCAAATACTTCTGTCTCAATCTGCATATCCGTCTCTTTCTCTTTTGCATCTTTCGTCTTTTGATTGAGGATCATATCCAGCATGCGGTTACCCGTCCAGATCTGATAGCTGTCATCCAGCATATCATCACTTAATTCATTCAGATACTGGTGCAGTCCTTCCCAGTCTCTCTCCTGATCGTATTTTTTCAATGCAAGCAGGTGATTTTTCATATCATGTACAACCTTCCGGCTCTTTAACATTTCCTGATATTTTTCTTCCAGCGCTTTCACTTTTACCTGCAGCAACTGTTCGTCCCGCTCTTTCAGTTCTGTCTTATGCTTTGCCGTCTCCGTATCCCATGCAGCCGCCTCAATATCCAGAAACATCCAGATTCCAATAATACCTATGAATATCACCATATACATATAGATTCTAAGCTTGAACAGCGCACTGTCATCCAGATAGATGTATGAAGCATCAAGATATAAGAAAAAAAGAACGATGGCAAGAACCCAGACATACCTGTGTATATCAAACGTTTTGATCCCTTTCATATGTCTGTACAATTGCCATAGTTCGATCATCTGCATCACAATCATAAATGCTATGATCATGGTAAATGTCACTGCCGCAAAACCGGAATATTTCCATAAGATTGGATGCCCAGATAAGAAAATATAATTATATGCCTTGATGCAGCTTTCTTTCCGGAATATCTCGATCAGATACACGTGAATCGTGTGATACCCTCCGTCTATACGGATCCATGGAAAGAAGAAATATATTTGCAGCAGAATCCCCATACAAACATCTGCTTTTCGCTTTCTCGTCCATTCTTTCATTCTACATTTCTCCAGTATTCCATGATCTGTGTCTTCACATCCTGAATAGTCTCTGCCCCTGCCTGAATCTTAATCCCGTCTTCCAGATAGATGGCAGCCGTCGTGATCCGATCCACATGATCGATATTGATAATATAACTTCTTCCGGCAAATATAAAAGCCGGGCTTTTCAAATCTTCAAAAATCTGATGCAGTGCCAGACGTTCTTTGTATGCGCCATTTACCATTACAAATTCAACATACTTCTGCCCTTTGACCTTGCGGATACAGATAATGTCTTTATGATATAATTTTCTCTGGTCCGTCACTCCACCGATCCAGAAGAAATTCTGGCTCTCTTTTTGCTTTTCCTGATAAATTTTCTGTAATACTGCCGGCAAACGCTCTTTCATATCTCTTTTCAAAATATACTGATATGCCTCGAGGACATAACTATCCACTGCAAATTCGGCGTACGATGTCAGGAATACCAGGCAGATATCTTTTTGTTCTGCCTTTAAAATTCTTCCCAAATCGATCCCGCTTTTCCCCGGAAGATCAATATCTGAGATAACTACATCGTAGTGCTTCTTAACTTCCAGAAATTCTTCGGCTGTTTTATATATTTCGGTAGTTATATCCTGCACCTTAAGTTTCTCGAACTCCCGGCTAATAAGTCTTTCCACTTCCTGTCTTGTATGTTCTTCATCTTCTATCATTGCTATCTGAAACATTTATATTTTCTCCGTATTTATTCACATAATTATTGCATTCATTGTACCACGATAGTTACAAATATTGTTATAACTGGCCATGAATTCCGGGATTTGTGGCCATGAATTCTTGAAAAAACGTTTGCTGATACAAAAAACTTACCATTGGCAAAGCTCCTTACAGATGTTTTGGCAGCCAAGCAGCTCCTTACGAACACATGGCAACACAAAAGAACTGCTATTTTAAGACTTTACTCCTAAAACAGCAGTTCTTATTTTTTCAATCATTTACTTCTAATATTTCAACCAGCAGCTCGTACTTTTCTCATTTCCGATAGATATTCTATCTATTCCGCTTTATTCAGTCCCATGTCCTCACTCGCTTTTGTCACAGGAACTTCCACCATCACAGAGTTGTCATCAATCTCTACCGAATATGTCTTATGGATCAGGCAGTTCACCGGATCTTCTGTTGCAACAACTACTGCAAGTCTGTGACCAGGCTCTACGGTATATCTTGTCGCATTGAGATATACGGTATAATCATGATATTCACCTTTTTTAAGCTCGATGCTGTTCTGTGCCGTTTCCGGTGCGTAACCTGCTTCCGGATTACACAGATCTGCAAATGCACGTGTGATCACGCGGTATTTTTTATGTACGGTATTAAATTCTGCCTCATCAAATGCCGGAAGATCTCCGCCATTCATGATTCCGCCTTCTTTTACTGTCGTTACCGGAACGATGTTTCTTTCCGGATCTACAGTCTGGATACTGTCGAATTCTTCGTCACATACATCACAGAAAAGTACTGCAATCTCTACATCATCCATTTTACCGGATACTTTGGAATTACCAAGCTGCATGGTCAATGTATCCACATCGTTTCTGTTTTCCGGATCGAAATCTGTTTCGATATTTCCGTCTTTTAATGCTGCCTTTAAGTTCAGGCATACCGTTCCCTGTACAGTCACGGCTTTTTCAAATGGATCTGTCACATAGCGCTGTGCCATATTTGTAGACTTCAGTGCCATCACATCATCGAAGTTTTCTGCACTGACACCGGCTTTTTCCCAGTCTGTATCAATCACTGTCTTACTCTCTTCTTTTGAAGTAAGCTTCATGGTATGCTCTGTTTTCCATGCACTTTCTGTTTCCCATTTTTTCTGGTCATAGTTCGTCTGAGCAAGTACTTCCGGCATCTCTTCGGCACTGTTTTCTACTCCATACAGATAGTGGGAGATCCATTCATTTACAATATCATCATAGAACTTTCCATCAATCAGGATTCCGTAATTCTTATTCGCCATCGTCGGTGTGATATGTGGTCCCTGGTGAAGGATCAGTTTTACCGTCTGCCCCGCCTGTTCGAATGCGGTATGCATCATTTCGAACTGCTTTGTAGATACATTTTCATCATTGAATCCATGTACGATCAGTGCGCTGCACTTGATCCGGTCTGCATGCAGACGATAATTTCCGGCTCCCCAAAATTCCGGATCATAATCAAATCCACATTTTAACTGTTGGAGACTCAACTCATGATGGAATGCTGCAATATCATCCAACTGTTTTTCTGACAATGTCTCATCATTATAACGGCTGGAACAGAAATATGCCAGGAAACTGTTCAGCATCTCTTTTGGCCAGTAACGCTGTGCACCCTGCATGTTCTGCTGCGTATACCAGTCTGCGATACCCGCAACCGGAACGATTGTTTTCAGTCCCTTTACACCTGTGGTTGCAACTGCAAACGGCATGGTTCCGGCATAAGATCTTCCGGTCATGGCAACATTTCCATTGGACCAGTCTGCCTTCGTCTGAATCTTTCCTTCACGATCTGCATAAGCCACTCTGTCGCCATGCAGCCATTCTACAACAGATTTGAATGCATCTCTTTCATATTCGGAGCCGACATAGTTAAATCCGTCTGAACCAAGCGCTCCGAATCCGGCACTGACAACAACTGCAAAGCCGCGCACCAGATAATAATTGAAGTTATCCAGATTCTCATATACCATGCTGTTATTATTTCCCTTGTCCGGATAATACCAGTCTGCCGGATCTGCCTTTAATGCAAGTTCCATGGCACTGATCATTCCTTCCGGAGTACGTGCAGGCACTTTCTTGTCAAGATCTGCAAAGTCAAATTTGCGATATTCTTTGTTTTCCACTTCTTTCATATGATCGTATCCGTCTGCCTGTACACCGGCACAATACGGACGCGCCTCATATAACGTTGCCGCCTTATAATTGCCTTCTACGGCACTTCTTGGAACCTGGATGAATGCTTTAACGAGATCTCTCTTTCCGTCTCCATCCATGTCATAGTCAGATTCCACATATACACAGTATCTTACGATACTTGATGTCGCAGGATCGTATTTTTTTCCTGTCTTTCCGTCTGTGAATTTGAAAACAGGCTGTGCAAGTCCATTTTCGAATACCGGTACTTTACTGTAATTCTTTTCTTCCATTGTAAAAACCTCTCTGATTTAATATTTTACCTGAGAGATATTATACCATGCATTTCGAAACCAGGCAATTTTTCTTTCTATAATAGATTCAAAATCGTATCATACACTTCCGGATTATCCTTGATCACAATCGCCAGTTTCTCTTTTGCCTGATTCAACTGGTGAAAAAGAATCCTTACATCTGATTTCCTGTCTCTACACATTGTTGTACAAGTTGTCTCATAAATATCTTCACAAATCTCTCTCGTACGGAGATAACTGCCCTCATCATAATAATACCGTTCATCCAGTACTGCCACCAGACGGTTCACATCTTTCACCGCTATCTGATCATCACGTGTCTGATAGAGATATCCCCGTCTCGCATAGCCTTGCATCAAACATACTGCTTCTGTATCATCATTCGCATACACCACTTCAATATTAGGATAGCCCTTCTGCCCTTTTCTCCGCGACAGATCCAGCATGTTCTGAATAAAGGAAGAAAGTTCTGCATTTGTACGGATACGGTTCGTCATATGAAAGCTCTGCACATCCGGCAGGCTCGCAAGTCTTTGCGATATTTCACGATCCAGTTCTTTAGGCGAGATCATGTCTTCCGTATCACTGGAGAAGATTATCGGAATCTGCTTTTTACATTCTTCTAATATCTTTAATTGCTCCACAGAAAGCAGATGTGCCTCATCCACCAGAATAGCACTGTATGGCTTTAAGAATGTGTCAAACGCTTCTTCCGCACACACATTTTCTGTCATCGTCTGCTTTGCTGCCTGAAGTGATAACTGACGATCCGACAGAAAATCAATCCGGCGCAGACGTTTATGTAAAATTCTCCAGTCCTCTCCTGATTCTCCGCAATGAATCATGCAGACTCTCTGACGTACCGACAACTTCATCGCAAGATCATACAGAAGCAATGTCTTTCCCGTCCCCGGAAGTCCGCTGAACCAGTAATAGTCGGAATATTTTGCTCGGATTCCTTTCAGGATCTGTCGTTCGATATCTCTTTGCTGTGCCGTCAGAAAATATTCTTTCTGTAAAAAGCGTTCCGGCTCTCTGAGCGGTGAGATCAGATAGAGTTCTGCGCGGAACAGTTCTTCGATATTCCCGTCATAATCCGGACTTTCTCTTTTCAAAGCTCTGCATAATTCGTCCCAGTCTGCCTCTGCGATATGATCATGATTCGTCAGTCTTACCAGACGGTTCTGGCTGCTGATATAAGTATACGAATGAATCGTTCTTCCAAGCACCGACAGATAATAGCGGTTCTGCAAAAGCTGTCTGCGAATGGCCTCATCCGATACCACACCGCTTTTTAATTCAATATTAATAATCTGATCTTCCTTGATCTGTAGAAGATCAAATTCTTTTCCCAGTCTCGGAATCTGAAATGAATAAAAGAAACGAAGTGCATATACCTCCTCCATGCAGGTTTCCAATTCGGCTGTCAGTGCTTTCATACTTTCCAGTTCCCATTCCCGCATTTTCAGAAAATGGTCTCTTCCCGATAACTGACGTTCCAGTTTTTGCAGCTGTTCGATATTCTGATTTCTTGTGATCGTATAAATGGATATGGATTTCATTTTTTAATCTTTAACCCTCTCAGATACTCTTTCTGCTCTGGCGAGATCCTGTAGCTTTCGATGGCTTTCTGAATCGTCTTATTATGCGTCCAGACATCTAATTTTTGTTCCTCGATAAATGGTAATATCTTTTCATACTGCTTTGCGAGTGCCGTCGCAAAATACCATGCACGCATCATATTTACATAATATTCTTCCGAACGGATCTGTGCTACTTTTTCCGGGTATTCCATCTGAAATGCATCCTCCAGATAATACCGCATCAGCATATTAACACCGAACCGGATGGTATATGTATGGTCAGATTCCATCCACCGGTATACTTCATCTATGAAGGTGTCCAGATGTTTCTTCACTACCTTGACCGCAAGCATATCACAGGTCGCCCAGTTATCGATATATGGAAGGAAACGGTCTATTTCCTTCAGACAAATATCATAGTCTTTGATCTGTTCGATTAAAAGTCCGTGCAGGTTATTTTCTTCATAGTACTGATGCGGCAATATCTGCAGATATTCTTTTGCTTCTTCTGTCTTTCCATAATTCTTCGCAAATATACGAAGTGCCGGTGTCCGAACGCCGATGATCTTTTCTTTGTTGACTGTCGGCATTAGTTTTGCGTGAAAATCACGGTATTTTAAGTCTTGCAGCTCAAAGAGCCGGGTTTGTACGTTGGTTATAATTGTAGTTTTACTCATGAATTTTCCTCTGGTAATTTCTATATTATCTCCATTCTCATATCTGAATCAAATTTCCAGTAATTCTTCACTTTTGCATCCCAGAATTTTCGCAAGTTTCAGTACATCGATAGCTCTGGTATGGTTGATATTCCGTTGTCTCTGTTCGAAAAGCTGAATCTGTCTGAGTGGTACATTCGATAATTCTGCCAGTTCTCTCTGAGATAACCCGGAAATTAATCTTATTCTTTTCAGATTGTGTACTCTTTCATACTGATGTAAATGACTATGCC
>OJAG01002156.1_pt1 | contig 10205 bp, 10 predicted proteins | sample 1589021 | NCBI WGS metagenome assembly OJAG01 (sample SAMN03283264) | human gut metagenome | biome: human-associated habitat; material: feces | host: Homo sapiens | place: USA | collected 2013 | reverse complement strand
AAAGTGAGAACATCCGATGAGGTGCAGAATTTTTTCTGCACCTTGTCGGTGTTTTTATGCCTGTACAAATTGAAAATGTTTTGTGAACTCTTTTCAAACTACCAAAAAGGCTGGTAGTTTGAATGATAGAGTAAGTTCGACGATTAGGAAAGGGGGTGTCCATGTGAGTGTGAATGAACGGCGTGCCGAAATCATGAAGATTTTAGTTGCTCGCAGACAAACAACAGTTCCACTTCTTGCACAGGAATTGTGTGTATGTTGTAATACTGTTCGCAATGACATTCATGCACTTGCATTGGACTATCCTCTGGAGACGTGTTCCGGGAATGGCGGCGGTGTTAGAGTAGCAGATTGGTATCATCCATATAAAAATATGCTTACAGAAGAACAATCTGTTGCTTTGGAGCAATTGCTATTGTTTGCAGATATTCGGCAAGCAGAAGTGATTCGCCAAATATTAGCGGAATTTAGTTCTCAGACCTATCGTCAAAAATATGCAAAGGAGTGAAAACAAATGAAAACCCTCATAGATGTCCTTGCTGCACTCAGCGATTTCGTAAAGGTCGCATCAGAGTGGGCAGAAAGTGCTTCCAAGGCGGAAGTGGAGACGTTTACACAGATTTATCCACAAAAAGAAGAAGCGGTCAAAAAAGCAGTGGAAAAGTCGGTCACACTGGAAGAAGTCCGCAGTGTTCTGGCAAATCTGTCCCGCAGCGGACAAAAGGAAACGGTGCTGAAACTGCTGCAAAAGCATGGCGGCAGTCGATTGTCTGAAGTTCCGCCAGAACGGTACGCTGCACTGTTCGCAGATGCACAGGAGGCAGCCCATGCCGAATAAACATGCCATGCTCTCTGCTTCCTCCAGTGCCCGATGGCTGGCGTGTCCACCCTCCGCACAGCTTTGTGCGGCTTTACCAGATAAAGTCACTGATTATGCTCGTGAAGGCACGTGTGCTCACGAGCTTGCAGAATATAAGGTGCAAAGACTGATTGGGAATCCGGCAGCCAACCCAACGGAGAACTTGGATTTCTACGATGCAGAAATGGAAGACTGCACGGACAGCTATGCTCAGTACATTGCCGAACAGCTGGCAAATCTGCAAGAACCGATTGTTTTAGTGGAACAGCGTTTGGATTTCAGCCGATATGTTCCCAGCGGTTTTGGTACGGGCGACTGTGTGATTGTTGCAGATGATGTCCTGACTGTCATTGACTTTAAGTATGGTAAGGGCGTAGCAGTATCTGCTGATCACAACTCGCAGATGATGCTGTATGCTCTGGGTGCATTGGAACTATTCGATGCCCTCTATGACATTGTAGAGGTTCGGATGGTAATCTTTCAGCCAAGAATCCAGAACCTCAGCGAATGCACTCTGCCGCTGTCGGAGCTGCTGCACTGGGCGGAAACCGAACTGAAACCAAAAGCCGAACTTGCTGCCAAAGGCGAGGGAGATTTCTGTGCTGGTGAACACTGTCGGTTTTGTAAAGTGAAGGCAACTTGCCGGAAACGGGCGGAGTACAATCTGCAATTGGCGAAGTATGATTTCGCAATGCCGGACAAGCTGACCGATACCGAAATCGAAGCAATTCTGGAAACTGCCGACCAGCTGGCTGCATGGGCTTCTGATATCAAGGAATACGCTTTGCAGCAGTCCTTACAGGGAAAGGCGTGGAAGAATTGGAAGCTGGTTGAAGGCAGAGCCAGACGAGCATATTGCAGTGAAACTGCAGCAGCGGAGGCAGTACAAGCTGCTGGATTCGACCCATACGAACATAAGGTACTGGGCATTACCGCAATGACCAGAATGCTGGGTAAGAAAAAATTCGAAGAATTGTTGGGAAATTTGCTTGTGAAACCACAGGGCAAACCAACACTTGTTCCGCTATCAGACAAACGACCTGCGTGGAATACTGCACAGGTAGATTTCAAAGAATAAAGGAGTTTTTATTATGGCAAAGTATATCAATCCTGCAAAAGTAGTAACCGGTGTATGCAGATTTAGCTATGCCAACCTCTGGGAAGCAAAGGCGATGGACGAGAACAGCAAGCCGAAGTACAGCGTTTCCCTCATCATTCCGAAGTCGGACACGAAAACCATCGAAAAGATTCGTGCCGCCATTCAGGCAGCCTACGAGGAAGGTCAAGGCAAGTTGAAGGGCAACAGCAAGTCCGTTCCGGCACTGACATCGATCAAGACTCCGCTTCGGGATGGGGATTTGGAGCGACCAGACGATGAAGCGTATGCCAACAGCTATTTCGTCAACGCCAATTCTATCACTGCCCCAGGCATCGTGGATGCTGCCTGCCAGCAGATTTTAGACCACAGCGAGATTTACAGCGGTGTCTATGGCAGAGCAAGCATCACCTTCTATGCATTCAACACCAAAACATCCCGTGGCATTGCCTGCGGACTGCAGAACGTCCAGAAGATTCGGGATGGAGAACCGCTGGGCGGTCACAGCCGTGCAGAGGACGACTTTGCAACCGTAGAAGACGAGGATTTTCTGAACTAAGATAGCTGGGCGGACAGCTAGGCGTTATGCTTGGGTGGGTGATTGAGATATGCAAAAATTGATGATTGATTTAGAAACCAAAAGCGACATCGACATTGCCAAATCAGGTGTGTATCGTTATGCAGATTCCCCATATTTTGATATTCTGCTTTTTGCGTACTCCGTGGACGATGCCCCGGTGCAGGTAGTTGACCTTGCCTGCGGCGAACAGTTGCCGGAAGAAATCCTCAACGCTCTGACGGATGACCGCATCCAGAAACATGCCTTCAACGCCAGCTTTGAACGAGTCTGCCTGTCGGTCTGGCTGCGGCGAAACTACCCGGAACAGTTCGTCTCCTACGGTTCGCCGGAGGATGCCTGCGACAACTATCTAAGCCCAAACGCATGGCGGTGCACGATGGTGGCAGCCGCCTATCTGGGCTTGCCGCTGAGCCTTGCCGGCGTTGGAGCAGTCCTGCGGCTGCCGCAGCAGAAAATGTCCGAGGGCAAAGCCTTGATTCGCTATTTCTGCGTGCCGTATGACCATGTAAATGGCATTCCGGTGTTTCATGTTCCGACCGATGCTCCGGAGAAATGGAACGTCTTTCGGGCATACAACCAACGGGATGTGGAAACGGAACAAGCGATTGAACAAAAAATTGCTCGGTTCCCTGTGCCGGATTTTGTCTGGCAGGAGTATGCCCTTGACCAGACCGTCAACGACCGTGGGATTCAACTGGATTTGCAGCTGGTGCAACAAGCAATTCGTATGGACACATTGACAAAGGACAAGTTATTGCATCAACTGAAAGATCTGACCAACTTGGACAATCCGAACTCTGTTCAGCAAATGAAACAATGGCTGGCGGAACACGGACTGGAGTTAGACTCATTGGGAAAAAAAGAAGTACAGGAACAGCTGAAAACTGCTCCGCCGGACTTGCAAGCCGTGTTGTTACTGCGACAACAAGTATCAAAATCCTCGGTCAAAAAGTATCAAGCCATGCAGAACGCCGTTTGCTCGGATGGTCGTGCAAGAGGAATGTTTCAGTTCTATGGTGCAAATCGAACAGGTCGAGAGGCTGGTCGTATCATTCAGCTGCAAAACCTGCCACAGAATCACCTTCCCGATTTGGAAGATGCACGGGAGCTTGTGAAGTCTGGTGATTTAGAAGCAGTAGAACTGCTGTATGAAGACGTTCCGAACACGCTCTCACAGCTGATTCGGACGGCGTTCGTGCCAAAACCCGGTTATAAGTTCCTTGTTGCCGATTTCTCTGCCATTGAAGCAAGAGTGATCGCATGGCTTGCAGGTGAAGAATGGCGAATGAAGGCTTTTGCAAACGGTGAGGACATTTACTGTGCATCAGCATCAAAGATGTTCGGTGTGCCAGTTGTAAAGCATGGTGAAAACGGTCATTTAAGGCAGAAAGGAAAGATATCCGAATTGGCTTGTGGTTTCGGCGGATCGGTTGGAGCCATGAAAGCGATGGGAGCAGATTCTCTTGGCTTATCCGATACGGAACTGAAACAGATCGTAACCGACTGGCGTGAGGCTTCACCGCATATTACAGAATTCTGGTGGGCGGTAGATAGAGCTGTAAAAAAGGCAGTCAAAGAAAAAACAGCAACGAAAACACACGGACTGCTATTTTCCTATGAGGCAGGGTTTCTGTTTATAAGGCTGCCAAGCGGAAGACGTCTTGCTTATGCTAAACCCTACATCGGTAAGAATAAATTCGGCGGTGAATCTGTTACATATATGGGCATTAATGCTCAGAAAAAATGGGACAGGCTTGAAAGCTATGGGCCGAAATTTGTAGAGAACTGCGTCCAAGGAATTGCAAGAGATCTGCTGATGTATTCCATGCAGACACTATCACAATACTTCATTGTCGGTCATATTCACGATGAAATGATCATCGAGTGCCCGAAAGATACAAAGCTGGATGAGATCTGTCAGCAGATGGCGAGAACACCAGACTGGGCAAAGGGACTGCTGCTTCGGGCAGACGGATATGAATGCAGCTTTTACAAGAAAGATTAGGAGGATTCCATATGTTTTACATCAAAGAAAATCTGAATGACACCACCAGTATCTCCGTGGAGATCAACAACGAAAACGTATACTGTCACTGCCCACAGTGCGGTGCAGAAGTACCGGTTGATCTGAGTATCTTCTGGACAGCAGAAAACTTTGACATTTTCAGCAGTGCCGTTTACTGTGATGCTTGCACGCTGAAACGGCTGAAAGGAGTATTGCATGAATCGGTATAACGCTGAGGGATACATCGATCTCACTGCTTATGAAGCACTAAGCCGTATTGAACGAGAGGAACGTAAGGCGAAAAAAGCTGCCGCTTATCGACCGCTGGTATACATTTGTTCTCCCTATTCCCACGGCTGCATCAATGACAATATCGAAAACGCCAGACGATACAGCCGCTTTGCAGTAGATACCCACTATGTCCCTATCGCTCCCCACTTGCTGTTTCCGCAGTTCATGGATGACAGTCTGGGCGAAGATCGTCAGACAGCGATGTTCATGAATTTGGTACTGCTGTCAAAATGTGCCCAGTTGTGGGTGTTTGGTTCTGTACGGTCGGAGGGGATGCAGCAGGAAATTAAATGGGCAAAGCGGCGGCATATGACCATTCGGTATTTTACAGAAGAACTGGAGGAAATAGAATGAAATTTACGCTCTATACAGCAAACTGTACCGGCAATGAAAAGAATATCCTTTATCCCAACCAAAAGGTCATTACTTCAGAAGCGGATTTGAAAAAAGCCGTTGTCTACGATCATGTCTGTGCTCAGTATGAGAATTTTGCCCGCAGTGATGCCAATTTTCTGTTGTCTGATGTAGTACCCATGGATTGTGACAACGACCATTCAGATGACCCGAAAGACTGGATCACACAGGAAAAACTGGCAAGTTTCCTCAGTGATGTTGCATTTGCAGTAACCTACAGCCGTCATCATATGCTGGCGAAAGGGAATAAATCCGCAAGACCACGTTTTCATGTATTTTTTCCGACAGCACCCTGCAACGATGCAAATTCTCATAAGGCGATAAAGCAGAAAATCCATAAGGAACTGCCGTTCTTCGACGGCAATGCACTGGATGCCTCACGTTTTCTTTTTGGCTGTCCGAGTGATGTTGTATGGCATGAAGGCAGTCTTTCCATTGAGGATTGGCTTACACTGATGAAGTCAAATCGTAACATTCCGCAGGGACAGCGAAACAGCACAATGTCTCGCATGGCTGGAAAACTGGTCAAGCGTTTTGGTGTGACTGAGGAAAGTTATCAGAAGTTCCTGGAAAAAGCAGCAGAATGCGAACCGCCGCTACCGGATGAAGAACTGGAAGCAATCTGGCACAGTGCCTGCAAATTCGGAAAAAAAGTAACCTCGCAGGAAGGATATATTTCTCCTGAAGCATACGGCAAACAATCCCTGATTCCCGATGATTTTTCAGACGTTGGAGAGGCTCGTACATTTGTAGAATGCTTCTCAGATGAGGTGGCATTTACCATTGCAACTGATTATTTAAGATACAACGGAACCTATTGGGAGGAGTCAGAACACGCCGTCACTCTTGCCATGATTGAACATACAGATGTACAGCTGGCAGAGGCGGAAAAGCAGGTGGAAGCGTCACTTTTGGAACTGGAAAGCCTTGGTGTTGCAAGAGATGCAGCAATTAATGGCGGTAAAAAGTTTCGGGATAGTCTGGACGAGGAACAGATCGCCGCATACAAGGAGTATCAGTACTATGCCGCTTTCAAGGCGTTTGTCATGAAATATCGCCATGTTCGCAGTATGACCAATGCACTGGATGCTGCAAAGCCGCTTGTTCTCCACAATCCCGAAGCCCTCGACAGCAATCCAATGCTCTTAAATACTCCCGGAGGCACGTATTATCTGCCTGACGGATTGAATGGCTGGAAGCCTACAGATCCTGCCGACCTCTTAACGAAAGTGACGGCGGTCGTTCCGAGCAATGAAGGCGAAGAACTCTGGAATGATGCGTTGCAGCTGTTCTTCTGCGGCGACCAGAGCTTGATTGACTATGTGCAGATGATTTGCGGACTTTGTATTGTGGGCAAGGTATATTTGGAGGCGATGATTATTGCCTACGGTGACGGACGAAACGGCAAAAGTACGTTCTGGAATGTCATTTACAAGGTTCTCGGCAGTTACAGCGGTAACATTTCAGCAGATGCACTGACCGTCAATTGCAAGAGAAACGTGAAGCCGGAGATGGCGGAACTCAAGGGAAAGCGGATGATTATTGCGGCAGAATTGCAAGAGGGCATGCGGCTGAATACCAGCGTGGTGAAGCAGCTCTGTTCCACTGACCCGATTTTTGCTGAAAAGAAATTCAAAGCACCATTCCACTTTGAACCCTCTCACACTTTGGTGCTGTATACCAATCATCTTCCGAAGGTCGGCGCATCGGATGACGGAACATGGAGAAGATTGATTGTGATCCCGTTTCACGCCAAGATTCAGGGCAAAGCAGATGTGAAGAACTATGCACAGCATCTTGTGGATAACGCTGGCGGTGCAGTGCTTTCATGGTTGATTGAGGGTGCGAAGAAGGTCATTGAAGCAAACTACCAGATCAACAGACCGCAGTGTGTTTTAGATGCAATCGGAGCCTATCGGGAAGGCAATGACTGGCTTGGCAATTTCATCAATGAGTGTTGTGAGGCAGATAAAAGCTATCAGGCAAAGTCAGGTGACCTCTATAACCGATACAGAGAATACTGCAATGAAAACGGAGAATACACAAGAAGTACTTCTGATTTTTATGCGGCTCTGGAACAAGCAGGCTTCAAAAAGACAAGAACTCACAGTGCTAGATACATCATGGGGCTTCAATTGAAGAACGATATTCTTGATTGACTGTCACCAAAAAAGCTAAAAAACACGCAATATAGGGAAAGTGACAGTCTACGACAGTCATATACAGACTTTACGCAGGCGAGAAAAAAGTATAATTTTTTCTCTATATATAAGGTTTGCAATCGACTGTCGTAGACTGTCACCAACCCCAAAATTAGGAGGGACAAATTATGTGGATTAAGAAAAATAACACCTTGATTAATCTTGAAAAATTTGATGTCATTATGTAGGACAGTAATGAGCCTGATCTCATCATGCTTGTTACAGAGGGCAGAAAAATTGGATTAGGCTTTTTTAACCAGACATCCAAAATCATTGATGAGATAGCAAAATCAGTGTCAAACGGTGAAAGTGTGTATGTACTCCCATGCGAGAAAAAATAATTGAAGAAAAACTCACAAAGGCAGTAAAGCAAAATGGTGGTGTGTGCTGGAAATTCACGTCTCCCGGAACGGCAGGCGTTCCAGACCGCATCGTATTGATGCCCGGCGGTAGAATTGCTTTTGTGGAAGTGAAAGCACCCGGAGAGAAACCCAGACCACTTCAACTTTCCCGGCATAAACTTCTGAGGCGGTTAGGTTTTCAGGTTTACGTCTTGGATGCTTGTGAGGACATCGATAAAATCATCTCGGAGGTGAAAAGCGATGGAACTACATGATTATCAGAAATATGCTGTTCGATTTATCGAAGAACATCCAATCGCAGCACTCTTTCTGGATATGGGACTTGGTAAGACGATTACAACTCTGACTGCAATCCACAATTTGATGTTTGATTTGTTTGCGGTCAGAAAGGTTCTGATTATTGCACCGTTGCGAGTTGCCCGTGATACATGGTCTGCTGAAATCGAAAAATGGGAGCACTTGAAACCGCTGCGATACAGCGTTGTTGTCGGCACGGTCGAGGAACGCCTTGCCGCCTTGAACGCTCCTGCCGACCTCTACATCATCAACCGGGAGAATATCGACTGGCTCGTCAACAACACGAAGTTTGATTACGACATGGTGGTGATTGACGAACTGTCCAGCTTTAAGAGCCACCAGAGCAAACGCTTCAAAGCCCTGATGAAAGTTCGACCGAATGTGAAACGCATCGTGGGGCTGACCGGAACGCCTGCCAGCAACGGCTTGATGGATTTGTTTGCGGAATTTCGTCTGCTGGATATGGGGCAGCGGCTCGGCAGATTCATCGGGCAATACCGGAACGAATACTTCAAGCCCGACAAGCAGAACGGCTATCTCGTGTACTCCTACAAGCCTCTGCCCGATGCAGAAGAACGAATATACGATAAGATTTCTGACATTACCGTTTCCATGAAAGCAGTTGACCATCTGCACATGCCGGAATTACTTTCCAACGAATATCCCGTGCAGCTGTCCGACACGGAGCAAGAAACCTACAAGCGGTTCAAGTCCGAATTGATTCTGGAGATGCAGGACACCGAGATTACCGCCGCCAACGCTGCAAGTCTATCCAACAAACTTTCCCAGCTGGCAAACGGTGCGGTGTATGACGACACCGGAGCGGTGATTCCCATTCACAGCCGAAAGCTGGATGCACTGGAGGACTTGATAGAGGCAGCCAACGGCAAGCCCGTTCTGGTGGCATACTGGTTCAAGCATGATTTGGAACGGATTCAAGAACGACTGCAACGGTTACAGGTTTCCTATCAGGAAATCCAGTCCTCCGACAGTATCCGGAACTGGAACGCCGGAAGGCTGCAAGTTGGTCTGCTGCACCCAGCCGCTGCCGGACATGGCTTGAACTTACAGGCAGGCGGTTCTCACCTAATTTGGTTCGGACTGACCTGGAGTCTGGAACTCTACCAGCAGACCAACGCCAGACTGTGGCGGCAGGGGCAGCAGTCCGAAACGGTTGTCATTCAACATCTCATCACCAAGGGTACGATTGACGAACGCATCCTGAAAGCCCTGACCCAGAAAGAACAAACCCAGACCGCTTTGATGACTGCTGTGCGTGCTGAAATTGTGAGGGAGGAAAATGCATGAATCCAAAAGCATACATGGAAGAGGCAGAACGCCTCCGACACCGAATCTTTCGGAAAGAGCATGAGATCGATTGCATACGACAATCTGCTGAGGGTATGGGTGGAAAAGGTGGAGATTCCCCTAAAACAGTTTCTCCAGAACCACACAAGATGGAAATTGCTGTAGAAAAAATTTTGTCATTGGAAGAAGAAATCGAAGAAACCAAAATGGAACTTCAACATTTGATGCATGAAATGCGGAAACAGATTCAGAAGGTCACAGATGCAGATGCCTGTGATCTTCTTACAAAACGGTATCTGGAGTTTAAGCCATGGAAAGTGGTGGCAAGTGAATTAGACTATAGCGTACAGCATATTTACTACCTCCACAATAAAGCACTTGAAAAGTTAAGAGTTCATCAGAGTTCATAAGACTTGATAAGAGCTTTATGGTATGCTATACTGTATCATAGCAAAGAATAAAACGAGAGCCGCCATGGAATCATCCGAGGCGGCTTTTTGTATCCGGAGGTGAACCTTATGCCGAAGAAATGTAAGAAGCCCTGCAAGCACCCCGGTTGTCCCAATCTGACAGACGGTTTGTATTGTGCAGAGCATCAGCCCTTGCACCCAGACCGACCGTCTGCCGCCAAGCGTGGCTACGGCAGCAGGTGGCAGAGGCTCAGCAAAGCGTACCTCCGCCGGCATCCTTTGTGTGTGCGTTGCAAAGCACAGGGACGGTTCACGGCAGCGACCGTGGTCGACCATATCATTCCTCACCGTGGTGATCCGCATCTGATGTGGGATGAAAGCA
>OJAG01002154.1_pt1 | contig 10209 bp, 9 predicted proteins | sample 1589021 | NCBI WGS metagenome assembly OJAG01 (sample SAMN03283264) | human gut metagenome | biome: human-associated habitat; material: feces | host: Homo sapiens | place: USA | collected 2013 | reverse complement strand
TCCCTGCCAGTAACTTTGCGCGTCCGCAGACGCGCCCCCAAGCTGCTCTTCCCCCAAGTTTTTGTGAAGAACTAATTTTTGTGTAATCAGCTGATTCGTTCCAGTCCAACATCCGTGCCGGTGTCGACTTCCGTTGGGTGATAATCGCCCTGATAGGCGGCGAAGAGGTCGTCGAGCGTCTGCGGACGGGGCGGCTTGTGGTCAATCGGCTGTTTATCGGTATTTGGCATCGTGATTTATCCCCCTTCTGGAAATTTACGGCGAACGAGGTCATACCTTGCACACAGCACGCCCTCCCCCTTCACGCACTGCGAAGAGGGAGGGCGCATTCATTTCCGGGAAAATCTTTACTCCTTCCCGCCGCCGACCGCGACGCCAGCAATGATGAACTTGCTGAGGAAGAGGTAGACGATGATGACGGGGAGAATCGAGAGGGCAATCATCATATAGACCTGCCCCATGTCGAACTTCAGGAAGTCGGCGCTGCGGAGCTGAGCAATCAAAATCGGCAGCGTCTTTTTGTTCGCGGAGTTCAGAATCAGGGCGGGGGTAAAGTAGTTGTTCCACGCGCCGACGAAGGTGAAAATCGCCTGAACCGCCAAAGCGGGCTTAATCATCGGCAGAACGATGCGGTTGAACGTGCCGAACTCGCTGCTGCCGTCGATGCGGGCGGCTTCGATGACCTCCAGCGGCAGGCTCGCCTGCATGTACTGGTACATGAAGTAGAACACCGCGGGGCTGGCGATAGACGGCAGGAACAGCGGCAGGAGCGAATCCTTCAGGTTCATCTTGCCCATCAGCTGCACAAAGCCCAGCGCGGAAACCTGCGTCGGCATCGTCATAATCAGCAGGATGAAGGTAAGGGCGAGCGCGCGCCCCTTGAAGCGGTACGCGTGAATGCCGAACGCCGTCAGCGCGGAGAAGTAGCACGCAAAAATCGCCGTCATGGCGGAAACGATGAGCGAATTGCGCATACCGGAGATAATCGGGATGTTCGCGTTGTTTATCACCTGCGTGAAGTTGTTGCACAGCGACGTCCACGAACCCGGCAGGAACGAGAAGCCCTTCTGGATATCCGCGTGCGGGCGGGTTGCGTTGATGATGAGGACGTAGAAGAAGAACAGGCACAGCGCGCAGAGCAGAATCAGCACCGCATACGCCACGATGCGCCGCGCGGTCAGCGCCGCATGGGCGCCGGTCTGCTGGTCTTTTGTCTTGGGCTGCACTTTCATCGTTGCCTGACTCATGCCGCTTTGCCTCCCTTCACAGCCTTCGCCGCTTTCACAGGCTTGGGCTTGCGTTCATCATCGCCGCGCGTCGTGCGCATGATGACCACGCACAGCACCGCGCAGATAACAAACATGATGGCGGACACCGCGCCCGCACGGCCGTAGTTCTTCGACGTGCCGATGAAGTTGTTCAGATACATGACGACGGTCATGGAGGAGCGAACCGGGTCGCCCTTGCCGTTGGTCAAAATCTGCGGAACGTCGAACATCTGCAGGCCGCCAATGAGGGACGTGACGAGCGTGTAGACGAGGATGGGGCGAATCAGCGGCAGGGTAATCTTCCAGAACGTCTGATTCGGGGTCGCGCCGTCAATCTGCGCCGCCTCGAACATGGAGGGGCTGATGCCCATCATCGCCGCCATCAGGATGATGGTGGTGTTGCCGAACCACATCAGGAAGTTCATCAGCGCGACGAGCGAACGCGTGCCCCAGATATTCGAGAGGAAGCGGATGGGTTCGCCGCCGAGTGCCTGAATCATGTTGTTGACCGGGCCCTGATCAGCGAAGAGGGCGAAGAACAGCATGGCGAACGCGGACGCCATAATCAGGTTGGGCATGTAGATGACGGTCTTGAAGAAGCCTTGGCACTTCAGCTTCAGGCGGTTATCGGTGAACCACGCCGCCAGCAGAAGCGAGAAGACAATCTGCGGGATGAAGCCCATCAGCCACATGATGATGGTGTTGCCGAAGTATCTGGGCAGATCCTTAGAGAAAACGTACAAGTAGTTCGTCCAGCCGACGAATTTCGGGCCGACCTGAATCAGACCGCCCTGCTTGAAGAAATACTCAAAGAAGCTGTAATAAATCGTCGAGACGAGCGGATAGAGCTGGAACAGCGCAAACACGATGAAGAACGGCGCGATGAACACATAGCCCCATTTGGCATAGCTGACGGAGCGGACTTTCTTTTTTGCTCCCTGCATCCGGAATCACCAATCCTTCCTACGTTCGTTTGCCCCAATGATGACCTCTGGCATCCGGCAGGCGTGGGGATTTCGCTGCCAGAGGTCACCATTGGAACAGAATACAATTTTCTTCGTAAAGCAGGCAGGGACGGGCGCAATGCCCGCCCCTGCCGCTTGGTTTGTGATGCGAATTACTCCGCGTCCGGCCACTGGAAGTTCACCAGTTCCGGATACTTTTCGGAGATGATGCTCTCGAACTGCGCCTTGGCTTCGTCGATGGTGGCGTTGCCGTCGAAGTAGTTCTTGAACGCGCCCTGGAAGGATTCGTTCAGACCCTGGTCATAAGCAGAGATGTTGCTCATGTCGATCTTCGGAGCCGCTTCCGCGAACAGGGCGATGTGGTTCTGGCCGCCGAGGAAGGCAGAGGAGTAGTTCTGCGCCAGCTCGTTCATAGCCGCCACGTTGTTGGTGTAGTCCTGCGTGTCCTCGGTAATCTTCTTGGCGATCGCCGCGTCGCAGGTCAGCTTCTGCATAACGTCCTTGATGGTCGCCACGTTGTCGGTGCCAGCAGCCGCGCAAATCCAGGTGCCGCCCCAGTAGTAAGCCTGCGGGCCCTGGCAGACCGCGTAGTCGCCATAAGCGCCGTTGCCGACTTCTTCCTTGCCGCCGTTGGCAACGGAAGTTTCCAGAGAGTTGCCCAGCAGGGTGAAGTTGATGCCCCAGGTGGAGTAGAAGAAGCCGAAGACCTTGCCGGTCGGGCCCTGATCAGCCGCCCAAGTCGCGTCCCACAGGGAGGACTTGTGGTTGTAGCCCTTGTCGGTGTACAGCTTGGTCTGGTCAACCCACTTCATCAGGTTCGCGTCAACGACCACGGTTTCGCCGTCGTCAGCAACCCACGGAGCGGACACGTTGTTGGAGAAGGTGCGGTACGCATCGTCATAGCCGGAGAGCATGTAGTAGCCCTTCGCAGCCGCCTGCTCAGCGACAGCGTTGAACTTGTCCCAGTCAGCCAGCGCTTCCTGCACTGCATCGGGATCGTCGGTGCCCAGCACGTCCTTGGCGATGGAACGGCGATACGCGAACAGGCCGGGAGTCGCCTGCCAGGTGACAGCCTTCAGCTTGCCATCAGCGGAGGTGGCGATTTCCTGCGTGTACTTGTACTGGCCGCCCAGATCTTCGTCCGTCAGGCCGATGTCCGCCTTCACGTCCAGCGTGTAGGGGGAATCGACGTACTTCAAAGCGTAGTCAGCTTCGATCAGGAAGATGTCGATCTTGTCGTCAGCCGCGGCGGATTCCTGCGCGCGCAGGGCTTCGTCCAGCTTGTTCTGGTAGTTGTTGCCCTCGTTGGGGTTGATCGTCCACTTGACGATGGTGCCATCGTTCAGGGTGGTGGTGGACTTATCCTCAGCAATTTCCTTCACTTCGGGATAGTAGGCGTTGAAGCGGCTCTGGAATTCATCGTTCCAGCACCAGATGTTCAGCACCTTGCCCTCGGCGGTTTCCGCCGATGCCAGCGTGGCCGGAACGACCATCATCAGGCACAGAAGCAGAGCGACGAGCTTTTTCATAGGATTTTCCTCCTCTTTAATGGGCGGGTTGTACCCGCTATATTTCCAGCGGCTTCCCTGCCGCGGGAATACGATGTGGGGTGATTTTTTCCGCCTCCTCTTGCGGAAAAAATCAGCTGTTGGCGGCGTCTGTCTTCACCGGGCAGATGCCCATGGATTCGCCCTCCAGCAGCTTAACCGGAATTGTTGCGGTTTCGCTGCCAGCGGTGCGCGGGTTCTCGATGCGGTCAATCAGGAATTCCGCCGCCTGTGCGCCGATGCGCTTGGTATCCTGCTCGATGGTGGTCAGCCGCGGCTGAAGCATCTGCGTCAGGCGGATGCCGTCGTATCCAGCCAGGGACAAATCCTCCGGCACGCGCAAATTCAGCTGTTTTGCTGCCTGCAGCGCGCCCAGGGTCGAGTGGTCGTCCGGCAGCAGGATGCACGTCGGCGGGTCAGGGCGTTCCATCAGGTTCAGCACCGCCTGCATACTCGTGGCGGGGTTGTCGTAGAGCGCCTCGACGACGAAGTCCGGGTTCACATTCAGCCCGTGCTCCTGCATCGCGCGGTAGAAGCCGATGATGCGGTTCTCCGTGACGGAGGATTTTTCGCCGTGGACATACGCGATTTTGCGGTGTCCCTTCTGATAAGCGGCATCCACCAGCAGCTTGAGTCCGCCGATGTTGTCCGACAGCACGCACGAGCGGTTGTTGAAGCTGTGGTCGATGGTGACGACGGGCAAATTGCTGTCCACCAGCTCAATGACCTCCGGCGCGTAGAAATCGGCGCAGACGACGCACACGCCGTCTACATTGCGGTATCGGCAGTGCTCCAGATAGGTCATGCCCGTCCACCCGATGTGGTGGTTGATGAAGGTGATGTCGTACCCGCGCTTCTCCCCCGCCGACTTGAACGCATCCAGCACGGAGGCGAAGAAGCTGTGCGTCAGACCCGTGCCGCGCTTTTCCTGGAACAGAACGCCCAAGTTGTAGGAGCGGTTGGTTTTGAGCGTGCGGGCGATGGCGTTGGGGTAATAGCCGATTTCACGCGCCGTGCGCTGCACGAGTTCGCGGGTTTCGAGGCTGATGTCCGCGTAGTTGTTGAACGCCTTGCTGACAGTGGAGATGGACAGGCCGCACTTTGCGGAAACATCCTTGATGGTCACGGCCATGGGCGCCCCTCCTTTCGTCTTTGCTGGAAGCGCCGAGGCGGGTTAGCGTTCTGCTTCCGGGACATGTGATGCTCACGAACCCGTTCGGCTTTTTGCTAAACCGGTTTCGTGATGGTTAGAGTATACACCACCCGCGCGAAAAAATCAAGTGTTTTCCTGTGTTTTTTTATAAAAATTTTTTCCGGATTCTCCATTCCTCGCGTTGTAAACGTTTTCATTCCTGTGTTTTCAAGGGTTTGCGGGATTTTTTACGAAATCGTTTCGTCTGATTCTCGAAATCGTTTCAGCAGGAAATTTCGGTCAAAAAATGACCATCCAGTCGGATTTGCTGGATGGTCGCAGGGAGGATTTTCGGTTTTTGGGATTTTGCCGGACGGTGCGCGGGCATTCGGCGAAAACGCGCCGACCGAATGCTTAGCGTCCTGATTTCACCGCGCGCCGTCCGCCAGCTGCTCATTCCACTTCTTCCAGCTTCCGCAGTGCCCGCTTCGTGTTCTCTCCCGCCCGAAGCCGCGTCCCGACCCGCCGCGCGTTCGACGCGTAGCGCTGGTAGTCCTCCTCCGGCATCGTGCGAATCAGCTCCGGCAGCTCGCGCAGGCTGTTCAGCGCCACGCCGACCTGCTCCCGCGCCACAAAATCCGCCGCCGCGGCATTTTTCGCAACAAACACCGGCAGTCCGCCCGCGAGGTATGTTGACAGCTTGTGCGGGCTGTTCAGCAGGGCGTACGCGCCGTACAGGCCAGTCAGTCCGTCAAGGCTGTCGCCGTCCCACACGATGCCGAACGCGCCCGAAATCGTTTCCGGCAGCTTCTCCGGCGCAATTTCGCCGTGGTATTCGATGCGCGTTGAGTCGCTTCCTGCCCAGTTTGTTCCATATAATTGCCATTCCAGCGGAACTTTGCCAATATCTTTCAGGTATCCGCTCTTGTCCGCGGCGAGGTTGCCCGCAATCGCGACCATGCGGCTCTTCTCCCGCACAGGGATTTCCCCTTCTGACAGGCAGTCAAACGCTTACATCAGAATCATCGGGCACGTCACGCCCACTGTCCGCAGGTAGCTTTCCATCCGCTGACTGTGCACGATGAGCGCCTCGAACCCCGGCAGCAGCAGCTGGTCGCTCCCGCGCGCGGCGCTTCCCCCAATCCGCCGGAGCGAGTCGAGGTCGTGCACGAGCGCGGCGGTTTTCACGCCCTTCCAGCGCAGCAGGTGCAGCGCCAGGCGCGCCACGCCGTAGCCCTTGACCGGGAAATACGGGTACTGCACGAGCAGCAGGTCGCCCTGCCGCATCCGGTAGAACGCGCGAACCCAGTCGCCAAGCGTCTTTGCGCCGACTTGGATAGCTTGCCAGACGCTGCCATTTGCGCTGTCCGGCGCGTGGAGCACGAACGGCGCGTATCCCATTTCAGCGGCGATTTGCTCGATGTCCGCGCGCGCCTTGTTCAGTGCCGGCACGCCCGATGCGCCCGTTTTCGGGGTCATCAGGAAGCGCCGCTGAAACCGTTTTCTCTCCGTCAGGGCGATGAGCTTGTCCTCCAGCCGCTGCGCCGCGGTGCCTATGTCGTAGCCCGCGTCGGCGATGGTCTGCGCCTCGTCGCGGCGGATTTCGTGGCGTTCCAGCATGTTCAGCATATGTTCCGCCCAAATCGCCGGATCTTCCGCCGGAATAAACTCCACGTTTCGCGTCAGTTTCGTTTCCCTCGGCACGCTGGCGGATAGCAGACATGGCAGCCCTGCCGCCTGCGCTTCCAAAGCCGCCATCCCGAAGCCCTCAAAGTGCGACGGCATGACGAACAGGTCGAACGCCTGCAACAATCGGTTGACGTCATCGCGGTTGCCGAGGAAGAGGACTTCCCGCTCGATGCCGAGGGTGACGGCCTTCGCCTCCAGCTCCGTCAAATCCGGACCATCGCCGACGAGCACGAGCCGCGCTTTCTCCTCGCGCTCATGCAGGTGGCGGAAGGCGTCCAGCAAGAATGTTTGGTTTTTCTGGTACTGTAAGCGCCCAACATGACCAACTACGAGGCAATCTTCCAGCCCATACTGCTCGCGAACCTCGCGCCGAACCTGCTCCGAGAAGCGGAACGTCTGCGCGTCGATGGCATTCGGGATGACCTCACAGGGCAAATCCATGGCGGGGCACGCCCACTTCGCGCTCTCCATCGAGCACGCCCAAAGGACGTTGGCGTAGCGGCTGAGCGAATGGTGATTGACCCGATGGAGGAAGCCCTGCACATGTCCGATGACTGATTTATCCATATTCTGCGGATTATGGCAGTGCGCGATTCGCACCGGAATGCCCACCTCCGCGGCCTTTTTCAGCGGCGTCATGTCGTTGAACATGCACTCATTGTCCCAGATAATATCGTATTCGTGCCCATGTTCGCGGAAAAAGTCGTTGATTTCCCGATAATAGCGCATTATATCGCTGCTCCGCCGGGTAATTGTGTATATTTTCCCGATTTTTTCCGCTTCTTTTTGGCACGCAATCGGGCTAAAACGGCACAAAAAGTCGAATTGAACGCGTTCGCGGTTCATTCTTCCACAATACGCCATTAAAAAGTGCTCAATTCCGCCCGTCGTCGCCGTCCAGCCCACGACAAGCACCCGCAGTGGTTTCATCGTCATACTTCCTTTCATAAGCGAAGGAGACGCGAGGGGACGCTCTCCCCTTCGATCCCCTGCAAGGGCTTCGACCCTTGACCCATTCGCGCGATTTCGTTGCCTACGTTTGCATACAGCTTCCGCGTGCTGATTTTGCGCTGATTTACAATCTGCTGATGTCGATTGGCGAATACGCTGTCTACCATTTTCGTCATCATCGGCGTACAAGCGCAGATGTGCCATGACTTTCCAACTGATGAAAGCGTCGCCGCCGCGACGGATAAGGTCGTCCCGCCCGCGATAACCCGCAAGTTACTGCTGATTTGCCTCTCGCCGGTCGCAGCACGTCCTGCCGTGAAAAATCTCTACCTATTATATTGCGCTTTCTGCCGATGCACACGCCAGCTGATTCTGCCTGCGCCGAATCAGAATCGCCCTTCTAGCCAGCGGATACAGCCCGCACCGCAGCATCAGCAGCACAGCCTGCGCCTTTGACCGCGGCAGCCACCGCACACGGCGTAAATCCGAGCGGAACGCTTCCCGGCACAAGCGGCGAATCGTCCCGCACTGGCGCAGCCCGTCGCGAAAGCAGCCCTCCTGCACCACCCCGTGCGTCAGCATCAGCAGCAGGTGCATCAAGCGGTACTGTGCCGCCGCATCCGGCATGTCCAAATAGTTTAATGTTGGCTGTGCCGCCGTGAGCGTTCGCAGATATTCGCGCACCACGTCTGCCGCGCTGTGCACCGCCGAATCCGCCCGCAAATGGTAGCAATAGGTGTTCACCTGCGCCAGCGCAACGGTTTTCGCGCCGTGCAGCACCCGCATCATCCACTCGCCATCCTCCCCCAGCCGTAGCGATTCGTTGAACCTCTCGTTACATATTTCCCGCCGCAGCAGCCAGCCGTGCGTGTGCAAATGCACGGTTGGATTTCGCAGCGCCAAGTCCAGCATATCACGCGAAGAGAGGGTTTGAACGGTGCATTGCGGCACATCAGGGGCTTCCGAACGGGTCAAAAGACCCTGAATCGCCTGCGAATCCCCCGCAAGGGCGAGCAGATTGCCGATTGCGTCGGGCAGCAGCACGTCATCCGCATCAAGAAAAGTGAGCCATTCCGACGCTGCCGCTTGTAACCCTGCGTTTCGTGCGGCAGACACCCCGCGGTTTTGCTGATGAATCACCGCAATGCGCGGATGGTGCGCCAGCTCGTCGCACAAGCGCGCTGTGCCGTCGGTGGAGCCGTCGTCCACAAGGAGGATTCGCACGTCCCCCTGCATGAGTGCCGACGTAACCGCAAGTTCAAGCGTATCAAGTGCATTGTACACAGGGATGATGATATCGACCATCGGATGGCTTCACCTCCCAAAACGCAAATTTGTAACCATTCGTTATTTCGGAAGTGCTTGTGGCTTCAGCCGCCGCGCCTGTGCATCCACCGCGCCCATCAGCAGACAGAGCCAATAGAGCATTGGCGAACCCGTCGAAAGCATCGTGAAGCAGTCCACCAACTCGCAAACCAGCAGGTAAATTACCGAGAGGGGCAGCATCAGCACCCAAAGCGGCTGATTGCGCTTGGAAATCCGCACTGTCTGCATGAGGAACATGGCAATCACGGTCAGCAGAATCAGCAGGCCAGGAATCCCCCAGCTGACAAGCGTCTGTAAGTACAGATTGTGCGCATGTTGGAAGTATTTTGTGCCGGGAGCCGTGTACAAATTCATCATTCCTGCCGCCAGCGGCGCGCTTGTTCCCGTCAGCAGCAGCTCCGGCTGTGCTTTGAGCAGCCGAAGCGCCCCCTTCCAAATCCCCCAGCGTCCGTTGAATGCGTCCGTAGTGTCAATGTTGCGGTGGACGGGTGTGCTGTCTAATATAACTTCCTGTTCAGCAGAGGCTTCCGTCATCAGGTGTGCTGGGAACTCCAGCAGGTTCACGTTGTCCAGCGGGCCGGGCGCGACGGACGGGGCAAGCAGCGTCAACACCCCCGTCAACAGCCCATAGCAGAGGATAATCCCCGCTGCCATCAGCACAGGAAGTATAAGCCTATGGTTTAATTTCGACGGCATATGCACCTTCGCACCAAGGAGCGTCCACACGCAGAAGCCCGCCGCGACGCCGAGCGCCACGAACGCCGTCCGGCAATCCGTCAGCGCGAGCGCGCCGCATTGTACCAGAATTGCCATCACACAGGCAATTTTCGCCCGTTTCGTGCGGCTCAGCGCGAACAAAATCGCGGTCAAAAGCACGGTCATGCCCATTTTTGCGGCGGCGGTCGTAACGTAAGCGTTCAAATACAGGCGGTGGTCGCCGAGGTTCATGCCGATGTACCACGTCCCCTTCATGCTGAAAACGGCGTGACCGCTGATTGCCGCCCACAAGCCAATGGCTGCTTGACAAGTAATCGCCGTCATCCAGACGGCTATCGTTCCCTTCAAAAACTGCCGAAAACGATTTTCGGTAAGGCAGCCCGGCAGCGGCGCAAGCACAAGGAACGCAATGATGCCCTCCTTGAGGTACTGCCACTCAGCCGCGAGAACATTTTCGCCGCGGATAGCGCTCATCAGCAGCATCCATCCAAGCCCCGCTGTCATCGTCCAGACAAGCGGGGAGCGTTTTTTCCAGCCCAAAATCAGCGAAAAAATGGCGGCAATGATACCAAGGTCGCCCAGATACGGCATAACGGTGAGCTGCTCATCAGTTA
>OJAG01002153.1_pt1 | contig 10212 bp, 9 predicted proteins | sample 1589021 | NCBI WGS metagenome assembly OJAG01 (sample SAMN03283264) | human gut metagenome | biome: human-associated habitat; material: feces | host: Homo sapiens | place: USA | collected 2013 | reverse complement strand
TGATTTCTGTGCATCGCGAAGCGCGTTACTGTGAACGGAGTGAACAGTAACATATTTCAGATCTGAAAACAACAACTACAGTTCAGATCTCATATAGTATATAATAATAGTAAAAGACCCAAAAAGGAGGAACCTATGAAAAAGAAAAATCTCAAAACTCTTGCAGCATGCCTTTGCCTGTCCTGTACGCTCCTGACAGGTACTCTTCCCACCCAGGCAGCTGCCCGGACATCAGTCTCCCAAACTGCGAAATCTTCTTCCACTGTCACCAATAAGAAGACCCATTCCGGTAAGGGACAGGCTTCCAGTTCCTCTTCTGGTACCTGGAAGACCATCAAGGGCCGCCACTACTATTACAATGCCCGCGGCAAGAAAATCAAAGGCAAAGTCAAAATCGGATCCCGCTATTACTTTTTTGACAAAAATGGAATTCAGCGTTACGGTTGGAAAAAAATCAAAAATAATTACTACTTTTTCCGTATCAGCACAGGAACCACCGGCGCATACATGCTGACCTCCACCACTATAAACGGTATCGCCCTTGATGCTTCCGGACGTGCCAGCAAATCCGGTTCTAACCTGCGCAAGCTGAAGCTAATGACAGAAGCGAACAAGATCGTAGAAAAGATCAGCAGACCAGGAATGAACAAAATGCAGCGCCTCCGTGCCAGCTTTGATTACGTCAAGAAGCAGTACACCTACTATTGCTGGCGTGAATTCAGAAATACACAGGACTGGGAAAAGGATTTCGCTGAAGATATGTTTTTCCGCGGCGGACGAGGTGACTGTGTTTCCTATGCAGCAGCTTTCGCCTACCTTGCAAACGCTGTAGGCATGAAAAAAGTTTATGTAATCTGCTCCGGCGGTCACGGCTGGGCTGAAATCGGTGGAAAGGTCTATGATCCTGACTGGGCGCTTGTAAGCAGCGTGGATTCCTACTTTGCAATGTCCTACGATCTCAGTGGCGTGAACGGCCGCCCTATGTACCGGGGCAACCGCCTTTATGTAAAAAAGGTCTGAGCGTATTACCAAAAAAGGATTTGAAATCCGGCATTCAATATTGCCTCAGATTTCAAATCCTTTTTATAATTATAAAAATAACTTCAGAAGCTTACTCTGTTTCCTATTCATTACTTCCAGTCCTGGATTTCAGGAAATCAAGCTCTTTCGCAGCTTCTTCATCCTCCGGATACATTCCGACATAAGACACAGTTTTCTCCTGCGCTGTGGAAAAATCCAGTTTCTTCTCATAAGCTACAATTTCATTAAATAACAAGCTCTGCATTTCATCATCGGAAGCAATGGTAATTCCGCTGCTGATATTTCCCAGGGCAGAATCATAGTTTCCTTCTGCCATATCGCACACAGCCAGTCCATTGTATCCCTGTGCGGCAGTCTGTGTCTGATTCCCGGACGTATCATCCAGCTTCTGATTGATATACTGCTGGTACATTGCCCGGGCATTTGCGTAATCTGACTGGGCGCCATAGACCATTCCAAGGACCAGAAGCGCCTCTGTACTTCCCTGATTGGAAGCATCTGTCAGCTCTTTCTGGGCATTGGTATAATCTCCCATATAGTAATAGATTCTTCCCCGGCTGCAAAGATCCTCTGCTCCCTTTGCCTCTGTAGACAAAACAGCCTCCAGATACCTGGTTCCATCCGCTTCCATGTCCTTATCCAGGTACGTCTCGTAGATCTGGATGGCCCGGTCATAGCTGGAATCTTCCCCATATGCCTGCTCAAAATCAGAGGCAGCTTCATCATAGACATCCATTTCCAGGGCAACCTTTCCAGTAAGGAACCAGGCATCTGCATCCATCTCATAATTCTGGGCAAGCACCTGACAGTCTGCCATGGCATCATCCAGATAGCCAGCCTGCAGACGTGCCGTAGCACGATACAGATACAGGTCCCGGGCCATACTTTTGTTTACTTTCTCCTCGCCAAGAGCACTGGTAAAGGCAGTAATGGCATCATCATAATTTCCCAGACGCAGCTGGCAGATTCCAATCCCGCGGTAAGACACTGCAGGCTTCACACCATTATTCACAGAAGTAGTAAATTCATCCAGCGCATACTCATAGCTGCCCTGCTCCAGATCTTTCTCTGCTTCCTTAAAAATCTGCTGTTTTTCATTATCACAGCCAGCCAGAAGGGAAAGCCCCATGACCGCTGTCAATATTAATGCTGTTTTTCTGATTTTCATTCTCAACCAACGATCAGTCCTTCGGCTTCCATTACTTCCACAACACTGTCTACATACTGATGGCAGAGCTCATCTGTCTCGGCCTCCACCATAACACGGATCAGCGGCTCTGTACCACTCTCGCGGACCAGAATACGTCCGGAATCGCCAAGTGCCTTTCCTGCTGCTTCGACTGCTTCAACCACCTTCGGGTTCTCACGCGCAGTCTTCTTATCTGCTACACGTACATTTCGAAGAACCTGAGGATAAACCTTCATCTCTTTGGCAAGATCACATAAGGTAGACTTCTTATCTACACATGCTTCCATGACCATAAGAGAAGTAAGGATACCATCACCTGTAGCTGCATAGCGGCTGAAAATAATATGTCCGGACTGTTCTCCACCAATGCTGTAGTTATTTGCCATCATATTCTCGGCAACGTATTTGTCACCAACGGCAGTCTGCTCATAACGCATTCCTTCACGCTCCAGAGCTTTGTAAAGTCCCATATTGGACATCACTGTGGTAACAACAGTATTTCCATTCAGTTTCCCCTGCTCTTTCAGATATTTACCGCAGACATACATAATCTTGTCACCATCGATGATATTTCCACGATGATCAACTGCGATACAACGGTCAGCATCTCCATCATAAGCAAATCCGATATCCAGGCCATTGTCTATCACATATTTCTGAAGGACTTCAATATGGGTGGAACCGCAGTTTGTATTGATGTTAGTTCCATCCGGCTGATTGTTGATCACATAAGTTTTCGCCTGAAGTGCCTCGAAAACACTTTTTGCAATTGCGGATGAGCTTCCGTTGGCACAGTCAAGTCCGACTTTTACATTTTTGAAATCACGGCTTGGAATGGAGATCAGGTATCCGATATAGCGGTTTCGTCCGGAAGCAAAATCAACAGTACGTCCAATGTCTTCTTTGCGTGCAAGAGGAAGCTCCTCGATCTCGCCATCAATGTAGGCCTCAATACGCTCCTCGATCTCAGCCTCAATCTTCTGTCCGTTTCCATTCAGAAGCTTGATTCCATTATCATAGAATGGGTTATGGCTTGCGGAAATCATAATACCGCAGTCAAAATCCTCTGTACGAACCGCAAAGGATACACTTGGAGTAGTGGTTACATGCAGAAGATAAGCATCTGCTCCGGAAGCGGTAAGTCCTGCAACAAGGGCATACTCAAACATATAGCTGCTTCGTCTGGTATCTTTTCCGATTACGATCTTCGCCTTATGGTCACGTCCATAATACCAGCCTACATAACGTCCTACTTTAAACGCATTATCAACTGTCAACTGAACATTCGCCTCTCCACGAAATCCGTCTGTTCCAAAATATTTTCCCATATCTAATTATCCTCCTTGTTTATTACACCTGAAAGAATATATGAATCATACATTCTTTTCCATATTTTCAGACAAAACTGCAAACAATTACAATATACAGTATCTGATAATCTTATTTGTAAAGTCCGTTTGGATATACGCCAGCCTCGGTAAGCTCTTTAAAGGCTTTGATCACAACCTCTTTATCTTCTTGATAAGTTACACCAAACCAGGTATCCTTTGTCTCAAGCACATCTACCTGGGCAGTTCCCTTCTGGATCAATGCATCGATCATAACCGGAAGAAGATACTCTGCCTTGATATCACCAGCTTTTACATTCTGAAGAAACTCTACAAATCCATCGTATAAAGTATCCATAAACGCAGGAGTCAGTCCCCACATGTTCATGGAAACAAGCTCGTTTAAGTCAAGCTTCTCTGCCGGCTGGCCATCTTCGCGGCTCTCAGCGCCATCTGCTGTTTTAAAAATATTGTGTGTCTCGGTAACACCTGTAAGCTTTCCGTCTGTAATGTGGCAAAGTCCTCTTGTAACACTTCCATTATCACTTAAGGTGTTTCCAAGACGGAAACCTGCCATGCAAATATGCAGAACATCATCTGCTGGCTGCTCCTGAACCAGATAATCATGTACTTTTACGTATGCTTCCTTTCCATAATAGTCATCTGCATTGATAACTGCAAATGGCTCTGTAAGGAACTCTCTTGCACAGATAACAGCATGACCAGTTCCCCATGGTTTGGTTCTGTCTGCCGGTTTCACAAAACCTTCCGGAAGCTTCTCCATTTCCTGATATGCATACGCAACTTCTGCGATCTTCTCTACTCTTGCACCGATGGTGCTTTTAAATTCTTCTTCCAGATCCTTACGGATGATAAATACAATTTTATTGAAGCCAGCCTCCAGTGCGTCTCTGATGGAATAATCCATAATGATCTCACCATTTGGGCCAACTGGTGCAAGCTGCTTGATTTCATTTCCAAATCTGCTTCCAACTCCGGCTGCCATAATTACAAGAGCTGTTTTTTTCATAGGTATATCCTCCCAATTTTCACATGATTGTTATTTCGCTGCTGCCCATAGCCTGGCCAGCAACTTTTACACAAAAGCAGTAACTTTAAGCTTACTGCTCCTGCAGATTGCTCAATTTCGCCGCCTGGTCTGCTGCGATCAGACTGTCAATGATTTCATCCAGATCTCCATTCAGAATGTTATCCAGTCTGTGAAGTGTAAGCTTGATACGATGATCTGTCACACGTCCCTGTGGGAAATTATAGGTTCTGATTTTCTCAGAACGGTCGCCTGTACCAATCTGGCTTCTTCTTGCTTCTGCCTCTGCATCATGCTGCTTGGCCAGCTCCATCTCATACAGACGGGAACGAAGAACCTTCAATGCCTTATCCTTATTCTTCAGCTGGGACTTCTCATCCTGACAGGAAATTACGATTCCTGTAGGAATATGGGTCAGTCGTACTGCGGAGTCTGTAGTATTGACGCACTGTCCACCATTTCCGGAAGCGCGGAATACGTCGAATTTACAATCATTCATATCCAGATGGAAATCAATCTCCTCAGCTTCCGGCATAATTGCAACCGTACAGGTGGATGTATGGATTCTTCCGCCGGATTCCGTCTCTGGAACCCTCTGTACCCGGTGTACGCCACTCTCATACTTCAGTCTGGAATAAGCTCCGGCACCGTTTATCATAAAGGTAACCTCTTTGAATCCGCCGATTCCATTCTCGTTTAAGCTCATCATCTCTGTTTTCCAGCGCCTGGATTCTGCATATTTTACATACATTCTGTAAATCTCAGCTGCAAAAAGAGCAGCCTCATCTCCACCGGCACCAGCACGGATTTCCACGATAACGTTCTTATTATCGTTAGGGTCCTTAGGCAGAAGAAGGATCTTCAGTTCATGCTCCAGCTCTTCCACACGCTTCTTGGCATCGGAAAGCTCTTCCTTGAGCATTTCTCTCATATCCTCATCCTTCTCCTCTTCCAGCATGGAAAGGCTGTCCTGAATTGTTTCTTTATTTTTCTTATATTCCTTATAGGTATCCACAATTGGCTGCAGGTCGCTCTGTTCCTTCATAAGCTTCTGGAAACGATCTGGATTAGATGTTACATCTGGTTCCCCCAGCTCATTCAGAACTTCCTCGAAACGTATGAGCAAATCGTCCAACTTGTCAAACATGGTTTTCCTCCTGTTATGTTCTTCTCTTTACTTATATAAAACTATCGTCTGCCCAACACAACTCTGTCAAGTCCCGTCAGGTCTTTAACAATCTGTACATCAAAAAAGCCATTTTCCCGCATCAGACTCTTCACAGCTTCGCCCTGATCATATCCGATTTCAAACAGCATCCAGCCATTTTCCTTCAGGAAAACCCTTCCCTCCGATACGATTTTTCTGTAAAAATACAGACCATCTTCATGGCCATCCAGTGCAAGTCTTGGATCGTGATCCCGCACTTCTTCCATAAGATTTTCAATCTCTGCACTTCTGATATAGGGGGGATTCGAAATAAGGATATCATACTGAGGCATATCTTTGCCAGTGTTTTGTTGAAAAAAAGCTGACGAAAACAAGTTGCTTTCCACGAAAACAGCTCTGTCTGACACTTCCAGGCTCACCGCATTCTTATCTGCCACCTGAAGAGCAAGTGGGGAAACATCCGCACCCACACCATATGCATCCCCGGTAAGTGCCAGAAGACTTAAAAGAATACACCCCGATCCGGTGCACATATCCAGAATCCTTGGTGTCTTTTTCCCTTTCATGACTTCCAGAGCCTTCTCCACCAATGTCTCCGTATCCTGCCTCGGAACCAGTACGTTTTGATTTACATAAAATTCAAATCCCATAAAATATGCCTGGTGGGTAATATGCTGCAATGGAACATGAGCTGCTCTTTTCCGGATCAGTTCCCGGTATCTGTCTGCTTTTTCCTCATCCATCCCGTCAGCTGAATGAGCGAAATAAAAGGCTCTGTTCATCCCGGTCACATACTCCAGAAGAAGCCAGGCATCCAGCCTGGCTTCCTGGATCTTATGCTGCTCCAGAACCTTGGTTCCTTCTTTTAATAGTGTTTCCAGAGAAGTCATTGTGCAGCTCCCGTTTCCGGTACATTCCCGGTACGTTCTTCACTGTCCCCGCTTTCAGATTGCGCGGAAGCAGCGGAAAGATTACCGTTTTCTTTGTTCTCATATGGAATATCCAGATTAAATTCTGTCTTTAAATATGCTCTCCAGTCAAACACAGCCTCCACAGCCTTGATGGCAACCTCTGCCATATCAGCTGTAGGTTCCTTTGTGGTAAATTTCTGCATTGCCATACCAGGTTTGCTCATCATCAAGGCAAATTTACTGTCTGTCCTGCCTGCCCACTGGATAATTTCAAATGAAATTCCAGATACTACAGGTACCATGAGCAGACGGCCGAAAAGACGGAACCAGTAAGACGGTACCAGTACAAAAATAAAATGCAGGAAAATACTTACTATCATAACCAGGAACAGAAAGCTTGTTCCGCATCGTCTGTGGAATCTGGAGCTCTCAAGCACGTTCTCCACAGTAAGCGGCTTACCATTCTCCACACAGTTGATACATTTGTGTTCAGCACCATGATACATAAAGGTTCTCTGAATATCCTTCATTCTGGAGATCAGAATCATGTATCCCATAAACAGACCCAGCTTCACAAATGCTTCCACAATGGTAACCACCACTTCCGAAGCGCCTACCTTACGGCAAAGACTGGCCAGTGCATAAGGAAGCAGCATAAAGGCTGCAACAGAAATTACAATAGAAACGGCCACAGTTACATAGAGCAAGGCTTTAAATGCCTTGTCCTCTTTTTTCTTCTTGGCTTTCAGTTCTTCTGGAGAAAGAGCAGCATTCTTCCTGGTCTCTTCCTCATCCTCCTCATCACCTGCAATTTCAGCTGAATACATAAGGCATTTCGTTCCGGTTACCAGAGAATCAATAAAGCTTACCATTCCGCGGATGATTGGTTTCCGCCAGATCCTGGCTTTCCCGAAAATGCATTTATAATCTTCCACTTTTACTTCAATTTCTTTATCAGGACGTCGTACTGCAATGGAGTATTTATCCTTATGGCGCATCATAATGCCTTCCATTACAGCTTGTCCACCGATATTGGATGGTTTCATTTTATCCTCCAGTTACAAAGAAAGGTTGAGATTTCCCAACCTCAACCTTCTCATTCAGTAATATTCAAATTATTTATTCAGACCGTATTTCTCATTGAACTTATTGATACGTCCACGAGCCTGACTAGCTTTCTGCTGTCCTGTATAGAACGGATGACATTTGGAGCAGATTTCTACGTGGATGTCCTGCTTGGTAGATCCTGTTACAAAAGTATTACCGCAGTTGCAGGTTACAGTTGCCTGATAGTAATTCGGATGGATTCCTTCTCTCATGATTTTCACCTCTCTATATTTATTCTATTTTATTTGCGTTGAATCTGACGAATTCACACTTTACACAGCCTATTGATTATAGCATGGGGTTCTGAGAAATGCAAGTTATTTATAAAAATTTCTAAAACTAATCCCAGATAATATTCTGCACGGTGTTTTTTGTGAACATTACAATTTCTGTTTTTTTACCATTTGCACAAATTCAGCATTATTTGCAGTACGTGCAAACATGTTCAGGATCTGTTCCACTGCCTCATCAGACTTCATTCCGTTAAGAGCCTTTCGCATAATATATACAGCTTCCTGCTCGTCTTTGCTCAGAAGCAGATCTTCTCGTCTGGTACCGGATTTCTGAATGTCGATGGCCGGGAAAACCCGTTTCTCCTGAAGCTTGCGGTCAAGAACAAGCTCCATATTGCCGGTTCCCTTGAATTCTTCGTAAATAACGTCGTCCATTTTGCTTCCGGTGTCAACCAGTGCAGTGGCCAGAATGGTAAGGCTTCCTCCCTCACGCATATTACGTGCTGCACCAAAGAAGCGCTTCGGCATATGAAGTGCTCCCGGATCAAGACCTCCTGACAGAGTTCTTCCGCTTGGAGGAACAACCAGGTTATAGGCTCTTGCCAGTCTGGTAATGGAATCCAAAAGGATCACAACATCCTGCTTATGTTCTACAAGGCGGCGTGCACGCTCTACAACCATCTCGGATACACGCTTATGATGCTCCGGAAGCTCATCAAATGTGGAATAAATAACTTCCACGTTCGGTCCCTGTATTGCTTCCCTGATATCGGTAACTTCCTCAGGACGTTCATCAATAAGAAGAATGATCAGATGCATATCCTTGTTATTCTTAAGAATAGATTTCGCGACATCCTTAAGCAAAGTAGTCTTACCTGCCTTAGGCGGGGAAACAATCATACCGCGTTGTCCCTTTCCGATAGGGCTGATCAGATCTACGATACGCATGGCAGTAGTTCCGCCGGGACGTTCCATGATCAGACGTTCATCTGGGAAGATTGGGGTCATGTTTTCAAAATTGTATCTCTTCTGTCCCTCACTTGGATGGAAACCATTGATAGACGTTACATATAAAAGGGCACTGAATTTCTCCCCCTGTGTTTTAATACGGATATTTCCCTGAATAATATCCCCTGTCTTCAAATTAAATCTGCGGATCTGTGACGGGGAAACATAGATATCATTCTCTCCTGGAAGATAATTCTCACTTCGAATAAATCCAAAACCATCCGGCATAACCTCCAGGATTCCATTGGCCTTTTCGCCACTGTCAAGCTGGACCGTTTCAGCCGGAACATTGTAAGCATTGCTTACCCCCTCTTCTGTACGGTTCTCACTGGCTGCGCCTGTACGGGGCTGTTCCGTTTCCTCTGGTCTTAATTCGGCTGGCGGAACCACTTCTACAGGTTTCGCTACAGGAGTGCGCTTCGCAAAGTTCTCCGGTCTGTTTTCCCCATTATAGCTGTTCTGACGTCCCGTATTTTCACTTCTGCCATAATTATTGCTGCGATACTCAGGATTGCGCCGTATAATGGTACGGGATCTGGTTGGTGCCTCTCTTCTCTCCGGTGCAGAAACACTTCCCGTATTTTCTGTTTTTTCTGCTGCCACAGGCTCTGGTCTTGCAGGTATGGTATTCTCTTCTGCTGTTCCGGAAATAGTCTGCTCATTTTCTGCAGTCTGTTCTTTCTTATCCTCTTCCAGCATACGTTCAATTAATTCAGGCTTTCTCATAGTAGAAATGCCCTTCAGCCCTCTGGCTTTTGCCAAGTCTTTCAGCGTAGCCAGGGATAATGATTCATACTTTTCTTTCATCAATCATCTACCTCTTCGACTAATACAATTCTAAAACACATTTCAATTTTGATTTAACGGGATACAAATGTCTGATTAGACAGAAGCTATATACTGAATTATAAAAACATCCTTCAAAAAACTTATTAAAGTTGATTCTAACACATTTCAGGCGCCGTGTCTACATCCATTCCAAATATATGTTACTGTTCACTTAGGACCAGTGACCCCAATATATCTATCCCTGCCTGCAAGAAAGTGATAACCTTTGTTTTGTATTATACACACCTAAGGTTTTTCATTGCAAGAATTTTCTGTCGACACATATCCAGACTCTTCGACATAGTTACTGTTCACTCCATGACCAGTAACACGCTTCGCGATGCACAGAAA
>OJAG01002147.1_pt1 | contig 10224 bp, 8 predicted proteins | sample 1589021 | NCBI WGS metagenome assembly OJAG01 (sample SAMN03283264) | human gut metagenome | biome: human-associated habitat; material: feces | host: Homo sapiens | place: USA | collected 2013 | reverse complement strand
ACAGATCGGACAGCTTGCGCCGATGGACGAAGAAACTGCCGACCTGTTCCAGCAGTTGGCGAAGAAGATGATTGAACAGGCGGGAAAAGAAACTGATTGAGATGAAATTTCCTGTGTCATAGGTAAAAAGGATAAATTTTTGTTTATGGAGGTGTCTTATTGAAACATACTATTGGCTGTTCGGCTATATGGACTGTTATGATTTTATTCATCCTTGTTTTAGTACCGTGTACAGCTTTCGCATATAATATACCGGATTTTGATACAATTAACGAACAGCTCGAAGCAGATGTCAAGGCGTTTCATATTCCAGGAATGGCAGTGATTGTGGTCAATAAAGACGAAGTATTATTTGCCGAAGCTTATGGTAATTGCGAGAGTATTGATACGCCTTTTATCATAGGCTCTATGAGCAAATCTTTTACGGCATTGGCAATCATGCAGCTTGTTGAGCAAAGCAAGATCGATTTGGACACACCAATTTCAGACTACATTGAGGTGTCGCAATATCTAAAGAACGCTTTGGATGGCAACAGGATTACGGTTAGACAGTTACTTAATCATACAAGTGGGCTTGGTACTTACCAGAGATTTGGGTCCGCAAAAATTACCGACAGCTATGGTAAATATGAATATGCAAATGTAAATTACGGTTTGCTCGGAAAGATTATAGAATCAGTAAGCGGTAAAAGTTATTCAGATTATGTAGAGCAGTATATCTTTTCTCCACTTGACATGGAGCATTCATCAGCTACATTCGATAACAGTAAGGCTGACGGGCTTATTGCCGGATATAGAAATTATTTCGGCATACCTATCGCAGGAGAACCCGACTATCCCGATGACCGTTCATGGTCAACCGTCCCTGCTGGATACATAAGTTCTTGTGCCTCGGACATGGGAAATTATTTGCAAATGTATCTGAATAACGGCAGCGGCATTATCAGCCAGGACAGCCTTGACACTATGTTTTATGATAATGTGCCGCAAGATGAAAACAATCTGTATTTCTATGGAATGGGTTGGGTCTTATCCAATGACTTTGATGAACCAGTTCTCAATCATTCTGGATTAGTCGAAAATTACACATCTAATATGTTTATTTTTCCAGAAAGCGGAATTGGTATCGCAGTTTTGGTGAATATGAACGACTATCTTGTGGGCAACAATCTAATTAACAATATTATAATGCATCTTCTTGGAGAAAAAATGACAGAAGTTTCAGGTAATCTTTACATCAATTACCATATACTGCTCAATCTGTGCTATCTTTTGGTAATATTAATCGCTATATTCCCGATACTCTTTATTAGGAGATGGAGAAAAAAGAACCATACAAAGAAACAAATTGTTATAGATATTTTTACACATGTTATTTTGCCTATAATCCTAGTACTTTTGCCTTATTTAGTGGGGGTTCCTCTTTGGGTGGTGTGGTACTTTGTGAAAGATCTGTTCTTTGTTTTAGTTGTAAGTGCGTTCTTGTTGCTCAGCACTGGGATATATAAAGCTTTTGTAGTATTGGGATCGAAAAGTACTGAAGATTAATTTGAAGGATAATATCAAAGCTAATCATTGCTGTCATTTCACATAAATGCGCCGCTATTGACAGTCCCATCCGTCTTTGCTAAAGGGTAATCAAGGCGGGAAAGCCCTAAAATGGCTTCCCGCCCATTTCAATTTTGAGAGAAAAATCTGTCTGCTTTTTCGTGAGTGTGTCCACAAGTTCGGGACATTTTGTCCCGAAGTCCGGCGTAGGACGAGGGACGGGGCTTTCATATACGCCCTGTCTGCTGATGAAACCAGTCCTGCGCTTGCGGCTCCACGCCACGCAATCACAGCCCTGTTTTCCTGCCGTTTCAAATGCCCTTGCCCTCCCCGGCGGCAACCTCATTTTCGCAGCAACGCCGACAGAGCGTATAACACACTACACTTTGCAAGCAAAGTCGTGTGCCAAGGGGCAAGCCCCTTTGGAAACCCCAGACAACAAAACAGGCTGAATATCTCGCACTTTCCCGGTGCTTGATATTCAGCCTTTATTTGTTGTCAGCAGCCCCGTTCCGTGGTTTGTGTGTAGTTCCTTGTAAACTGACCTAATGCTATAACTACATACAAAATAGGAATGAGATTTTTCATCCATTTCGATGGTTGTAACATCTGCCTGTTCCACATCGGTGAATATGTAAAGGCATGATTCATGCTGCAACGGTAGCCTTGAAGTCTCAAAATGCTCATTTAGCAGGTTGATTTGATACTTCTGCCGTTGCAGTTCTCTATTCCAGTAGCCATCTACCGACAGCAAGACGGCGCCAGCAGCCTTGATTTCAGCAATATAGCTGTTATCATCTACTGCAAGCAGTGTCTGGCTGTCGGTTATTTTTTGCTGCGTTATATCATAGAGAAGGATTTCCGATTTTTCATTTGTTAAACGGATTCTCATGTATGCCGTTTGACCGATGCAAGCAGCATCTCGAATATTTTCATTCTGAAGAAAATCACCGCTCAACTCAACAATACTTTCTTGCATCGCTGCATTGCAGTTTCTTATTTCCAGATTTCCCTTTTCATTTTGCTGTGCAATCAGCAAGTTACCATCTTGATCAGGAAAAGCGCAAAATGACCAATCATATATCATCAGTTTTTTGCTTTTCCCACTTGCAATATGTGTAATTTTTACCGTGCGAAATGGCGTTTCATCCTCCGAATGCGCTTGCTTTTCAACCATATAATCGCCGACATGCTGTGCATAAGGGGCAGCCCCAAATTTCAACTTTTTTATAGTCGGTTTCTGAATCCGCTTTCCCGTATAACGGTATACCGTTTGTGTACATACTTCCATCGAAGTTATGTCCGGATAGTATTCACATATAAAGCGGTCTTTTTTCAAAATAATTTGCCCATGCGGAATTTTTTCACCGTTTGGGTCGAATTCCCCAAGTTTAGCAGATAGAAGAGATGTCCCCACCGAATCAAAGAGTTCCATCCACATCTCTTGCAATTCTGATTTTTCGCCCTCGGTAAAGTAGATGACCACAAAACTTCCGTTCGGTGTGTGCGTCACGCTGTAAAGTTCGACAGGTTCTTTACGAAACGCCAACGGATTCATGCGTATCAACTGCATGGATGCGTTATCCGTAGATGCTTCCGCACCTGCCATTCCCCCCATCATCACCATCACCGCCATCAGCAGTCCCAGCAGTCGTTTCATCCGTTTCTCCTCCTTCATTGCTTCGGGCTTTCCGCCCTGTTTGCTTCCATTATATCATCATCCGGATTCTTGACCCTTTCGCGCGATTGAGTAGGCTCCTTCTCCATGCTTTGCCCGCGTGTTTACCCCTTTTTTATCCAACCATTTCCGTGAGTGAAATCCATCCGCTCTCCACCTCATACCGTTCTGTCCCAACATACGCCTTCACGCGCACTCGATACAGACCCGCATTCACCAGCTTTCCCTGCGAATCCGTCCCATTCCAGCAGAACGTCGACCCCGGTGCACTCAGCTGCTCCGGGCGTGATGCCTGCCGTGACGACAATCGGCGAACCGTCTGCCCGGCTTCATCCTCAATCGTCACCGTTAGTTCGCATGGAACGCCATGATACACCACAAAGGTCAATTCTTCGCCGCTTTCGGGGCAGAATGTGTCCTGCACATGCACACGCAGTTGCGGGTCGTCCGTCGTTGGCGGAACGCAGAGGACTTTCGACCAGACGACGCTCGGCAGACCCTTCTCAATCACCAAAATCTGCAGCAGCACATAGCCGGAGGACTGTGCATCGGCAGTGTTCAGGGTGATGGAGCGCTCCTTCAAGCCGGGGGATAGGGTTCGTCCGGCAATGGCGTAGCTGCCGAAATCGCCGTTGTTGTCGTAAATCAGCGTAGATTGGTCAAAATCCCAGATGCCCTGACGGCGATAGACCAGCTGATAGGCAACCTGCGCCGTGCGGACGACGTTGAAGGAAAAATCAATTACGGGCGCATCAGCGGAGAGCGTATCGCCGCTGAAGGTGATGCCCTCGATGCTTGTCTCGCGCCGGCGGCTGCTCACGGCAGACAGGTCGTAGGAGAAGAGGGCAAAATCGCTGTCCTCCGGATAGGTGCGGACGGTGGATGCGCCGTGGCTATGCAGCAGGCGGCGGCGAAGCTCGGTCAGGGTGATGACGCCGTCGCGATTCTCATCCGCGCCGAAGCTACCCGTGCGGGAGAGCGCATCCGCCAGCGCGCCGGAGAAGTACCCCGCGCCCGCCAGCCGCTCGCCGCTGACTTCACCCGACCAGTACCAGCTTTCCTCCTCGCCGCCGGAAGAGCAGACGACATAGTAATTATCGCCCGCAAACAGGTTCTCGAACGATTTCTCCACACCTTTGCCAATCATTGCGCCGGAGTGGCATGCGTCCAGCAGCAGCACCTTTTTGCCGGGAATCGTGTCGAACACGCGGCGCAGCTCATACGCCGTAATGCCCTCCTCGGATTCGCCGTCGGAGAGCAGGAGCGTCATCAGCCCGTTCACGGCGGTGTTCCACAGCCCGTGGGTGCTAATGTAGAAGTAGCTGACGTCGTCCGCGTCCGCACCAGAAAAGGTTTCGCGGATGAGGGCGACAAGCGCGGACGCGGAGGACAGCCCGTCTTCGCGGGTGACGAGGGTCTGCATGTTAAGCGTGCCGCCGGAGAGGGTATCCGCCATACGCAGCACATTATTGCGGGAGGAGGGGGTGGTGTCGGTCTGGGTGAGGAAGCGGTCGCAGCCCACGAGCAGCGCGCGGTTGACGCGTCCATCCGCCGTGATTTTTTCCGCGCGGACGGCGAAAATCGGGCAGCACAACAACACGACGAGCAGCACGCTCATCAGCCGTTTCCACACGCCGACCGCCTCCCTTCCGCGCACAATAACAGGTGCTTTCATTGTACAACACTTTAGACGTATTTTCCACCGGGAATGTTTGACTAAGGGGAAAATTTTTCGTGAAGAATGCGGACTTTTTGCCAAAAAACAGATAAACGCTGTTTCAAAAGAAAAAAATGGGACGATGCAGTCCGCGTCTGTTGACAAATTTTTCACGGCATGGTACAATGCAGACAAGCGAAAACGGAAACTGAAGGAGGGGCACACATGGATATTGTGAAGCTCAAGGCGGAAATTGCCCAGTACGACCAGCAGGAAAAGCGGATGCCGGTGTATGCGTGCCTGAAGGAGGCGTGGGCGAGCGACCCGCCATCGGAACAGCTGACGGTGCTGGTCATAGCGCAAATGCTAAACTATTTGGAATGGATTGACGGCGCTTATAAAATTGTTGTTGAAGCACCGGACGAGTTTAGCCTTTACTGGGATTTCTTGACGGAAGCCGCGACCTATGGGTTTGAACACTACCGCCAAGGGAAAATGTTCTTGTGGGAAATGTGCCGTGTGCTGGTCATGTGGCCGACATATCTTATCCAATGCAAGTATATTCCGAGAGATGGAGAAAAACTGCTTGAACAGCTTGTAGCGGAAGGAAAGGCACTGTATCCCACCAGCGCGCTTTTTGACTGCTTAACGCCTTTTAACGAGGACGAAGATAAGGAACTGATTCGTCAGCTTACGCCCGCGCAAAGAAAACGGATTTGCGAGGAATTGACGGAATGGAACTTGCAGGAAAACATGATGGATCGGGAAATGCTGGAGAGCGTTGGCGACGTTATGGATGACCCAGAAAAAAACAAATGATGATTGAGGAGCACACATGGGCATTCTGGCGAATCCGCACTGGCAGCGGCGATAACACAAAAAAGCACCTCCCTCATCCATCGAGAGAGGTGCAATATTTTTACCCAAACAGCCCCAGCCCTTCGAGCAGAATCTTCAAGCCGATGCCAATCAGCACCAGACCGCCGACCAGCTCCGCCTTGCTCTTGTAGCGCAGCCCGAAGCGGTGACCGACCAGCAGACCAATGGGCGAAAGCGTGAACGTCGTCAGACCAATCAGGCAGGCTGCGAGGGCGATGTCCGTGCCTTCCAGCGCGAAGGTCACGCCGACCGCCAGCGCGTCGATGCTTGTGGCAATCGCCAGCAGCAGCATCGTCTTGACGCCGAAATCGTCATTGGTTTCATCCTCGTCCTTGCTCAGCGCCTCGCGCACCATGTTCACGCCGATAATCGCCAGCAGGATGAACGCCACCCAATGGTCGAACTGGTCAATCAGATTGGAGAACGTCGTGCCGAGGAAGTACCCCAGCGTCGGCATCAGCGCCTGAAAAATGCCGAAATACGCGCCCACGCACAGCAGATGCTGCCATTTGACTTTCTTCACGCTCAAGCCCTTGCAGATGGACACCGCGAACGCATCCATGCTCAATCCGACGCCAAGGAGCAGAATCTCCCAAATCGACATGCCGCTCATCCCCCAGTTTCCTGTATGTCATGAGCGATTATTATATGCCTGAAATATTGATTAGTCAAGGAAAACTGTTCCAATTCGCCGCTTCCTTTTTTCCATGGAAGATGATACAATAGCAATAACAAGGCGAAAGCCGCAGACGAAGGAGGCAATTATCATGAAGCGGATTTTGACGACGCTGATGACAATCATGCTGATGATGGGGATGGCGGGAAGCGCGGAGACAGTCTATCAGGAGATTCCTCTGCCGGTGTCCGCGCAGCCAACGTTCTACACCTGCACCGATGCGTCTGGGAACACCTACGACCTGTTTGAAATCGCCAAGTGGCAGGAGGACGAGAACCACTGCGTCACGGCGGTGACTGGGCGCTTTGAGCGGGTTGTGACAGACGACGACTGCGAAACGGGCGAGTATGCCAATAACGGACAGACGGTGACGTTCGCACTGGCGGCGGATTTTTCCGCTATGATGCTGAGCAGCATGACGGATGCGGACATGCGGATGATTCCCGTGACCGACTTGCGGGCGTGGTACATCAGCGCGTATCTGGATGGCACAGCACCCGAAAGCGGCGAAATCGTCTTTGCGTATGATGTTTCGCAGGAGGACGCGGCGTTCGACTTCTGGTTCATCACGGTGCGGATTGCGCTGAACGACGCGGGCGAAATCGCGTACATGGAATATGAGTATGTGCCGTGGGGGTAAGGAGAGAAAGCAAATGAAGCGGATTTTGACGTTTCTACTGGCGGCGGCACTGCTGCTGACCAGCCTTTCGTGCGCGCTGTCCGCCAGCGCAGCGGCTGAATCATCAGACTGGATGACCAAGCTGACGAACAAAACGCTGATTCAGGTCGTGGAGAAGGAAATCGGCAAGGGATGGACGCTCTATCAGCCGAATCCACGGGAAGAGGACACGAAAATGTCTTCCAATTCGTTCCTGAAAAACGTCAAGCTGTACCCCGTGGTGGCGCGGAAAGACGACGCGATGCAGCTGATTATCCTCAAAAAGGTCAATGGCAAATGGAAAGTGGACATCTGCAATGACAAGGCGCTCACCCGCCCGGAGCTGACCATCCGCAACTTCTCAATGGACGAGAATGTGTCGTCGTCGGATACGAAATACACGGTGTATTTCGACTATCTGGATGCGGAGGGAAAGGTCTATGTACTTTCGCTGACTTTGTACACCGAATTTGAATCCATGTTCGATGACTTGTATTATCTTGACGGTGGCGTCTGGGAATCGCCTTCTGTCTCAATCGAGTTTATAAATGACCGTGGATTTGAACTTTACAGCTATTATTCGGGCGGATACACATCAACGTATCATGTATATATGTACGGCAAGGCGAACTTTGGGGTCGATGAATTTCAGTTTGCGGATGTGCCGCTGCAATTTTCAGATTTGCTGACTTCCGCCGTCTGCAATGCGCCGGAGGAAGGCGCGCCGCTGTATATCGCGCCGGATGCGAATGCGACACCTGTCGCGCAAGTCCATCACGGAGACGAATTGCAGGCGATTCAGCAGAATCCGGCGGGCGATTGGACAATCGTCTGTTATCAGGGCAATTATCTGTTCATGAAGACGGAATACGTCAACTTCCCGGAATAACGCAAAGAGACTGCGGCGCGCTCTTGCTCCGCAGTCTCTTTTTGTTCCAACGCGAAAATCAGCGAAAATCACGAAAACTTGCAATTTCCGTGTTAAAAAATTGACAAGAGCCCTTGAACTGCGCTGCGGAATGTGGTATCATAATTGTGCCATTCAAGGAAATGGCAAAACAAGGAGGTACGCGCATGAAAACGATGCTTTCTAAGTTGACTTCCGCGCTGCTCTGCCTTGCAATGCTGCTGACGATGTGCAGCTTCGCAATGGCGGAAGCGGGAACGTACACGGGCGTGGGTGACAGCGAAATCGGCGGCAAGGGCGCCATCGAAGTCAGCGTGACCGTGGATGAAAACGGTGTGGTAACGGACATTCAAGTGACGAAGAACGGCGACACGGCGGGCATTGCGGATGCTGCTGTGGAGGCGATGCCGGGCCGCATCATGGCGGCGCAGTCTGCGAACGTGGACGGCGTTTCCGGCGCGACGATGACGTCCGAAGCAATCAAGATGGCTGTGCTGGATGCCGTCACGGCGGCGGGTCTGGACACGGTAAAGTGGTCTACCTATGTGGCGACCGAAGCGGCGAAGGCGGACGACGCCACCTATAACACGGATATCGTGATTATCGGCGCGGGCGGTGCTGGCATGACCGCGGCGCTGACGGCGGCGGAAAAGGGCGCGAACGTCATCATTCTGGAAAGTCAGGCGGCTGTCGGCGGCAACTCTGTCCGCGCGACGGGCGGCATGAACGCGGCGGATACTCCCGCGCAGGATGAAAACGAATTCGGCGAATCCGCTGGCGTGGAAAAGACGCTGAAGACTGCGCGCACGACCTATGCCGACAACGTGACCATCACCAAGCTGGCGGAAGAAGTCGAAAAGCAGTGGTCGGACTATCAGGCGAACCCGGTCGGCTATTTCGACAGCGACGAGCTGATGGAACTAGACACCATGATCGGCGGCAAGGGCATCAACAATCCCGAACTGGTCGAAGAACTGGCGGACGAATCGGCGGACGGCGTTGAATGGCTGAAGAAATACGGCATTAATCTGACCAGCGTGGGCAGCTTCGGCGGCGCGTCCGTCAAGCGTATCCATCGCCCGGTCAATGCGGAAGGCAAGACCATCGCGGTTGGCTCCTACATGATTCCGCTGCTGGAAAAGGCTTGCGAAGAAAACGATAAGATTTCCATTCAGCTGGAAACCACCGCGACGACCATCCTGACCGATGAAAACGGCAAGGCAGTCGGCGTGAAGGCAGTCGGCGCGACGGGCAACGAAGTGACCGTGAACGCGAAGGCGGTCATTCTGGCGACGGGCGGCTTCGGCGCGAATCTGGACATGGTGGCGGAACTCGTGCCCGCGCTCAAGGGCTTCATGACCACGAACGCGGCGGGCGCGCAGGGTCAGGGCATCGAAATGGCGCAGGCGCTGGGCGCGGCGACGGTGGATATGGATCAGATTCAGATTCACCCGACCGTGCAGTTTGACACCGCGGCGCTGATTACCGAAGGTCTGCGCGGCGACGGCGCTGTGCTGATCAACGCCGATGGCAAGCGCTTCATCGACGAAGTCGGCACGCGTGACGTGGTGAGCGCGGCGGAAATCGCGCAGCCCGGCTCTTACAGCTATCTGGTGGTCGATCAGGCGATGCTGGACAAGTCCTCGGTCATCGCGGGCTATGTCAAGCGCGGCTTTGTCTTCCAGGGCAACACTTATGAAGAACTGGCGGAAGCGCTGGGCGTGGACGCGGCGACCTTCGCGGAAACGATGAACACTTGGAACACCTACGTCGAAGCGAAGAACGACCCGGATTTCGGCCGTACCTCCTTCGCGCAGCCCCTGAACACCGCGCCGTACTATGCCATCAAGGTGACGGCGGGCGTCCATCACACGATGGGCGGTCTGATGATTAACACGGACACCGAAGTCCTCAAGGCCGACGGCACGGCGATTGCGGGTCTGTACGCGGCGGGCGAAGTGACCGGCGGCGTGCATGGTGCGAACCGTCTGGGCGGCAACGCTGTGGCGGATTTCGTGGTCTTCGGCCGCATTGCGGGCGAAGAAGCGGCGGAATACGCGCTGGGCGAGTAATCACTATCAATTGAAAGCAACCGGGCGGGTCGGCAGAGGCTGGCCTGCCCGGTTTTTTTCTGGTTCTTCACGGAATCTTGGGGAAGAGCAGCTTGGGGCGCGTCTGCGGACGCGCAAAGTTACTGGCAGGGACGCTTCGCTGCCTGCGC
>OJAG01002127.1_pt1 | contig 10276 bp, 8 predicted proteins | sample 1589021 | NCBI WGS metagenome assembly OJAG01 (sample SAMN03283264) | human gut metagenome | biome: human-associated habitat; material: feces | host: Homo sapiens | place: USA | collected 2013 | reverse complement strand
GCTGGACTTCGGCGGCCAGTATAATCAGCTGATCGCCAGAAGAGTCCGGGAATGCAACGTGTACTGCGAAGTGCAGCCGTACACGCTGTCCCTTGAGGAGATCAAGGCAAAGAATCCGAAGGGGATCATTTTCACCGGCGGACCAAACAGCGTTTACGATGAAACGTCTCCGCGGTACACCAATGAAATTTATGAAATGGGAGTGCCGATCCTGGGCATCTGCTATGGTGCACAGCTGATGGCATACCAGCTGGGAGGCAAGGTGGAAACAGCGCCTGTCAGCGAATATGGAAGAACGGAAGTGGATATCGACAGCAAAGACGGTCTGTTTCAGGATGTGGCGGATAAGACCATTTGCTGGATGAGCCACACAGACTATATCAGTGAAGCCCCGGAGGGTTTTAAAGTGACGGCACATACACCGGTCTGCCCGGTAGCCGCCATGGAAAACAAAGAACGCAAGCTGTACGCTTTGCAGCCTCATCCGGAAGTTATGCACACGGTGGAGGGTATGAAGATGCTCCGTGCATTTGTTAAGGATGTATGCGGGTGCTCCGGCGACTGGCAGATGGGATCTTTTGTGGAAAACACGATCCAGGCTGTGCGTGAAAAGGTGGGAGACGGCAAAGTTCTCTGTGCACTTTCCGGTGGAGTAGACTCTTCTGTTGCTGCTGTACTGCTGTCCAAGGCGGTAGGCAAGCAGCTGACCTGTGTATTCGTGGATCACGGTCTTCTGCGCAAAAATGAAGGGGACGAGGTGGAAGCAGTATTCGGATCGGACGGCCCGTATGACCTGAACTTCGTTCGTGTCAATGCACAGCAGCGTTTTTATGACAAGCTGGCAGGAGTGACAGAACCGGAACAGAAGCGTAAGATCATTGGCGAAGAGTTCATTCGTGTATTTGAAGAAGAGGCCAAGAAGATCGGTGCGGTGGACTTCCTGGTACAGGGAACCATCTATCCGGACGTAATCGAATCGGGTCTTGGCAAATCTGCAGTGATCAAGTCTCACCACAACGTTGGTGGCTTGCCGGATCACGTGGACTTTAAGGAAATCGTAGAGCCTCTGCGGATGCTCTTTAAGGATGAAGTCAGAAAAGCTGGTCTGGAGCTGGGGATCCCGGATTATCTGGTGTTCCGTCAGCCGTTCCCAGGTCCTGGTCTGGGGATCCGGATCATTGGTGATGTCACGGAAGAAAAAGTGAAGATCGTACAGGACGCTGATGCCATTTACCGGGAAGAGATCGCCAGAGCGATGGAATCAGGTTTGATTCCGAAGTACGGCGAAGGAGGAACGCTGGGTCAGTACTTTGCTGCGCTGACCAATATGCGAAGCGTTGGTGTTATGGGAGACTTCAGGACATACGATTATGCTGTTGCTCTCCGCGCCGTTCTCACAAGCGACTTTATGACAGCGGAAGCTGCACAGCTGCCGTGGGAAGTCCTGCAGACCGTAACCACCAGGATCGTCAACGAGGTGAAGCACGTCAACCGCGTTGTGTACGACTGCACGGGAAAACCGCCAGGGACGATAGAGTTCGAATAGTTGGAGCTAAGCTGTAAAGCCTTTATCTATAGGATCAATGAACAAGAAGATTTTAATTGTGGATGACGAAAAAGAAATCGTTGATCTGCTTGAAGTGTATTTGAGTAACGATGGTTATTCAGTATATAAATGTTATAATGGGTTAGAGGCGATGAAATGTATCAAACAGTCGCAGATTGATTTAGCGATACTTGATATTATGCTGCCGGATATTGATGGTTTTCGACTTTGCCAAAAAATTCGGGAAAAGTTTTACTTCCCTATTATTATGCTTACCGCCAAAATTGAGGATAGCGACAAGATTATGGGGCTTACGATTGGTGCGGATGATTATATAACGAAACCGTTTAATCCTTTAGAGGTTGTGGCAAGAGTAAAGACGCAATTAAGGCGTTATCAGAGCTATAACAGTCCTAATTTGAGCCAATCCGAAGAAAAAGACGAGTATGACATCAGAGGTCTACTGATAAACAGAGTCAGCCACAAGTGCTACTTGTATGGCAAAGAAATAGCCTTGACTCCGTTGGAGTTTTCTATTCTGTGGTATCTGTGCGAACACCAGGGTAAAGTTGTCGCCTCGGAGGAATTATTTGAAGCCGTGTGGAAAGAAAAGTATCTTCGCAACAGTAACAATACGGTAATGGCGCACATTGGGCGGCTTCGGGAAAAATTGAATGAACCTTCAAAAAATCCGAAGTTCATTAAAACTGTTTGGGGGGTAGGGTATGAAATTGAATAAAAAAGAAAAAAACTATCTGCTCTCTACCTTGTTCAAAGGGTATGTAATTCAATGTGCGATTTGCTCTGTGCTTATTTTTGGCGGTACTTTTCTTTTAGGAATTATGGCAGAGGAAATTCTCCGCAAGTATGTTTTGTATTATTACTTGTATTACAGAACAGTATATCTTTATATAGTGGCTGTAATCGTGTGGGGTGGCTGTATTATATACATGACATACCTACTTTTGAAAAAAGTAGTCGCCTATGTGTACGAGGTACAGGCTGCGACAGGAAAAATGTTCGATCAGAATGTCAGTTACATTGAAATGTCCCCGGAGTTGAGTGAAATCGCCGCTAACATCAATCAGTTAAAACAAGAGGCTGAAAGTAATGCAAGGCTTGCAAAAGAAAATGAGCAGCGAAAAAATGACCTGATTATGTATCTTGCACACGATTTGAAAACACCGCTTTCTTCTGTAATCGGGTATCTTACTTTACTGCGTGATGAGTCGCAAATCTCAAAGGAACTTCGAGAAAAGTACCTTTCAATCACTCTTGGTAAGGCAGAACGGTTAGAGGATCTGATTAACGAGTTTTTCGAGATAACACGATTCAATATATACGATATTACATTACAATACACGAAAATCAATTTAACTCGCCTGCTGGAGCAACTTGTATATGAATTTAAGCCTATGCTCAAATCAAAGAATTTGCAATGTAATCTTTGTGTTGATGATGATATAATGCTTCGATGTGACGCAGACAAAATTCAGCGTGTTTTTGATAACCTTTTGAGAAATGCGGTTATCTACAGTTTTGAAAATACGGATATCACGATCAGCGCACAATGTCAGGAAGATACGGTCAGCATTATTTTTTGTAACCACGGCGATACTCTGCCGGAAGAAAAGTTAAACAGGATTTTCGAGCAGTTTTATCGGCTTGACGCAGCGAGAAGTACAAGCAGTGGAGGAGCTGGATTAGGTTTGGCGATTGCAAAGCAGATTGTTGAACTACACAATGGTACAATCGTTGCAGAGAGCCAAGAGGATCAAAACAAGTTTTCAATTACTTTGCCGTTGGCGTAGGAAAATTGTAAGAATTTGCATAGAAAAAAAGAGGAATATCTTACGAGCAATCAAGAAAATACGGGCTTCTGTTTTGGTACAATAAAAGTATCAAGATAGAGGCTCGTATTTTTTGTGATACAGCATAAGGAGGAATGATGAAGTTGCTAAGAAAACAAATGCTGCTATGTTCTATTTTGTTTCTTGTATTTACGCTATCTGCCTGCTCTGCAATTGGGCAGACAGACGAAAACAATCTTACAGATAGCGCAACATCCGCAGAAAAAACGGTATCAGTTGTACGAGGGACAATTACTCCAACCGTTTCAACGCAAACGACTATTGTTCCGGCAGTACCGTTTATTATTTTCTCACCCGAAAATGGCATATTTAATACAGCGGTAGAATTAGAAGAAAAAATCACTGCCGGGCAAATTATTGGAACTGTGAACGGCAAAGAATTGAAATCTCCGGTGGATGGTACAATTACCTCTATTGCCCCATCCAATGAAAGCGTACCGAGTAATTATCCCGTAGCGATAGTGCATTATACAGGATTTGCCCTCAATGTAGAGGCAGATAATTTTTTGAGTACCTTACCGGAGTATGCAGAGTTGAAAGCAAAATTTCAAGTATATGATGGTGTAGGACCAACCGATATGATTGCCGTGGTGTCGCCTGCCGCAGATGAAAATGCGTTTACGGGAATCGTGCCGCAAGAGGGCATTCTGCAATGCTTGATCAGTCAAACAGTCGATGTGAAATCGGGGCAAAGTGCAACGGTAGTCATAACGGCGACAACGAGAAATGATGTCCTTATATTGCCGCTGTCGGTAATAGCGGGTAGACAAGGGACGGGATTGGTTACTGTAATTACTCCGAATGGAGAAAGAGTGGAAACAAAAGTGACATTGGGTGTGACAGACGGAGCCAATATAGAAATACTGTCCGGCTTAGAGGAGGGCGATGTAGTTTCTGCTACTCCGCCAAACCTTGATCCGAGGGGGATTTGATAAAATGAAAGGAATTTCCGAAAAGACTTTAATCAAAATAAAGGATTTGAAAGCAAGCGTCAAATTGAATAATGGCGATATGCTGACAACAGTAACCAACGCTAATATGGAATTGCAACGAGGGCGCAGTTATGCCATTGTCGGAAAGTCCGGCTCAGGCAAAACAAGCCTTATATCCATTATTGGCTTGTTAAATCGGGAATATGAGGGCGAGTACCTTTATGATGGTATATCTATTTCTGCTTTGAAAGACCGTGATCTGTCTATACTGCGAGCCAATAATATCGGATTTGTATTTCAGAACTACTCTCTGATTAAGCACTTGCGGGTATGGGAAAATATCGAATTACCCCTACTCTATGCCAAAAAGTCGTTTACCGCCAAACAGCGTCACGAGATAATTACAGGCTTGCTAAAAAGTGTCGGCTTAGAAAGCAAGGAAAATGATTACCCAATCAATTTGTCCGGCGGTGAACAACAAAGAGTTGCAATCGCAAGGGCGCTTGCAGTATCTCCGGAAGCCATTTTATGTGATGAGCCTACGGGAGCGTTGGATAAAAAGACGGGAACGCAGATTATGGAACTGTTGCACAGCGTCGTAAAAGAAAATGGAATTATGCTGCTGTTGGTTACGCACGATCCTGATATTGCAGATACCTGTGATACGATTTTTGAAATGGATGGAGGGAGGATAACTTGTGCTAAAAATGATACTTAAAGACCTTCGTCTGTCTCCACTTAGAAGTATTCTGACAAGTGTTTCAATGCTTGTAGGCATTATCGCAATGCTTGGATCGGTATTAGTTGGTACGCTTGGACGGGAGTATTTGATTTCCGTAAACGCACAGGTATATGGCTGGTCACCTACTTACTCATTCGTGATAACGGAATCCGATTTTCACGATAGAAATAAAATGGAACAATTATTCCAGAGATTTGAAGCCATTGATGATGTAGCCGCTGTTACTTTTTCTATGGGAGAAGATATTCGATTTGCACCAATGAAAGATTTAACGCCAATACCGCCGAATGATGTTTACCAAAACCTGATGGCTTTTGATTTAGTTTGCACCACGGAGGCATATAGTCAAGTCTATAATCTTCCAATGACATCCGGTAGATGGTTAGAGCCTTCGAGTGAGGGCGGATCGCTTGAAGTGGTCATAAACAAAGAAGCTAAAAACTATTTTAATGATTCGCCCTATGCTGCAGGAAATGTAAAAAGCACACTTTCGTTAACCCCATTCAATATTGTCGGAGTAGTAAACGATGGCAGGGATTTTCCGACTATCTATGCGGATTCTGCGGCGATCCTCAATTTCGCACCAGCAATGTGGCAAGTACAAAATGCAAATGTGTATTGGCATCCCACAACAGGACTGACAATCGAACAGATACATTCTGCCCTTGGCGACATTTTGACTGATACCATTGGCGGTTACTGGGAAAGTGCTGGGCGGAGTGATATTGGAGATACCTATGATTCGGTATTGTCCATACTGCAATTAGGGCTTTTGGTTACTTCGCTTTTGTTGCTGTTTGTTTCCGTATTAGGGCAGATCAATATCGGACTATCTTCATTGGAACAGCGCACACATGAGTTGCTGATCCGCAGAGCGATAGGTGCTTCACGAACAAATATTGTGGCATTGGTTTTAGGCTCACAGTTGATTTTATCAATATTCGTTTGCTTTGCAGCTATTTTGATTTCGCTGATTTTGGTGCATTGTATTGGAGCGTTGCTCCCTGTGGATTCCCCGGTGGGAACACCGAGTTATCCAATCAGCGTTGCTGTTGTTGCAGTTGCTGTGTCTGTGCTTACAGCATTATTGGGCGGATTATTACCAGCATTGAAAGCAGCAAAATTAGAGCCTGCATTGGCTCTTAGATAATAAAACTCAATTCAAGGAGGAAACAAAATGAAACGAACAATCTCAAAATCCGAAAGACCGTACAGACTGTTATTGTGTGTTATGATTTCTTTGCTGGTGATTATGCTGGCAGGCTGCTCCACTTCTTCGGACTCCGACACAAACACAAGAGGTTTCACGGACTTTGCTACCATTGAAGAAGAATACCTAACGACCATTGAGAGTTTGAATTGGCCGGAGGGCTTTACGCCGCCTGATGCTTTGGAAGGCGAAGATACGGGAGCGTCTTTTCAGATAGGATATGGCGATACAAGAGCATCTAACCTTTGGGAATATTCTTGGATGCAGGAATGGCTTGATACTTACAATACGGATTCGGAAAGGGCGGCAAAAGCCTTAGCTGAACTCGAAAAAGCCTTTGATATGCCTTATATGGGAACAGATCGCTGTGATGACGCCACACGCAAATATCTTCGTGATAATATTGATAAAGCTAAGTTGGGAGATCCGTCTGGATTTACAGAGTGTATTCAGGCAAATTATGCCGATTAAAAATGGCACATAGGAGTTTTGGTGTTGGGAGGTGAGCACATATATGCAGAGAAAACGCCGTAAGAAAAAACGATTTGGAGTATTTTTGTTTTTGCTTGTAGTTTGTATCGGCATAGGTATAATGTTTGTGCCGTGGGCAATGCAGCCGGAAAATTTCAGAGAGGTAAAGAATAAAATAAATGGTTTTCTCTACAAAGAAGATTTTCCTGACTCTTATAATGCAAAATCGCTGATTTTGGTGGATTGTTCTGATGATGAAATATTTGTTTCAAAAAACGAGAACGAGCCACAAATTCCTGCAAGTTTAGCCAAGCTGTTTGTTATTGAGTATGCGTCAACTTTAGCAGACCTTGATAGTATCGTTGTTGCAGACTATGGTGCTATTTCACTCACGAAACCTGGCTCGTCTGTTGCTCAAATCAAGGAAAAAGAATACTTTTTACACAATCTATTTGCGGCAATGTTAGTACCGTCAGGGAATGACGCAGCTTATGTGGTTGCTGATTATTGTGGAGGATTACTTTCGCCGCAAGCAGAAAGCTGTCAAGAGCGTGTGAGGATTTTCATGGAGAACTTAAACCTGCATTTGCAACAGCAGGGGTACTTAGACACAGTTTTATATGATCCGAGTGGTTTTGATATGGAGGCACTTACCACCACTTTAGATTTGAAAGAAGTAGTATATCGGTTGTTGGAATACTCGTGGTTTAGAGAAATTGTATCTCAAAACACTTATACGGCAACACTGCCTGATGGCAGTACACAAATATGGCAGAATACAAACGCCTTCCTTGATCCGACATCCGAATATTACAACGAAAATGTATGCGGAATTAAGACTGGCTCTCTGTCTGACGACTATAACTTGATTGTGCTTTATCAGCAGCACGGAAAAGAGTTTTTGATATGCAGTTTAGGCTCTCAGTCCGATTCCTCTCGTTATGACGATGTGAATTTTATTCTGAAAACGATTGATGAATCGTATTATCTCACGCAATAAATCTTATGTTGTCCAAGACAAAAAAACTAACCAAGGGGGGTGATAATATCGGACGAATCGTAATAATGGAGTTCAAAGCACAAGACTCAACAGCCTTTGACGATATGCTGGCTTTTGTAAAACAGCACCCTGATTTTGAAAAATTAGAGATTTCATATGAGCCGACATTATCCCTTTCCGGCTTAGAAATCAATTTGAGCCGGCGCAGAGTTATCAATAACGGTCAGGAAATTGAACTGACCGTCAAAGAGTACGATATACTCTGCTTGCTCGCAGCCAATAAAGGTCGTGTTCTTACATACGAGCAGATTTATGATAAGGTGTGGGGCGAAATATCAGCAGGCAATGAAAAGGATACCGTAGGCTTTCACATTCGGAATCTTCGTAAAAAACTTTGTGATACAAACTCTCGCTTTTCCATAGATAGTGTTCGTGAGATCGGCTACCGCTTTAACAGTCAGTAAGCAGTCCCTCGTAGTTCATAATGAATTGCGAGGGATTATTCATTTTCTAAGACGGTATGTCGGAATTTGATAAATCCCTGCAAATGTTGATTTTATACGACTGTTAAGAGCAATATCGTGTCTAAACTTGCGACTGGACTTTGCATTTTCTACGAGTTATCTTCGTAATATCTCGGCATTATACATTATACTAATCTCCATTCCGCCGCCAAGTCGGCGGCACAAATAGTAATGAAAGTCTTTCAATTCTCCACGTTATTGATAAAATAATTCTTAAAGAAGCTATACTACAAAGCACGGAGAGGTGAGTCGTAAAGACTTTCTTCAGTTTTAGACAGCATAGTAATCAGTGTAAGTTCCATCTTTCAAGCACAAATAAGTGGCTCTATTAGACCGTACAGTAAGAATTGTTTTAACTTCTCTGTTAAATGTGTGGTGGAACAGTCAATGGCTTCTTTATCTTACCTTGAAAGGAGTTTTTGACCATGAAAGTTGTTTACCAAACCTGTTGTGGCGTCGATGTTCACAAATCTTTTCTCGTTGCCACAATTATCAAAACCGCTTCCGGTATAGAACCTTCTTATCAAAAGAAGCGTTTCTCTACCTTTAACAATTCCATCCTGCAATTCAAAGACTGGCTTATGAAAAACCAATGCCGGGATGTCTGTATGGAATCTACCGGTAAATACTGGATTCCTGTATTCAACCTTTTGGAGGACGAAATTAATGTCACCATTGCCAATCCCAAATGGGTAAAAGCGGTCAAAGGCAATAAGGATGATACAAAAGATTCCAGGTGGATTGGGGATTTGTTCCGATTAGGTCTGGTTCCGGGAAGTTATATTCCTTGTAAGCCGATACGTATCCTGCGTGAATTTACAAGAAACCGTTACAAACTGACTTCCTGCCGTACTAGTGAAAAGAACAGATATCAGAATGCGCTTACCGTCTGTAATGTCGCATTAGATTCGGTTGTTTCCGATATCTTTGGGAAATCAGCTACATCTGTTATTGATTACCTGATCGCGCAATCCACGGGTTCCATCAACCACGAAGAAATAGCCTCCAGACTCCTCCGTTCCCTAAAGAAGAAGTCTGACAGTGTCATTGAATCCATAGAAGGCTATCAGATGACTGATTCCCCAAAATATCGTATGCGCCTGATTCGTGCACACTTGGATTATATCACAGTTGAAATCAATGATGTTGATTCTATGATAGAAAATATGATTTCTTCTAATCCTGATTTTGAAAATGCTGTCCAGTTCCTCTGTACCATTCCGGGTGTCAAACGTGATAGTGCAATCACTATCATCTCCGAAATCGGTACTGATATGTCTCAGTTCGGGGGTTCCAAACGTTTATGTTGCTGGGCTGGTTTAACACCTGGCAGCAATGAATCTGCTGGTAAGAAGAAATCTGTTCGGATTACACGTGCCGGTGTCTACCTCAAACCTGCATTAGTACAGTGTGCTCATGCAGCCGTAAAATCTGATAAATCTCCTTACTACAAAAAGAAATATGAATCACTTGTTAAACGTCGTGGCAAGAAAAGAGCCATTATCGCTATTGCCCGTATGATTCTTACTGCCATCTACCAGATGCTGTCTACTGGTGAGCAGTGGAATCCGAGCGATCTTTACAAAATCGATATGCCTGTAGCTCTTGTTGAAAAACAAAAGGCAAAAGCTATCAAGCAAGCCAAGAAACTATTGCAACGGGAGGGAATACTTCCTCCTGATGAACCATTAGCTTCTTAATCTAATTCACTATATCTATAACACTCTAAAAAGTTGCCTGATTTAGACAGCTTAGTAAAGTGCACCCATTTATGGCTGTCCTCTACTTTCTTTCACACTAATCTCCTCCTGAAAACTTACTGTTTTATTTTGTTACCATAAATAATACATCAAATATCCTTTACCTGTATAGAGCTCCACCATAAAAAAACAGCTGGAAACCGAAGATTTTTCTACATCTTTGGATTTCCAGCCATTTCTATTTTTTCATTAACCCCTTATTCCGTTACCTGAATAATCG
>OJAG01002115.1_pt1 | contig 10366 bp, 8 predicted proteins | sample 1589021 | NCBI WGS metagenome assembly OJAG01 (sample SAMN03283264) | human gut metagenome | biome: human-associated habitat; material: feces | host: Homo sapiens | place: USA | collected 2013 | reverse complement strand
CACCCTGCAAGGGGCAGACGAAAAGGGACGAAGTCCCCCCTTGACCCTTTTTGGGCTGCCCGGCTTGGTCGCTTTTCCCTACCCCTTGGGTGAAGCGGCTTTTTTATTTGCCCGTTCCATGCTCCGGGACGACGGCGTAAACCACCAAATCTTCATCGCCCTCACAGTAGGTCGCGTGCCGATGTCCCTTCGGGCAATAGTGCGTCTGTCCGGCATGGACAATCTCTTCCCCATCATCCATCATAATCCGTGCCGTCCCCGACAGCACATACACAATCTCGCTGTTCGTCTCATGTGTATGCATCCCAATCGACGAACCGGGCGTAATCCGCGCCAGCATGATGCGGTTCAAATCGTCTGAATACATCCGCGTGTACACCATGCCGTCGCCGCCCTTGAAGTTGTGAATCGGCGTTTCGGAAATATGCTGCAAATCAAGAATCATAGTTTTTCTCTCCTTTTTCAATCTTTCATCAGAAAAGCGCCTGCAAGCAGGTCAGCCGAACCGACTGCCTCCTTGCAGGCACTTTTTGCTGCACACCGGAACGGCAGTCATTCCAGCGCACATCGGATTCACTTAATCAATCTTCACGCCGTAGAGGAAACTCGTGCCCTTGCCGGTCGTGCCGATGACAAGCATGTTCTGGTAGACGGCGGGGGACGCTTCAATCGTGCCATTGAGCTGCAAGGTGTTGATGGTTTCACCCGTCAAGCCGTCCAGCAGCATGAGCACGCCATCGCTCGTCGCCTGAATAATCCATCCCTTGCCGTTCTCGTTGTAGACTGCGACAGGCGACGAGTAGCAGTAGCCGCCCAGTGACTTCGCCCAGACGACTTTGCCCGTCTGCTTGTTCAGCGCCACCAGCACGCCCTCCTGCGCCTTCGCGCCGCTGCCCAACAGCTTTTCACTGCCGGAAGCGGAAATGTAGGACAGCGTGTAGTACACCAAGTCGCCCAGCTGATATTGCCCGATGACGGGGGACGCCATCGCGCCCGCGGTGTAGTCCTTTTTCTTCGTCGCATTCAGGGCAAGCGACCAATCCTCCGCGCCCGTCGTCGCGTCGTAGCGGCGGATGGTAACGTCGCCCTTGGAGCGGTTCAGCAGCGTGTTCGCCGTGTAGAGCCAGAGGCGTCCGTCGTCGTCAAAATCCAGCGCAACGGCAGACTTCACCGCGTCGCCCGTTTCGACTGCCCAGACGGTGGTCATCGTCGTCGTGTCAACGCAGCGCAGCACGCCCTCCACATCCGCATAGAACACATAGCTGCCGTACATTGCAATGGGTGCTTCCACCGCCGTGTAGGCATCCTTCTGTTTCTTCGTGCGGCTCTTCATCATCGTGATGGTCGGGCTGACTTTCAGGTTGCCGGATTCATCCGTCGGCGTTTCGTAGACCGTGTTCATGTGCACGGTGTAGAGCATACCGTTCGTGCCGGCGGTGATGTATGTATCGCTGTTGCGGTCATAGAGTGCCGAGCCGTCGAACGCGCCAACATCGTTGTACGCGCGGTCTTTCTTGCTGCCGCCATCCAGACCGTCGATGGTCAGGTTCTCCTTGTTCGTCAGCAGATCATAGAAGTGCTGACCGATGCTGCCCGTCTTGTTGGCGAGGAAGCGCGCGTACTGCCCGACGGACATCTGCGGATACGCCAGCGTGCTGAGGCTGGGCGTGGAGCGCATCGGGTAACCGAGTTCAATCGGTTCGCGGGTCTTGCTGCCGTCTTCGAGGTCAAGGAAGTAGATTTTTCCGTCCAGACTGGCGGCGATAACTTCCTTCAATGCAGTCTTGTCGTTCTTGCCGTCCAGCAGGGGCATATCCTGGCGCACGCGGCGCGCCCACTGCTCAATCACGGGCTGATTCGCCCACGAGAAGCCGTAGTAGGTTCGGCTCTTGCCCTTCAGGCTGCCGGTTTCGACCGCCCACACCTGCGTCAGCTGCGCCGCGTCTTCCACTGTGCCGACGGCGGCGTTCTGGCGGAATGCCGTGCCGCGGTAGGTCAGCACACCGATTTTGCGCGTCGTGTAGTCGTCGCCTGCGGGCATGTCGATGATTTCCTTCTCGTCGCGGGTGTACTCCTTCACGGCGGTGCGGCTGTCATCTCGATAGACCACGGTGTCGGCAATCAGTGACGGATCAGCGCTTGCATCCGCCGAGAAAGTCAGCACAGGGCGCGGGGTCGCGGTCGGTTCGGGGGTCGGCTCTTCGGTCGGCACTTCCGTGGGATCAGGGGCAGGCGTTTCCGTCGTTTCCTCTTCGGGCAGGATGATTTCTTCCGTCTCCTGCGGCGTGGGGGCCATCGTCGGGGTAACGGTCGGCACTTCCGTCGGCGCGAGTGTCACCAGCACGGGCGCCTGCGTCGGGGCTTCCGTCGGCATCTCCGTCGGAATTTCGGTCGGCACTGTGGTTGGCATCAGCGTCGGCGCTTCGGTCGGCGCTTCCGTCGAAATCGTCAGCGCCAAATTTTGCGTATTCTCCGCCATTGCAGGGCTGACCGTCGGTTCCGTGGTGGAATCGGCGGTCAGTTCGTGAGCATCCGGCTGAACCGGATTGTTTGCTGCTGTGGAGAAATTCGTCGGCAGGTTGGAAATGGACGCAGGGCTATTGCCGCCCAGCGAAACCGTCTGCCGGAACCCAGTCGGAATCCACGCCTCATTGCTGAGCATTTCTGCCTCAATCACGCCGGAGTAGGCGTCAGCGGTCGTCAGCGTGAAAATCCAGACGACGGTGTTATCGGTGTTGGACTGGCTCATCAGCGTCACCGTGTCAAAGGGATTTCCGTTTTCATCCACCACGCGCACGTCCGTAACATTGTTGCTGGTGACGAGGTTGAAGGTAATCTGATACGGCGCGGTGGACGAGGTAATCGACGCAGTGAAGCTCGATGCCGTCGGTGCGACAGCCTGCGTCTGCGTGCGGCCGGTCAGCGGCGCGGTAATCGTGCGCTTCAGGTTGCCCAGGAAGCCGGTATTGCTGTCCGGAATCAGCAGAAGCCCCACCACGAGCAGGCCAATCACCAGCACGATGGCAATCACCACCGCCAGCGCGCTCTTCTTGCCGCGCGGCGCTTCCTCTTCCACGTCCTCCTGCGGGCGCACGAACTCGTTTTGCAAGTGATTCCGACGCGAGGACGCGCCTGCGTGCTCCATGTTCAGGTTTGTGCGATGGCGGGCTTCCTCCTGTCGTTCCGCGGCGGATTTCACCTCGCCCATGCCGTCCAGCTTAACCGGGCGGCGGATGACATTCTGCGGTTGACGCATCGGCGGCAGACTCGTGCGCGAGGCATCCGGGCGCGGCACACCGGGCGTCGGGATATTCGCACTCCGATTCTGCCCAAACGGCGCGTTGGGCTTTTCCGCTGCCGGTGCGACCGGTGCGACCGGTGCGACCGGTGCGACCGGCGCGACCGGCTTCACCTGTTTCGTCTCCCCAGCCTCCGCATTGCGCTGGAAGGTGCTGCGAATCGGCGGCATCTTCTGCGTCGTGCCCGACACATCTTCCACGGCGGGCTTCGCCGTTTCCGTGTTCGTCACATTTGCCGCGTTTCCCTGCTGCTGGTACATATCTGCGCGGCGGCGGCGCGGCGTGGTCTTTTCTTCGGCAGCTGGCTGCTGCACGGATCTATCCTGATAATTATTCTGATCCAAAGCGTCTTTACTCCTTTGCTCCGTTAGTTGCGCTCAGGCATACCCCCATTATACCCTAAACGGCGGATAATCTCAACCCCTGAAAGCCTGTCAATTGTAAAAATTGCAAGCAAAAATCAGGATTGCACCCGGAAAAGCGTGGATTTTTCTTTTTCCGCGGTGTATAATGGGGGCACTGCTTTTCAACAAGGAGGATTTTGCGCATGGAGAAGCATCCCGTCGCGCTGATTCCGATTGCCACTTATGATCAAGCCGCGGTGGATACCGCTGTTTTGCAGGGCGTTGATTTGCTCGGCGGCATTGCCCGCTTTGTGCAGCCCGAAGAGCGCATTCTGCTCAAGCCGAATCTGCTCTCCCGCGCCCTGCCGCAGAAGGCGATTACGACGCACCCCGCCGTGTTCTCCGCCGTCTGCCGCCTGCTGCGCGAAAGTGGCTATACGCATTTGTCTTACGGCGACAGCCCCGGCAACCCGACCACCTCGCCCGACAAGGCGGCGCAGGCATCCGGCATTGCTGAAGCCGCCAAGCGCTACGGCGTAGAAATGGCGGATTTCTTCTCCGGCAGTGTCGTTCCCTTCCCCGACGGACACACGGCAAAGTCGTTTTACCTCTGCAGGGGCGTGCAGGATGCCGACGCGATGATCAACATCTGCAAGATGAAAACGCACGCGCTGGAGCGCATCACGGGCGCGGTCAAGAACCTGTACGGCTGCATCACCGGGGTCAACAAGGCGGCCGGACACGCCGCGTACCCCGACAGCTGGGTTTTCGCGGATATGCTGACCGACCTGCACCGCTGCGTCCGCCCGCGCCTGCACATCATGGACGGCATCATCGCGATGGAAGGCAACGGCCCAACCTCCGGCACGCCGATTGCGATGAACGTGCTGCTCTTCTCCGCCGATCCCGTTGCGCTGGACACGGTGTATGCCGCGCTCATCCACCTCGACCCGGCGACTGTCCCCACCTGCGTGCGCGGCGCGAAGGGCGGCATCGGCGTGATGGACGAAGGGCTGATTGATGTGCTGACGCCGGACGGGGTGCTGACGGTATCGCAGGCGCGGGAAAAGTACGGCAATGCGCAGTTTGATGTGTTCCGCGGCACGATGAAGAAGGGCCTATTGCCGAAGCTGATGCCGCTGCTGCCGTTTTTGCAGCACCGCCCGAAGGTGGATTTGAAGAAGTGCATTGGCTGCGGGGTGTGTCAGGAGGCGTGCCCTGTGCCGGAGAAGGCGGTGCACAGCGGGCATGGGAAGAAAGCGAAATACGACTACAAGAAGTGTATTCGGTGCTATTGCTGTCAGGAGATGTGCCCGGCGAAGGCGATTTCGGTGTATCGCAGCCCGCTGAATAAATTGCTGGGTGGAAAATAAAAAGCCACTTAACCCAAGGTGAAGGGAAAAGCGACCAAGTATGGCTGCAAAAAAAGGGTCAAGGGGGGACTTCGTCCCTTTTCGTCTGCCCCTTGCAGGGTCAAGGGGCGGAGCTCCCTTGTGGGGTTTGGGGCAACGCCCCAACTGTTTTTCGGGCGCTCAACTCAAAGGAAGTCGCCAACAAGGTGCAGGCAGCGAAGCGTCCCTGCCAGTAACTTTGCGCTCCCGCAGGAGCGCCCCCAAGCTGCTCTTCCCCAAGATTCCGTAAAGAACAAAAAAGGTCGTTCCCACCATGAGGAGCGACCTTTTGCTTTACTTTTTACTTTTTCCGCTTTTTCTGATTGCTGCCCTTACTCTCGATCCGCTGCTCCACCTTCGACTTCTCCGGGAAGTTCGCCGTCACCCATGCCTGCACCTTCTCCATCTCCGGGACGCCGCGGAAGTAGTACGCCGTGCCCTTGACGCGAATGTGGCAGACGCGCAGCCGCTTTTCAATGAACGTCTGCTTGACCAGAATGTCCTGCGCGGATACGCCGCTGACCTCGTAGGTGTTCGCGCGACCCAAATTCGCCACAATCCGCGCGCCGTGCAGGTTCGTCGCGGGCTGGAAGGCATAGCTGCCCAGATAGCTGGGGATGTAGAACGCCATCGTCAGGCCGCACACCGCAATCATCAGCCCCAGAATCATCAGGGTGAAGGAGGGCGGCAGGAGCAGCAGGCTGATTGCAAGCACGGGCAGCACGGACAGCGCAACCGGGGCGCACGCGGTCAAAATCACGGCGGATTTTTTCGTCCGCAGTTCCAGTTTCTCACGCATCAGGCGTTTTTCTCCCCATCATTTCGTTCGTCCGACGAATCAGAATGTCGGCGATTTTCCGCGCACAGTCGGGGTCAATCTTCTCGTGCTGCTTGGCAATCATTTCGGCGCGCTTTTCCGGGTGACGCAGCAAATCCGCCACTTTCGCAGTCAGCTCGTCGTCCGTGTGCGCCCAGAGCGCCAGCGCGTTGTCCTCCATGAAGCGGGCGTTTTCCGTTTCGCACCCCGCAATCGGGTGTGCGACGACAATCGCCGTGCCGATGGTCATTGCCTCGGTGGAGGTCAGCCCGCCGGATTTCGTGACCAGCACATCCGCGGCGGCAATCAGGGGCGTCAGCGGCGTCACCTGCGCGCGCAGGGACACGCGCGGGTCGCTGCCGTAGGCTTCGGTCGCCCGGCGCAGCGCATCCATGTTCGAGCCGCAGACGACGGTCAGGTGGCCGTTTTCGCCCAGCACGGGCAGAATCCGCGCAATCATCTCCGGCAGATTGCCCGCGCCCATGCTGCCGCCGACAAGGACGACTTCGGGGCGCTCCGGGTCAAGCCCGACGGCTTCCTTCGCGGCGCGCTTGTCCGTGCAGGGGCGGCAGGAGAGGGACACCGGAATGCCTGTGAATTCATAAGCACTTTTGGGCAGCGCCAGCCGCCTGGCGGAGGGCATCGCCGCCTTGCAGGTGAACATCACGTCGCACTCGATGTCCTCAATGAAGGGATGAATCGTGTAGTCGGTCATGACCATAGCGAACAAGCCGTTCCACAGGTCGTGGCGGCGGAGGTAGGTGACGCTCTGCCCGCCGAACATGTGGGTGCAGACAATCAAATCCGGCGCGTAATCGGTCAGCAGCTGCTCCATCTTGCGCGCGTAGGCGGCGTTGAAGAGGTAGACGGGGGACTTGATGCGCGGCGTGCTGATGGCCTTGGCGAAGCGGTACAGCCGCCCGAAGGCATCTGGCGCCGCCTGTACAAATTTGACGTAGACGTTCGACACGGTGGCGGACAGCTTCTGCCCGCCGAATGCCACACAATCCTCAAATCGGCATTCCACGCCGCGCTCCGTCAGCGCTTCCAGCACCGCGTGCGCCGCCGTGTTGTGTCCGCCGCCGGTGGCTGTGGAGAGTATGAGTGCCTTCAATTAGTCCTCCTGCCCGGCGGCATTTTCCGCCAGCATTTCGTCAATGATTTTGCAGGTCATGCGGATGATTTTTGCGCAGGGGCGGCTGCTGTAATACGCGTTTGTCCGCGCATCCGGGGTGGGGGATTCCGGCTTCTTTTCGCGCCCTAACAGCTCCGCGCAGCAGATGCTGCCGTTTCGGGCGATGAACGCCCGGTAGACGCGCTGCACCCGCGCGTACGTCTGCGGGCGGTGCTCCGGCTTCGCGCCGTCTGCCCCTTCCAGCGCGGCGCAGAGCATCACCGCCGAGGAGAACGCGCCGCAGTTGTCGCGCAGCCGCCCGATGCCGCCGCCCAGCCCGCAGGCGACCCGCGCCGCCTGCTCCTGCGTCAGCCCCGCAATGTCCGCATAGGTCATCAGCACCGCCTGAGCGCAGTTCACCCCGGATGCAAACAGGCGAACCGCCGTCTTTTCTCGTTCTGAAATCGCCATTTTATTGTGCCGTGATGATTTTCAGCGTGTCGCGCAGTTTGTCGTAGACGTTTGTCTTGTAGGTGTCGGTGTACCCTGCCGGGTAGGTGAGGTGGACGGTGTAGAGCACGTTATTCTTGTAAACCGCCGCGATGCGCCCCGCGATTTGCAGATTGCCATCCAGCGTGGCGGTGTAATTGGCGTACACGCCCGTTGCGCCGAGGAACAGCCCCTTGCGCGTCGCCGTGTTCGACGGGCTGAACTTGGGGTAATTCGCGTTGCGGAGGTTCGTCAGCATGGACTTGACTTCCGTCGTCAGCGAATCGGTGGTGTACTCAATGCTCGTGCTGTTTGCGCGGATGACGAGGGTCGCCGCGTAGCCCGTCGCCCAGTCGGGACTCTGGAGTTTGTAGCTGTTCGCCTCGGACGTATCCACCACCCAGCCAGCCGGGCCTTCAAACGTCAGATTCAGGTTCGACGCGGTGTAGGTCTGGTAGGTGAAGGACAGCGCCGGCAGGGGCGTGGGGGTCGGCTTGTCAATGGGGTCAATCACGACGGGCGTCGCGCCGGAATACTGCCCGGAAATGACCGGAATGGGCGTATTCGTGGGGGGAGGCGTGACGAGCGTCGGCAGATGAATTTCCTCCGGCGTGCTGGCAGCGTCGCCCGTGTAGTCGTCCTCCTCGGACGCGGGGTCGTAATCCGCCGGAAGGCTGCTGCCGGCGGTATTTGTGCTGGATGTGTTCGCCGCCCCCTGCGTATTTGCCGCCCCCTGCGTATTGACGTTATACTGCGTCTTCGGTTCAGATGCGCAGCCCGCCAGCAGAACGAGGCACGCGCTCAGCAGAAGCACTGTCCGAAAGCCCTTTTTCATCGTGATTCCCTCCTTATGGTTGTTATCCTAAGGTAACACCGTACAAATGAGGTGGTGCCTTAATTCAAAAACGATTGAAACACCCGTTTTCTTGCAAAAGAATGTGGATGACGTCATTCCGCCCCATCAATCTCCTGATACTTTGGGTGATAGATCCGCCGGTCAAGGCTCCAGACCTTCTCCGAGAACGCACCCTCCGGCACGCGCGCGAGAATCCCCTGCATTTCGTTCATCTTCGCGTCCAAATCGTCGATGCGCGCGAGCACCTCCGCTTCGGGGAACATCGGCGCCTTCGGGCTGCCGTATTCCGGGATGCTGTGATGCGAGAGCACCATGTGCTCCAGCAGCAGCACAATTTCCCCGGATACGCCCACGTTCTTCGCCGCTTCCTCAATCCGCGCCACGCCGCGCACCAAATGCCCAATCAGCAGCCCGTCCGCGGAATAATCGCTCACGCTGCCCGTTTCGTCGCTGATCATTTCCGTCGTCTTGCACAGGTCGTGCAGGATAACGCCCGCGTAGAGCAGCTCCGCGTTCAGGAACGGATACGCCGCCACGACGTGCCGCGCCAGATTCAGCATACTCGTCGTGTGGTGGAGCAGACCGGAGCGTTCCGCGTGGTGCAGCCGCTGTGCCGCCGGAAACCATTCCAGCTTGTCGCCCGTCAGCCGAAGCATCTCGCGCACGATTTTCTTCAGTCCATCGGACTGGAAGGTATCAATCGTGTCTTCAATGTCCTTGCGCATCACTTCGGGCTTTTCGGGCGCGCACGCGACCAGCTGCGCCATGTCCACCTCGTCCTGCGGCAAGGCGGCGCGCATCCGCTCAATGCGGAGCTGCTTGCGGCTGTTGTACTCCTGCACCAGCCCCTGCACTTTGATGACCGAGCCTTGCTTGGGCACGTCCATCAGCTGATTCCAGTCCCAGTATTTGCAGTTGATGTCGCCCGTTTTATCCGCGAGGGTGAGGTCGAGGTACGAGCCGCCCTTCTTATCCGTCCGCGCATCCGCAGAGCGAACGAGCAGAAACCCGACGAAGCGGGCGTTGGTTTCCAGCTGATTGACTGTCATGGGTGATTTTCCTCCGATGGATGAAAATGGTTGAGGATTTTGGAATCCTCATAGTCGTTAGTAGTCGGATTTTCAGGTTCACAAACTAAATAACTTGCGATAAAAAACAAGTATGCAGAAGTGGACTGGCGAAGGAGTCCAGAGGGCGATCGTAAAGCCCTCTGGTACTATGCCAAAGCACTGTTTGGAAAGAGAAAACAGCTTGGCATAGCAAGATGCAGCAAGTCAGAAAGGCGCATCCCCGCCGTTCTCTCCCCCCATCGCCGAGGGCGGCAAATCCGTGTACGTCGTGTATTCGCTCAGCCACGCGACCTTCACCGTGCCCAGCGGGCCGTTTCTCTGCTTCGCAATGATGATTTCACCCACGTTCTTGTCCGCCGTTTCGGGGTCGTAGTACCCCTCGCGGTGGATGAACATGACGACGTCCGCGTCCTGCTCGATAGAGCCGGAGTCGCGCAGGTCGGACAGTGCGGGGCGCTTGTTGTCGCGCGTCGTCGATGCACGGGAGAGCTGCGCGCAGGCAATCAGCGGCACTTTCAGCTCCAGCGCAATCGCCTTCAGCTGGCGGCTGATTTCGCTCACCTCCAGCTGACGGTTCTCGGTCTTGCCGTCGGCGTGCATAAGACCCAGATAGTCCACAATGATGAGGTCAAGCCCCTTGTCCATCATCAGGCGGCGGCAGCGCGAACGGAGCTGCGTCGGCGTGATGCCCGCCGTATCGTCAATGTAAACAGGGGAGTTCGACATGGGGCCGATGGATTTCGCCAGCTTTATCCAGTCCTCTTCACGCAGGGTGCCTTGGCGGACGCTCTGCATGTTGACGCGCGCATCGGAGCAGAGCATACGCAGGGCAATCTGCTCGCGCGGCATTTCCAGCGAGAACACGGCGACGCTTTTGTTCGCATAGAGCGCGGCGTGGGTGGCGATGTTCATCGCGAAGGACGTTTTGCCCATGGACGGGCGCGCGCCGATGATGATGAGTTCGCCGCCGTGCAGACCGGTGAGCA
>OJAG01002114.1_pt1 | contig 10380 bp, 8 predicted proteins | sample 1589021 | NCBI WGS metagenome assembly OJAG01 (sample SAMN03283264) | human gut metagenome | biome: human-associated habitat; material: feces | host: Homo sapiens | place: USA | collected 2013 | reverse complement strand
CCTGCGCCGTGCCGGTGAAATCCAACCCGACAGTGTACTTGCCTTCGCCCGTGATGATGGCGTTGGTCGCGACAAGTCCCTCGGAGATGGAATCCGCGTTGTAGGTATCGCCGACGCTGTGGGTGAGCGCCCAGCTGCCGTCGTTCCACATAATCCACGCCAGCGCGGTCTGGTCATCCACGACCACGGCATCTTGCAGGAAGGTCACGGGGGCTTCCGCCGCAGCAGCCGCTGCTTCCGCCGCAGCAGCCGCCTGCACATCCGCATAATCCTGACCTTCTTCGTTCGCCTGACGCTTCTCCTGATACATCGCCAGAATATCGTCATCCGCGAAGGTCTGGGACACGCGCTTGTACAGCCCGCTGCAATCCCACAGGCAGTTCGTCAGGTCGTACTTGGTGCAGGCGTCAAGGAACGCCGTGTGGTACGCCAGCGTGTTGTCCTTCAGCCCGTCGCTGCACGGCAGCGCGCCGTATTCGCCGATGACCACGCCGTAGCCCGCCTCGGTGAATTTCGTCATCTTTTCCAGCTGCTGGTCAAGGTATTCGTAGTCGCTCACTTTGCCCCACTTGGTGGCGCTCACCGCGCTGGACGCGCCGCAGTACGACCACGGATCGTAGTAATGGACAGAAACCATCAGCTTGCTGTCCACGGTGTCCTTGGGCATCTGGAAGCGATCGTCGCAGGTCTGGTTAATGTCGGTGCTGTAACCCGCAATCAGCAGGAAGCGGGTCGCGTTGTTACCGCCCGTCGCGCGGACGACATCCACAAACGTCTGGTTGATTTCGTTCGTCAGAGCGTACGGCTCGTCGTCGGTCAGGTAGGTAACGACGGAATCGGAGCAGTACAGCGGAGAATTCTCGTCGAAGCGGCCGCCGAGCTCCTCGTTTGCGCTCTCGAAAATCAGGTAATCGGAGTAATCACGGAAGCGTTCGGCAATCTGCTGCCACATGCCCTTGTAGGCTTCCATGGCCAGTGCGCGGGTTTCGGCGCTTTCCGAACCGAACATGCCATACCAGCCGCCATCCCAATGGTCATTGATGATGACGTACATGCCCGCCTTGCGCGCATAGCGGACAACTTCCTCCACGCGGTCCATGTAGTCAGCGTCGATGGTGTAGTCGCCTTCGTAGAGGTGGGTGGCGTTGGTCATCCAAGCCACGGGAATGCGGATGGTGTCAAAGCCCGCCGCTTTCATGCCGTCAATCATGGCCTGCGTCGTTTTCGGCTGACCCCAGTGCGTCTCATAGCTAAGGGGCGTGTTCGTCTTGATGCCGACGTTGTTGTCGCAGGCTTCCAGGGTGTTGCCGAGGTTGATGCCGTTGCCCATCAGGCGGGTAGCCTCCAGCGCCGTCAAGCCCTCGCGCATCACGCCGTTATCCACCGCTTCCGCCTCTTCCGCCGACCCTACGCATGGAATCAGCATCAGCACCGCCAGCATCAGGCTGAACAGGTGCAGGAACCGCTTCTTCATATCCATCGTTCCTTTCTTCTGCGTATTTGACCGCAGCTTCCTTTCAATTATAGCATCAGCGAAATCGTTTTGTCAATGGATATTTGTCTGTCTATCCATATTTTCATGCCATATCTGCCAAATCTTCGGCGGATTTTCGCTGTCTTTTACGAAAAAACGGTTTCGTATCGAAAATTGGTTTTCGTTCGACGATTATCTATTGATTTGAAGAAAAAAACAGCCTCCCGGCACAATCCATGCCGGGAGGCTGCTTTGGACGGGTTGATTACTCAATCGTCAGGTAGAGTGCCAGATTTTCCGCCGTTGCGGGCACGAAGGTCACATCCGCCTTTTCGTTCTGCGCGTTGATGACCGCGGTGAAGGCATCTTCATCCGCCGCTTCGCCGTTCACGAAATAGACGACGTTTTCGTTTTCATCCAGCTTGCTTTCCGCCAGCACATTGTACTGCGCATCGCGGTTCTCGTCCTTGTAGAAGGTCGCCACGCCGGATTCCGCCGCGCTGCTGCTGAAGGAGAAGGAGCCATCTTCCTTCAGGCCAATCATCGCGCGGTAGTAGAAGCCGTACGCGCAGATGACTTCATCGGCGCTGGTCAGCACCAGATAGCCCAGTACTTCGCCGTTCACGGTCACATTCAGCACCACGTCGAGCTTGCCATCGCCGTCCACATCCAGCACAGCGAAGGAATCATAGCCCGCGCCCTCGGTGAACTCGTGGTTCAGGGCACCCTGCAGGGTCTTGTTCGTCTTGTCGGAGGGAACATAGACCTCGCTGCCGCCGTTCAGCACAGCCGCGATCGCCGGCAGATCCGCCGGGTCACCCACCATATCCGCAACGGGGCTGGCAACAGGACTGGCGACCGGGCTGGCAACCGGGCTCGTGGTTTCCGCCATAGCAAATGCGCACAGCATCATGGACAGCGCCATCATGATTGCAAGGAACTTCTTCATGTTTATTTTCCTCTCTTTCTTTTCCAGAAATATTTTCGCTGCGGAGGTCCGCTGCGAAAGTTTCGTTCCATTCTTTAGGAACAAGATGCAGTATATCACATTTTTGTCCAATTGTCGATGGCGAATTGTAAATTCTATGCGAAAAAATGGTTATAATTTGTCCTTATTCTGCATATTATTCGCTTTTATTCTGTTTTTCTTTCATATTCGGCAAAAAAGATGCGGATGAGGCGCTTTTTTCACCTCGTCCGCATTCTTTTCATTTCCGGCTTTACCCCAGCAGCATCCGGTCGTTGTTGATTTCGCTGCCGCTTGCTTTCTCAAACATCACCAGCAGGTCTTCGACGTGAATGCGCTTCTTCGTTTCCGCGTCGATATCGAGGATGATTTTGCCCTCATGCATCATGATGGTGCGGTTGCCGTACTCCAGCGCGTCTTTCATGTTATGCGTCACCATCATGGCCGTCAGGTGATTTTCCGCAATGATTTTCTGCGTCAGCGTCAGCACGTTCTTCGCCGTTTTAGGGTCAAGGGCGGCGGTGTGCTCATCCAGCAGGAGGAGTTTCGGCTGCTTGATGGTCGCCATCAGCAGCGTCAGCGCCTGCCGCTGTCCGCCGGAAAGCAGACCAACCTTGCTGCTCATGCGGTCTTCCAGCCCCAGCCCCAGCGTCGCCAGCTTTTCGCGGTACTCGTCGCGTTCCTTCGCCGTGATGCCCCAGCGGAGCGTCCGCCCCTGCCCGCGGCGATACGCCAGCGCGAGGTTCTCCTCAATGTTCATCGTTGCCGCCGTGCCGTTCATCGGGTCTTGGAACACGCGCCCCAGATACTTCGCGCGCTTGTATTCCGGCAGGTGCGTCACATCCACGCCATCAATAACGATGCTGCCGCGATCCACCATAAACGTACCCGCGACGGCGTTGAGCGTCGTGGATTTGCCCGCGCCATTGCCGCCAATCATTGTGACGAAATCACCTTCCGCCAGATGGAGGTCAACATCCGCCAATGCACGCTTCTCGGTAATCAAGCCGGGATTGAAGGTCTTTGCAATATGATTGATATCAAGCATTCTGCTTCTCCCCCTTTCGAGCGCTGCGGGCGGTAAAAAGCTGGCTCTTCCAGTGCGGCACGGCGAGGAACATCGCCACAACCAGCGCCGTGAGCAGCTTCAGGTAGTTCGTGGGCAGACCCAGCCACAGCACCACCTGCATGACGATGTAGTAGATGATGGCGCCGATGGACACGGCGATGAGCTTCGTGGCAAAATTGCGGAAAATCTTGCCAAACAGCACTTCGCCGATGATAACTGCCGCCAAGCCGATAACAATCGCGCCGCGCCCCATGCTGACATCCGCATAGCCCTGATACTGCGTCAGCAGCGCGCCGGAGAGCGCCACTAAGCCGTTGGACAGCATCAGCCCGACGACCTTCGCGCGCCCGGTGTTGATGCCCTGTGCGCGCGCCATGTTGACGTTTGCGCCCGTTGCGCGCAGTGCACAGCCATACTCCGTGCCGAAGAACCAGTACAGCAGCGCAATCACTGCCGCGGTAATCATGAGCAGCAGCAGAATTGGGTTGTCAAGCGAAAAATTGCGCACGTTGCGCAGGGACACCAGCAGGTCATACTTATTCGCATTCACCGCCGTGTTCGCCTTGTTGCTCATGATGCCAAGGTTGATGGAATAGAGCGCAAGCTGCGTCAGAATGCCCGATAGGATGGCAGGGATCCCCATCCATGTGTGGAACACGCCCGTCACCAAGCCCGTCAGCATCCCGACGACGAACGCCGCCACCAACGCCACCCACGCGTTGCAGCCGCTGATGATGAGCACCGCCGCGACCGCGCCGCCAGTGGCGATGGAGCCGTCCACCGTCAAGTCCGCCACGTCCAGAATGCGGTAAGTAATGTAGACGCCAATGGCCATAATGCCCCATATGACGCCCTGAGAAACCGCGCCGGGCAAGGCGTTGAGCAGCTTCATAATTTCCACGGAATCTTCCTCCTACTATAACGCAAGCGAAGCCATAAGGCGAAATGCCCTATGGCTTCGCAAAATGTATCGATTGATTAGTCCATCGGGACGTAGTCGTCCGGGACGGTGATGCTCAGCGCTTCGCAGATCGCGGCGTTGTACTTCTTGGTGAACTGAGGCGCGAAGGCAATCGGCATGGTGGAAACATCCGCGCCGTTCACGAGGATTTCATACGCCATTTCGCCCGTCTTGTAGCCGAGGTCATAGTAGCTGATGGTCAGCGTCGCGGCACCGCAGCCGCGGCAAATGCCTTCCTCGCCCGCGATGACCGGCACTTTCGCCGGCACGACGACGTTGGCAATCGTCTCGCTGTAGGCAGCGGCGGTGTTGTCCGTCGGGATGTAGAGCACGTCGCATTCAGTCGCCTGCTGCGCCATGGACGCAACGTCGTTGGAGTCCGTGAAAGCGTATTCCTTGCAGGTGATGCCCTTCGCTTCCAGCTCCGCCTTCACAACGCCAATCTGATAGGCGCTGTTCGCTTCCGCCGAGCAGTAGAGCAGCGCAACCGTCTTCGCTTCCGGGAACAGCTCCACAATCATGTTCGCCTGACCGTCCAGCGGGGCGAGGTCGCTCGTGCCGGAAACGTTGATTTCCGTGTAGCCCTTCCAGTCGCTGATTTCCAGCGCCGTGCCGTAGTGGGAAATCGACGTGCCGAGAATCGGAATATCCGCCGTCGCGCTGACCGCCGCCTGAAGCGCGGGCGTCGCGTTCGCCATAATCAGGTCAACCTCCGCTGCCACAAAGCCATTGGCAATCATGGCGCAGGAAGCCGTATCGCCCGAAGCGTTCTGCTCATCAAAAACAACCTTGTCGCCAAGCTTCTCCGTCAGCGCGTCGCGGAAACCCTTGGTCGCCGCGTCCAGCGCCTCATGCTGCACCAGCTGCAAAATGCCGACGTGATACGTCTTTTCTTCCGCGCTCGCCATCGTCAGGCAGGTCAGCGCCATACACAGCGCCAGCAAAACCGCAAACATCTTCTTCATACAGGGAAACCTCCTTCAAATACTACTCGCTTCCGCAAAAGCCGAAGCGTTTCTACGTGGAAAAGTGTACCGTATCCTTCGCCGCGTGTCAAGACCGGGAAGCGGAAAGGACAAAAAGAAAACAAAACAAAAAAAGCAATGCGGAACGCGGAATTTGTCATTTTCCTTGACAAAGCGCACCAAATGCTGTATCCTGTACGCAGCAAAAGCGTTTGGGTAACACCGCGCAAATGAGGTGGTCGGCTGGCGAATGGATTTTTCGTCAGATGCAAATGCAAATTTCGAAGGTTTACTGGATGTAAATCGAGAAATTTGCATGCCGCAGATGGCGGAAAAGACATCGCCAACGCTGCCGACGAATTGTGCGGTAGTGCCTTCCATTCATTACAGGCAACACAAATAAAGGGAGCGCCATACGAGCGCCTCCAACAGTAGGCAAAACAAACGACACTACTAATCAGTAAGTATTTTGTTTCTGATTCAACTATACCATATGGACAAGAATTTGTCAATATAGGGCGTTCACGTCGTATTTGTTTACGTGAATATTTTTGTGTGAAAGTCACGTAAAATTACGACAAATTGTGTTGACAACGGACAGAAACGATGATATAATGCAGTTAGCTCAATTGGTCAGTATTCGACCGGATTTTGCATGTTTGTTCGATTCTGTCGATACCGAGCCAAAAAAAGAGACATGCGAGAAATCGCAAAAAACAAAGAAAGAGGTGCTTCTGTAATGAAGAAACTCGTTGCTCTGCTGCTGTCTGTCATGATGTGCTTTGCGTGCGTCAGTGCGCTGGCCGATACGTATGTGTCCTGGTACACCTACGGCGACGTGTACCTTTCCTCCGTGCGTTCCGAAATGGAAGCTGATTTCGCCAAGCTGAACCTGACGATCAACGGCTCCGACGCCAACGGCAACCAGCAGGTACAGTCCGACTTCATCAGCACGGCTCTGATGAACAACGACTGCGAAGCTATTGTGGTGAACCTCGTTGAATCCGGCGCCATCAGCACGGCGCAGACCATCATGAACCAGATTCAGGCTGCGGGCATCCCCACCGTTTGGTTCAACCGTCCTGTCTCTACCAACAACGAAGAAGCCGCCAACCTGTTTCTGAACAACCCCGCTTCCGCGTTCGTCGGCACCAACTTTGAAGACGCCGGCGTTATGCAGGGCGAGCTGATTGGTCAGTATCTGGTTGAGCATTACAACGACATCGACCTCAACGGCGACGGCAAGATTTCCTACATCATGTTCAAGGGCGACGAAGCTAACCAGGAAGCTATCGCTCGTACCGCGCTGGCTGTGGAATACGCCAACAAGGCGCTGGTTGCCGCGGGCAAGCCGGAGATTGAGTTCTACGACGCCTCCAACGCCAACAAATACCTCGTTGACCCCAACGGCAGCTGGTCCAACGTTTTCTCCTCTGAGCAGATGCAGACCGTCCTGTCCATGTACAACGAAGGCAACGGCAACATGGTCGAGCTGGTTATCTGCAACAACGACGACATGGCGTATGGCGCTGTGATGGCTCTGCAGAACGCTGGCTACAACCACGGCGAAGGCACCACCGCGATCCCCGTGTTCGGCGTGGACGCGACCGACGTTGCGAAGGATCTGATCAACAACGGCTACATGGTCGGCACCATCAAGCAGGACAACGTTGGTATGGCGGACGCTGTTGCGACCATCACCGCGAACCTGATTGCCGGCAAGGAAAACAAGTTCGAGGGTCTGAACGAGAACTACGTTATCGTTGACAACTGGTTCGTGCAGATTCCCTACGCTGTGTACACTGGCGAGTAATTCTTCCCTGAGCACTTCGGGCGGAGAGAACCGAATGGTTCTCTCCGTCTTTCACTGCTGACCAACATATGGCAAGCAGCATTCGACTTGCTCTCCGGCAGGTCGGTACCCACGGTATCATCCGCCGCTTTACAATCGTTTGTTCTCGTTGAATTCCAGGAAAGGAAAAGACAAACATGCAAAAAGACGATGTTTTGCTGCGCATGGAAGGCATCTGCAAGTCCTTCCCCGGCGTCAAAGCGCTTGACGATGCACAGCTGACCGTCCGTCCCGGTACCGTCCATGCACTCATGGGCGAAAACGGCGCCGGTAAATCCACGCTGATGAAGTGCCTTTTCGGCATTTACAGCAAGGATGCGGGCACAATCTGGTTCGACGGCAAAGAGGTTAACTTCAAGTCTTCCCGCGATGCGCTGGACAACGGCGTCGCCATGGTGCATCAGGAGCTGAATCAGGCGCTGAAGCGTAGCGTGATGGACAACATTTGGCTCGGGCGCTATCCGCGAATCAAGCTCGGCGGCGCTAAGATGCCCTTCGTTTCCGACAAGGCCGAATACGACATGACCATGGAGGTCTTTAAGGATCTGAATTTCGAGAAATTCGGCATCAACATCAACCCGCGTACCATCATGTCCACCATGCCCGTTTCGCGCCGTCAGATGGTGGAAATTGCAAAAGCTGTTTCCTTCAACTCCAAGATTATTGTGCTGGACGAGCCGACCTCTTCCCTGACCGAGGCGGAGGTTGAGGTGCTCTTCTCCATCATCAATATGCTCAAGGCACGCGGCGTAGGCATCGTTTATATCTCCCACAAGATGAAGGAAATCTGGCGCATTGCCGACGACGTGACCGTTATGCGCGACGGACGCTGGATTACCACCCGCCACAAGACCGAATACGGCACGGACGACGATTCCTTCCGCGCAGAGGTCATTCGGAACATGTGCGGTCGCGAGCTGAGCGCAGCCTATCCGCCCAAGGATAACATCGTCCACGACGATCCGATGATCGTGGTGGAGGGCTTGACCGCCAAATACAATCAGCTGCGCGACGCCAGCTTCACGCTCCACAAGGGCGAGATCCTGGGCGTAGCGGGTTTGGATGGCTCCGGCCGTACCGAGCTGCTGGAAACCCTTTTCGGCTATCGCACCCGTCAAAGCGGCACCATCAAGAAGTTCAACTTCGGCTTCCGCGCCGCGCAGGGCGGTACGCCTGAAGACTACAGCATGGAAGTACACGACATCAATGGCACGCAGGTGGGCGAGGAAATTTCCAACTTGTCACCCAACAGCGCCATCAAGCAGGGCTTTGCGCTGGTCACCGAGGAACGCCGCGCAACTGGCATTTTCGGCATCCTTGACATCCGCGCAAACACCGTCATCGCCAACCTGAAGAACTACAAGCTGGGGAAATTCCCGCTGCTCAGCGACGCAAAAATGGCTCGGGATACGGATCGCATGATTGAAGCGATGCACATCAAAACGCCCAGTCAGCGTCAGCAGATTAAGAATCTGTCCGGCGGCAATCAGCAGAAGGTCATTTTCGGTCGCTGGATGCTGACCAATCCTGACGTTCTGCTGCTGGATGACCCGACCCGCGGTATCGACGTGGGCGCCAAGTACGAGATCTATGAGCTGATTCAGTCCCTCGCCAAGCAGGGCAAGAGCATCATCATGGTCTCTTCCGAAATGCCTGAACTCCTGGGCACTTGCAACCGTATTCTCGTGATGAGCGCCGGTCAGATTGCCGGCGAATACGTCCCGACAGGCGACGGTAAGGTCGATCAGGAAAAGATACTCGAACTGGCTGCAAAGAACTTGTAAGGAGGTTGCCTGAACATGTCGAATGTTGCAACAAAGGCAAAAAAGCCGAATCTCTCCGTGAAGAGCGTCCTGAACTGGATTCTCGATCACGCCATGATTATTGTCATCGTGCTGCTGGCGCTGTATGTCCAGACGCAGCGTGACGCCTTCCTCAAGCCCGCTTCCCTCATCAACATTATCTCCCTGACCGCCGCCCGTCTGCCGATGGCGCTGGGCGTTGCCGGCTGTATCATTCTGGCCGGTACGGACTTGACCGGCGGCCGCGTGGCTGGCTTGACCGCTTTCGTGGCGGCCATCCTGCTCCAGCGTGCGGACGTTGCCAATCGCGTGCTGGCAGGCGGAGCCCCTGCCAACATCGTGCTGGTGCTGCTGCTCGTTATGCTCATCGGCGCATGTGTTGGTCTGATCAACGGCTTCGTCATGGCGAAATTCAAGGTTCACCCCTACATCATCACGTTGGCCATGCAGATGATCGTCTACGGTATCTACCTGACGGTTTCCAACTCGGTGCAGGTCGGTTCCTTCGACTCCAGCTACACCACCAGCTTCGTCACCAAGCCCCTGTTCCAAATTCAAACCGGCGTTCGTCCCAACGGCACTGCCATCTTCACCGTGGTTCCCATGTATGTGCTGCTGGCGCTGATCGTGACCGCGCTGATGTGGGTCGTCTGGAACAAGACCGCTTTCGGCAAAAACATGTTTGCCGTCGGTTCTAACGAGGAAGCAGCCCGCGTTTCCGGCGTGAACGTTATGATGACCATCATCGGCGTTTTCATGGTCGCTGGCGCTCTGTACGGCTATACTGGCTTCATCGAAGCTGCCCGTATGGGTTCCTCCACTGCGACGCTGGGTCTGAACTACGAAGCCGACGCCATTTCCGCAGCCGTTATCGGCGGCGTATCGTTCGTCGGCGGCACCGGCAGAATCTCCGGCGTTGTCCTTGGCGTGTTCATGATGCAGCTGATTATCGCCGGCATGACCTTCCTGGGCATCTCCGGCAACGTTACCTACATCGTAAAGGGCGCGGTTATCCTGTTCGCTGTTATTCTGGATATGCGCAAGTACATGACCAGAAAGTAACGGTTTCACGGTGCAATGGGGCAGAGTCCCTTGTGCCATCAGCTTTCAAACATGCTTCGCAGAGGCTCTGTACTTCATGCACGGAGCCTCTTGCTCTATCGTTATGGAAGGAGGAGCGAAAACAATGGAGGAAAACAAGAAACAGCCGCAATCGACAAGCGAGCAGCAGACGGAATCGTCAGACCCCAAAGCGCCGCGCCGTGGCCGCAATTGGATCACTGATATGTA
>OJAG01002108.1_pt1 | contig 10407 bp, 10 predicted proteins | sample 1589021 | NCBI WGS metagenome assembly OJAG01 (sample SAMN03283264) | human gut metagenome | biome: human-associated habitat; material: feces | host: Homo sapiens | place: USA | collected 2013 | reverse complement strand
CGGGGGTTGTGGTTTTGTGCTGTAACATTTTTGGCCTTATTTTTCCGGTTTGTTTACCCGCTTGAAATATTGGCGGTACTGCTGGGGCGAAAGCCCTGTGGCATCTTTGAACACCCGCCGGAAATGCGCGCTTGTCATAAAGCCTGTCTTTTCCGCCACGCTGGAAATGCTTTCGTTGGTCTTTTCGATCATGTTCTGCGCCGCTTTGATGCGTACGCCGTTGATGTATTCGATCAGGCTCAGGTTGATGGTCTTTTTGAACAGACGGCTGAGGTAATACGGGCTGATGTAAAACTGGTTGGCAATGCTTGTCAGGGTCAGCTTCTCGGCGTAATGCTCCGCAATATAGCCTTGGATCTGACTGACGATGCGGTTGGTCACCCGGCCGCTGTCGCCCCCCAGCTCATGCTGGTTTTCGCACATCTTTTTCAGCTGCAACAGCAGCGTGGCCAGCAGCATTTTGCGGGTCACAGCGCTTTCGGGGTTGTTTTCGTCCTGCATCTGGATCAGCTGCTGCAGGATGGAGTAGATATAGTTCTGCTGCTTAACCGTGATGTTGCTCAGCAGGTGGTTGTTCTCCTCGCTCATAAAGCTGAACAGGTCAATCTCCGGGAAAGCCCCGCTGATCTCCTGCAGATACTCGCGGCTGAAATTGCACACAATGCGGCTGGTGGGGCCATCCCCTACCGAACCAGTCTTGTGGATCTGGTTTTCCCCAATCAGGATCACATTGCCTGCATTGACGATATAGGCGGAATCCTCAATAAAATAGCGCCGCGCGCCTTCCACTTCATAATACAGTTCATATTTGTGGTGTGTGTGGAAGCTTCCCATATCGTAGCTATGCTCGCGGTCGATCATATCGATATAAAAGTCCACATGGGGGGAATAGGTATATTCCTTGACCATCCTGTTCAAACCTCCCGCCACGCCCCGCCCAAGCATTTTTGCCAGTTTTAGGGCAGAACGCGCTTCAATTTTGTTGATTTATTTCATATTAACACATTTCTTGTTGAATTTCAAAACTTTTTTCATTTTTTATGGAGGAAATTATCGTATGAAACTCGCTCTCGTTCGTGCCTGTACCCGCAGCGCCTGTTTTGAGCTGCAAAACAACACCTGCTATACCGCCCCTGCCCCGTTCCGGGTTCAGCTGAACGGCCAGACTGTGCTGGAAGCCTGCTGCACCAACGTGTTCAGCGTGTTCAGCCTGGAACCCGGCAAAACCTACCACCTGGAAGTGCTTGCCACTGATGGCGATACCGGTACACTGGACTTTGCCACCGCGGCGGAAAGCTTTTTTGTAGATGCTTCCCGCTATGGCCTGGTGAATGACGGCGTGACCGACAACACCGCCTTTTTGCAGGCTGCGCTTTCCACCTGCCCGCCGGGCGGCACGGTGTATGTGCCCGCCGGTACTTACCGCACCCAGAGCCTGTTTTTGTGCAGCAACACCACCCTGTACCTGGAAAAAGGCTGCACCCTGCTGGGCGGCACCGACCGCCGCGAATATCCCATCCTGCCCGGTGTGCTGCCCTGCGCCGATGAACAGCACGAAGCCTATCTCGGCGGCTGGGAGGGAAACCCGCTGGACTGCTTTGCCGGTTTGATCAATGTCATCAATGCCGAAAATGTGACCATCACCGGCGAAGGCTGCATCAACGCCAACGCCGACAACGGCGACTGGTACCAGCACATCAAAGTGAAACTTATCGCCTGGCGGCCGCGGCTCTTCTTTACCAGCAAAGCCAAGAATGTAACCCTGCACGGTGTGGAGGTGTGCAACAGCTTCTCCTGGACCATCCACCCCACCTACTCGGACGGGGTGAACATCCTGCAGCTGCAGATTCACAACCGTGCCGATAGCCCCAATACCGACGGCATTGACCCCGAAAGCTGCAAGAATGTGAACATCATCGGTGATTCCATCCATGTTGGCGATGACTGCATCGCCCTCAAGTCCGGCAAACTCTTCCTTGGCACTGTGATGCATACCCCCTGCGAGAATGTGACCATCCGCAACTGCAACCTGAACCGCGGCCATGGCGGCCTGGTTATTGGCAGCGAGATGAGCGGCGGCGTGAAAAATGTGGTGATGACCCAGTGCCTGATGGACCACACCGACCGCGGTCTGCGCGTCAAGACCCGCCGCGGCCGCGGCAACACTGCCGTCATCGACGGGCTGGTGTTCCGCAACGTGGAGATGCGGGGCGTCAAGGCACCCTTTGTCATCAATATGTTCTACTTCTGCGACCCGGACGGCCACGGCCCCTATGTACAGTGCCGCGAGCCGATGCCGGTGGACGAGTACACCCCCAAGCTGGGCAGCCTGACCATGGAGAACATCGTGGCCACCGATGCCCAGTTTGCAGGCTGCTACTTCGACGGCCTGCCGGAGCAGCCCATCGAGCGGGTAACCATGCGGGATGTGAGCATCACCTTTGACCCCAACGCCAAGGAGGGACAGGCGGCCATGGCCGACAACCGTCCGCTGGTGAAAAAGCTGGCCATCTATGCTGAGAACGTCAAGGAGATCGACCTGCACAATGTGAAGATCGAGGGCTACGAGGGCGAGCGGCTGCACTTTGCCAACGTAGGACATTTTGAGGAGGACTGACCCATGACCCATGAAGAGATCCTGTCCATGCTGGGCGGCTATGTGGACTACCTGATCGCCAATTCCAGCGCCGAGGCACCGATGTGGAACATCGAGAAGGTGCGCAGCGGCAAGCCCAACAAGTGGAACTACATCGACGGCTGCATGATCACCGCCTGCCTGAGCCTGTACAAGACCACTGGCGACGAGAAGTATCTGGAGTTTTCCAAGGAGTTTATCGACTACTTTGTGCAGCCGGACGGCGCTATCAAGACCTACGACCCCAAGGAGTACAATCTGGACAACGTGAATCAGGGCAAGAACCTGTTCATTCTGTATGATATCTACGGGGACGAGAAGTACCGCAAGGCCATCGACACCATCCGCAGCCAGCTGCTCACCCAGCCCCGCACCAAGGAGGGCAACTTCTGGCACAAGGATATCTACCCCTGGCAGGTCTGGCTGGACGGCACCTACATGGCCCAGCCCTTCTACATGGAGTATGAGACCCGCTACAACAAGATGCAGGGCTGCATTGACAGCTACAAGCAGTTTATGAACATCAAAAAGCACATGCGGGACGAAAAGACCGGCCTGTACTACCACGGCTACGACGAGAGCCGCCAAATGTACTGGGCTGACCCCGTGACCGGCTGCAGCCCCAACTTCTGGCTGCGGGCCATGGGCTGGTTCATGGTGGCCATGGTGGATGTGCTGGAGCGGATGGACGAGCAGCTGTACAACGAGTACCGCGGCATCATGGCACAGCTCCGCCAGACCATTGAGGATGTGCACAAGTTCCAGGACGAGGAGACCGGCATGTTCTGGCAGGTGATGGATCACCCCGGCGTGGAGGGCAACTACCTCGAGACCAGCGGCACTGCCCTGTTCGCCTATGCGGTGCTCAAGGGCGTGCGCCTGGGCTACCTGCCCAAGCGGATGGCTGCCTGGGCTGAGAAAGCCTTCTACGGCACCTGTGACAGGTACCTCTCCAAGAACCCGGACGGCAGCCTGCAGCTGGATGGCATCTGCCTGGTGGCAGGTCTGGGCGGTAAGGACCACCGCGACGGCTCCCTGGCCTACTACTTCAGTGAGCCTGTGGTCTGCAACGATGCCAAGGGCGTAGGCCCCCTGGTGCTGGCCTACACCGAGATGATCGCCCGCAAGTAACACACGAGCTTACAGCAAAAAGCGAACCGCCATGGTGACAGTTGCCATGGCGGTTCGCTTTTACACTTTTTCTTCGAGCACCCATCGTCCGGGTGCACATTCAGTATACCCGGACAAGTGCCCCCTGTAAAAGGTATCTTTTGTATTGCTGTGATATGTTTTTTGTATGGCTCACACTTCCGTGTGGGAGGCCGCGCTGCTGTCCTCATTTTCCTCATCGAGGTCAGGGCCGGTGCCCTCGTCCAGATCAAGACGCAGGCGGTCGCTTTCCTCATCGGTCAGTTCCCGTTCCTGCCGGGCATCGTATTCGATCCAGAACTCCCCCCGGTGCAGGGCAAAATCAAAGGCTGCCATCAGGCAGGCCCCGCCAAAGGCGCTGACCATCAGCACGATGCAGAGGAGCACCGAAAGAAAATCGTACTTCCAGCGCTGGGGCCTTGCGGCAAAATACAGCACCTCGCACCCCAGCAGGATCAGCCCTGCCGCCGGGGCGATCTTCAGCGCAAGCTCCCAGTTGAAATGCGGCACAAAGAAATAGCAGAGGAACAGCACGCCGCAGACGATCAGGCAGACTCCCAGTGTCAGGGTGCCCACCCGGCGCACCGGGGCGCTCTCCGGGGCTTTGGGGGCCGGGCGCTCTGTTGTGTTATTCTTCTCGTCCATCGTCTTCATCCTCCGGGTCAAGGGTCACCTCACCGGTCGTATCCGGCTCTGCCTTGCGGGCAAAGTGATCCAGCAGGCTGGGCATCTTCTTTTCAGGCTGATACTCCTGAAAATCGGTTTCCTCCGGTGCAGCTTCCGGGGCAGCCTTCTTTGCCCTGGGCCCACGCACCAGCCAGATGCCGCACAGGATCAGTGCCACGCAGAGCACCACCTCGGGCAGTTGATCCATCACCAGATAGATGGCCCGCCACACCGGAGCTTTCTGGCCCCAGCGCCACAGGATATCGCCCAGCGTGTTCATAATGATCTGCTCGTAGGCGATCAGCGCACCGATGGCGATCAGGCACCAGCCCACCAGCTTGTGGCTGTCCATCATCATCCGGGCAAGGCGCTTGTCCTGCGGGTCGAAGTGGACCAGATAATCGTCCTCCGGGGCGGTGCCCATGCTGATCTGGGCACGCAGGTTGAAGGTGTCGAAAAAGCTGTACATGAACACCACCAGCAGCGCAAACGCGATGGGTGGGATCAGCATGGCTGCCATGCTGATGGCAGCCGCCATCAGCATCAGCGAAAGACCGCGCTTCATATATCCCTGATACATCTGGCCCGCGCCCGGGATAAAGGCGAACAGCAGGGTCAGGATGCCATTTTTCTTCATAATCGTTCCCTCATTTCTCTGTATTCTGGGTATTGCCCGCGATCTTATCGGTCACATTCGTGAGCAGCTTGTGGAGCAAAGAGGAGCCTTCGCCGGCATAGCGGCGGTCCTGTTTTGTCTCCATGGGTCTCCCCAGCTGTTCCGGCGCGGCCTGCGGCCGGTCGTCCTCAATGGGGCGGTATTGCGGGGTGTTCTCCGGGGCCGGGTCATTCCGGCCGGGTTCCCAGAGCTGGCTCTGGTCGGTCTCCAGCACGGTCTCCCGCCCGGCACCATACTGGATGATCTGCTGCAGCGCCCCGCTCCGCCACAGGGTCAGGGCCAGCACAGCGGCCACACCGGCCACGGCAGCCCTGCCATAGGTATTCTGCATCAGGCGGGCCCAAATCGTGCCCATCACCGCGCCCTGCACACTCTTTGGCGGTTTTTCCAGTGCATCGGCGGTCAAAAGGGCCGTGTAACGGTCCATGCACTGGTCACAATAAGAGAGATGTTCGGCGGCTTCCAGCCTGCCCAGCTCATCCAGCTGGCCGTCCATCATGGCCCGGAAGCCCGCGTCGGTCATGCAGCCATCTTCACGAAACAATTCCATCTTCGCTCCTCCTTTCCTGACGGATCTGTTCCGCCAGCATTTTCTTTGCCCGGTAGATCTGCGCCTCCACCGTCTTTTGGGGCCTGCCGCAGAGGGCTGCCGCCTCGGCGGCGGTGCGGCCCTCCAGCAGCATCAGGCGGCAGGGGGTGCGGTACGGCTCCCGCATCCCCAGGATCTTCCCGGTCAGAGTCTCCTCGCTCATGGCATCCAGCACCTGCTGCTCCGGGTCGGAGTCGGGCGGCGCGCCTTCCAGTGCAAGGATATCATCTCCCGGGGTGTTCACCCGGCGCACCCACGCACTGCGCAGGTAGTCCTTGGCTTTGTTGGAAGCGATACGCGCCAGCCACTGCTTTTCGTACCCGGGCGGGCAGCGGTCAATGGCCCGCCATGCGGCCAGAAAAGTCTCCTGTGCCAGATCCTGGGCATCGCCCTCGTCCGGCACCAGCTGGTGGCAGACCGTGTAGACCAGCCCCTGATACTGCCGCACCAGCGCATTGAATTCCAGTGTTGTCAACGGTCCGCATCCCTCCTTTCCTGCCGCTCTGTAAATGAATACGAAACAGAGCGCGGTTTTCCTGCAAAAATTTTGAAAAATAAAAACGGATAAACCTCTCCGTCATTGCTGCGCAATGCCACCTCTCCTGGTAGGAGAGGCAGGAAGCGCTGCTTGGCTCCCCTATCAGGGGCAACAACAACGACCGCCGCCAGTGGCGGAAACAGGGAGGAGTTGTTGGGGCCGCGGCCAGCAATCCACAAGTGCATTGCACGAAGTGGATGCTGGGAGCCGCAACCCGTCATTGGCGCAAAGCGCCTGAGAGGTTCTTCTTTTGCAAAACTTCAAGTTATGCTATACTGTTATTATACTATAAGAAGGAGGCGTTTTCCATGGGGGGAAGCACCAAACAGGCCCTGCTGCAGGCGCTTTCGGCGGCAGAGGGAGCCTATATCTCAGGCCAGCAGCTGGCCGAAGCGCTGGGCGTGAGCCGCGCGGCTGTCCACAAGGCGGCACAGGCGCTTTTGGCCCAGGGATACGCGCTGGATTCCGCCCCGCGCCGGGGCTACCGGCTGGCAGGCGGCGACCCCTTCTGCACCGAAGCAGTGGGCCCCTATCCCGCCCCCATTCACATCTACGACACACTGCAAAGTTCCAACCTGACGGCCAAGCAGCTGGCACTGGGCGGTGCGCCCCACGGCACGCTGGTGCTCACGGCCCACCAGAAGGCGGGGCGCGGGCGGCTGGGGCGGCGGTTCGAAAGCCCTGCCGGGAAGGGGGTCTACCTCTCCCTCATCCTGCGGCCCGCCCTTTCTGCTGCCGATGCCCAGAGTGCGACCATCAGTGCAGCGGTGGCCGTAGCCCGGGCTGTCAAGGCCCTGTGCGGGCTGGAACTGGGCATCAAATGGGTGAACGACCTTTACTATCAGGGCCGCAAGGTCTGCGGCATCCTGACCGAAGCCGGGACCGACATGGAGAGCGGCCAGCTGGAATGGCTGGTGGTGGGCATCGGCCTCAACCTGACCACCTCCCCTGCCGACTGGCCCGAGGAGCTGGCCCGCACGGCAGGCAGCCTTTACCCCGGCGGCCCCGCACCCGTGAGCCGGGCGGTGCTGGCCGGGGCCATTGCCCGGGAGCTGCTCTCCCTCTGCCCGGCCTTCGACTGTCTGGACGAGTACCGTGCCCGCTGTTTTGTGCCGGGCCACTGGGTCACCGTCTGCACCGGGGCCGAGACCTATGCCGCAAAGGCCCTTTCCATTGACGATGCGGGCCGTCTGGTGGTGGAGCGCGAGGGCGGCAGGCAGAATGCCCTGCAGCACGGCGAGGTCAGCATCCGGCCGACAAGGACAGGGTGAGGTGGATTTGCGAAGCAAAGACGGAGAGGGTGAGCCGCTTTTCTGGTTGTAATTCGTCGAATCTTATGATAAACTAAAAATATCGCCAGCAATGGCGGTAAAGGTGCTGTCTGCAATGCAGGTGGTCATGCTTCCACTCCCGGTCATTACATCCCCACGCAAGTGGGCTGCAGGTCTCCGGGAAACGGAACTTTTTTGAATAAGATCCTGTCCCGGAGCTTTAAGCGAAGGGAGGGATGTCGGATGTCTTTAGCAGAAGTTTGCGCACTGCTGACCGTCATCATCGGTTTGCTGACATTGATGGTCAACGTTGCCAAAGCCGCATTTGATGCTGGTTGGAAAATTTCTAACAAAGAACACGATAAAAACAAAAAAGATTGACCGCCCCAAGCCTTCCAAACTTAGCGGTCAATCTTTTTAACTGACTAGGAGTGGGAGCTGACCATTTGCAGTCAGCGCCTTTTCTATTTGTAGTATAGTCAATTTTCGGTGGATTGTCAAGGAGGAGAGGTCGTCCTCAAAAAAAAAAAAAAAAAAAAATTCCCAGTCAGGTGAAAGGATTCCTCTTTTTCTGCATTATAGGAAGTAGAAGAGTATAAGCCCCCATACCACCCAGCCGGGAGACCGGCGCAAGGAAAGTGAGGAATCCCCCATGAAGAAACGACTACTCAGCCTGTTGGTGGCAATCAGTATGGTGCTGACGTTCCTGCCCGTGTCGGCCCTGACCGCAGCAGCAGCGGAGGATAGCAGCAACGGCGAACTTAAAATCGGACAAAACTGTTATCCTGTTCTGGATAATATCCCTCACCAAACAGTCAACGGGCATGATATCTACACTGGTGATGGCTGGACTTACGATGCCGATGAAAATTGTAAAATTCTGACCCTGTGCCCCAGTGCGCCAACAAACTATGATTTTTTTGCCATACACACAGGGCACTCCATCACAACCGACTGTAACCTGGTAATTGGCGAAAATGCAACCGTTACGGATGGAAATTTTATAGCCTCTGTTACGAACAATGACACTATCAAAGGCGGCATTTTTAAGGATGCTGTTACAAACCATGGCACAATAATCGGTGGCCGTTTTTTCTCTTCGGTCACCAATGAATTGGATGGCATCATTGAAAATGGTCAGTTTGGTGATTGGGCTTCTTCGTACACCGTTACAAACAATGGCGGCACGATCAACGGCGGCACTTTCAAAGAGATGTCAAGCATTCGCAGTACCGGTTCCGTAGCATCAGGTTATACCCTCGCAGCAGAAACGCCGTCCGTTTTTTCTTCTGTTTCGGTCAATGGGTATCACAATTCATGCTATATCATCCCGAATCAGGCATCCGTTTCTGTTGATATAAGCTATCGTTTTGATGATACTATGTACGATCTTCCACCCCTTGATGTAACCATTGATAATGCACCGCCTACGCTTCTTTCCGACTGGTGTGGGAGTGATCTCAAGATTGAGTTCGAGGATATCCGCGGAGTTTATGAAGTCACCTTCACCGCACCGCTTACAAATGATGCAGATACAGTAACTATCCGCCCGCTGACCTGGCTGGTGATTGACAAGGACGGTTACCCGGCCACTGCACAGGATTTGAACGGCAACCGGGCAAATTATACCGGCGAGGGCTGGAAGTTTGAAAACAACAGCCTGATTTTGGAGCCTACCGCCGAGAAAAGCTATGACTTTAACAGCACCGACCTGAACCCCCATAGGGTGGCGGTGAACTGCCCGGTTACGGTGAACAGCAACGCCACCATCACCAACGGCATTTTCCTGAAAGAAGTTACCGGCAGCGCCCTGAACGGTGTGTTCCTGAACGTTCCCAATGGCTGTGAGAACAGCACCAAGAAAATTACCGTTTCTGATAACGGAAAAATCACTGCGCTGAAAATGAGCGGTGAAGCTACTGCGCTGGACAGCGCCGCCAATGAACTTTATGTGGTCGGTCAGCCCACCGGTACCCTGTATGTGACCCTGAGCAGCGGCAAGGTACGGGAAGTACAGCTGCCTCTTACGGCTGACCTTGAGCTGCGATTGAACGACCCGGCACCCAAACCCGAGCCGGAACCCGAACCGGAACCCAAGCCCGAGCCGGAACCGGAGACCTACACCCTGAAAGTGGTAGGCGGCAGCTTTACGACCGGCGAAAGGGATGCGCTGACCAGCGGCACCGTGCCGGTGGATGCAGAAGCAAAGGTGACCCTTGACCCGGATGCCGTGCCGGAGGGCATGGTGTTCGACCAGTGGACCATCAGCGAGGAAAGCCTGCTGGGCAACCCCAATGTGGCCTACAACGCCGAAAGCTTTACCATCCCGGCCAATGCAGTGGAAAACGGCAAGACCGTTACCGTGGAAGCCCAGTACCGGGAAGCCAGCATCGAAGATGACGGCCCCGGCATTCTGGAAACGGCTGCCATGATCGGCGTTGCCGGTACTGGCGCTGCCGTGCTGGGCTACACCGGCTACATGATCGGCACCGAGCTGTACCTGAATACCGTTCTGCCTGCCGGTGCGGCCATCCCCAACAACGCTGGGGAGCTGGCCCTGCTGCTGTGGGAAGCCGCCGGGACCCCGGCCCCCGCTGCTCTTCTCCCTGCCGATGCTGCCCCGGTCCAGCAGGCCCTTGCATGGGCCATCGAGAACCAGCTCCTCGCCCCGGATGCGTCTGCGGAGGATTCCGTCAGCCGCTGGGAGGTTATTCGGAGCTGGAATCAGCTGAAGGGGTAAGTGGCGAACCCTCTCAGTCAAAGCTTTCGGCTTTGCCAGCTCCCCCAAAGGGGGAGCCAAGGGCAATCCCAGATTTAGCAGCATCTGCCCTCTGTGATGTCTTGCCTCTCCCTTCGGGAGAGGTGGCATTGCGCAAGCAATGA
>OJAG01002107.1_pt1 | contig 10410 bp, 9 predicted proteins | sample 1589021 | NCBI WGS metagenome assembly OJAG01 (sample SAMN03283264) | human gut metagenome | biome: human-associated habitat; material: feces | host: Homo sapiens | place: USA | collected 2013 | reverse complement strand
CCGCCGAAGCCGACGAGCACGCCGGATGCCGCGCAGACATCAAATCCGACGAGCACGCCGGAAATCACCGAAACGCCCATGCCGACGGAATCCCCCGAACCGACGGAGACGCCTGAACCGACACCGTCCCCCGAACCCACGTCGACACCCACGCCCGCGCCGACGGGCAAGCTCTACGAGCGCGTGCCGGGAATCGAAATGCCGGGCGAGAAGGTCAATGGGCATGAGTATATCGGCACGCTGTCCATCCCGTCGCTGGGGCTGAAAGTGCCGGTGCAGCGCAACTGGTCGTACGAGAACCTGAGCGTGTCGCCGTGCCGCTATTCCGGCAGCGCCTACGCGGGCAACCTCGCCATTATTGCGCACACCTACCACTTTGGCAAGCTGAGCAGCTTGGCGCTGGACGCAACCATTACCTTCACGGACATGGAGAATAACGTTTTCCGCTACGTTGTGCGGGAGAAAAACACGATTTCGCCCAACGATGCGAACGAAATTGCCCATTCCGGCTATGACCTGACGCTTGTGACCTGCACCCTCAGCGGCACAAAACGCGTGGCGGTGTACTGCGAGCGCGTGAAATAATCCAACAAAAGGACTGTCTGCACCGGGCAGCCCTTTTTTCGTGAAATCCATGCAATCCGGCAGGAATTGACGGGGTGGAGCGCGAAATAAACAAGCACGGCGTAACTTTCGCCGCAGGAAAGGAAAGCAAACTTGAACTGGAAAATACACCTTTATCGTGCCATCCTCTGGCTGATTACGCTGTCCCTGCTGCTGGTGATGTTCGGTTTCTCGGCACAGGAAGGCGTGCAGTCCGGCAGCATCAGCGGTAAAATTGCCCGCCCAATTACGGATTCTCTGGCGCAGCGGCAGGGACTGACGGGGCAGGCGTACTGGAAGCTGTATGCACAGGTGGATTTTGCCGTGCGGAAAACGGCGCATTTCTTGGAGTACACGCTCTTGGGACTGCTGCTGACGCTGCTGCTGGACAGCTACCGCGCCCGCTGGCACTGGCTGTCATGGGCGGGATGTACGCTCTATGCCGCGACGGACGAAATCCATCAGCTTTTCGTTGCCGGGCGTACGGGCAAGTGGCAGGATGTGATGCTGGATTCATCGGGCGCGCTGGCGGGGCTGCTGCTGGCGATGTTCATGCTCTGGCTGATTCGGCGGCGCAGGGCGAAAAAGCAATCAACATAATAAATAGGAGGCAAATTATGCTGACAATCGAACAGCTTTACGACCTTAACCACACTTTGGCGGCGGATTACCTGCGGCAGTTTACCTATCCGTGGGAGGCGCTTGTGGGCATCAAGGCGGAAATCCTGCGCATCGGCGCGGCGCTTGACCCGGCGGAATACACCGAAGTCAGCGAGCATGTCTGGGGGCACAAGACCGCGACGGTTGCGCCGACGGCGTATCTGGGTGCGCCCTGCATCATCGGCGCGCGGACGGAAGTGCGGCATTGCGCGTTCATCCGCGGCAGTGCACTGGTAGGGGCAGACTGCGTGGTCGGCAACTCTGTGGAGCTGAAGAACGTGATTCTTTTCGACCATGTACAGACGCCGCACTACAACTACGTCGGCGACAGCATCCTCGGTTATTGCAGCCACATGGGGGCGGGGTCGATTACCAGCAACGTGAAGAGCGACAAGACGCTGGTGACAGTTCGCGGCGCAGGCGAAAGCATGGCAACCGGCTTGAAGAAAATGGGCGCAATGCTTGGCGACTATGTGGAAGTCGGCTGCAACAGCGTGCTGAATCCCGGCACGGTTATCGGGCGGGAGAGCCAAATCTACCCGCTGAGCTGCGTGCGTGGTGAAGTGCCCGAAAGAAGCATCTGGAAAACTGGCGGCGTGGTGGTGAAGAAGCAATGATTCAGCCGATTGTGAGAGATGTGATGTTCCTGTCCTGCAAGAGCCAGATGGCGACGGCGGAGGATCTGCCCGCTGCGCGTGACCTCGCGGATACCCTGCGCGCCCATGCGCACGAGTGCGTCGGCATGGCGGCGAACATGATTGGCGTCCGCAAGCGCATCATTGCGGTGATGGCGGGGAAAACCGTGCTGGTGATGCTCAACCCGGTCATCACGGATCGCCAGATTCCCTTCGCAGCGCAGGAGGGGTGCTTGTCGCTGGACGGCGAGCGCCCGTGTTTGCGGTATCAGCAGATTTTGATGGAATATCAGGATGAGCAGATGCAGCGGCATGTGCAGCGGTTCTCTGGTTTCACCGCGCAGGTGATTCAGCATGAGGTGGATCATTTGGAAGGCATCATTATTTGAGGTGAGGACATGACTATCACACAAACGCTCTGTCAGGAGTTCCAAACCGCCCCGTGGCAAATCGACGCCGTCATTCGCCTGCTTGACGAGGGCTGCACGCTGCCGTTTATCGCGCGTTACCGCAAGGAACAGCACGGGTCGCTGGATGACCAGAAGCTGCGTGAAATCAGCGAACGGCTGACGGCGCTGCGGGCGCTCGAAGCGCGTCGGCAGGAAATCAGTGAAAGCCTGCAAAAGTTAGATGTCTGGACGGAGAAGCTGCAAAGCGACCTTAATGCTGCCGCGACATTGGCGCAATTGGAGGATATTTATCGCCCGTACCGCCCGAAGCGCCGTACCCGCGCGTCGATTGCCAAGGAGAAGGGGCTGGAGCCGCTCGCGAACGCGCTGATGCTCCAGCAGCGGAACATGATGGCGCCGGAAACCATCGCCCTGCGCTATGTGAACGCGGAGAAGGGCGTCGAAACGGCGGAGGATGCCCTGCAAGGCGCGATGGATATTATCGCCGAGGTCGTCAGCGACGATGCCGCCGTCCGCACGAAGCTCAAAACGTACTACCATCAAACGGCGATGGTCGCGACGGTCGCGGCGAAAGACGAGGACAGCACCTACCGCATGTACTACGACCACCGTGAGCCGCTGCGCCTGATGCCGTCGCACCGGGTGCTGGCGATGAACCGCGGGGAGAAGGAGGGCTTCCTCAAAGTCGCGCTGGACGTGGACAAGGAGAAGGCGCAGCAGCTCGTGCGCTATGGCTTTGTGCAGCAGACGGGCAGCCCGGCGTGCAAGTACGTCGCGCAGGCGTGTGACGACGCGTATACGCGGCTGATTGCGCCGTCGCTGGACACGGAACTGCGCGCGGAATTGACCGACAAGTCGAGCGCAGCGGCGATTCGCGTGTTCGCGCTGAACCTGCGCCCGCTGCTGATGCAGCCGCCGGTGCGCGGGAAGGTTGCGATGGGGCTTGACCCCGGCATCCGCACGGGCTGCAAGGTCGCGGTTGTGGACGAAACCGGGCGCGTGCTGGATACGGGCGTCATTTTCCCACTGCCAAGCCACGGCAAGGTTGCACAGGCGAAGGAAACCGTCAAGCGCATGATCCAGAAGCACCACGTCGGCATCGTCGCCATCGGCAACGGCACGGCGGGGCGCGAGACGGAGCAGTTCTTCGTCGAGGTGATGAAGGAGCTGGCGCTGGGCGATGCGCTCAAATACATGGTCGTCAGCGAGGCGGGCGCGTCGGTGTATTCCGCGTCGAAGCTGGCGGCGGCGGAGTTCCCGCAGTTTGATGTCAGTCTGCGTTCGGCGGTGTCGATTGCGCGGCGCTTGCAGGATCCGCTGGCGGAGCTGGTCAAAATCGATCCGAAGGCGATTGGCGTAGGACAGTATCAGCATGACCTGAAAGCAGCGGAACTGGACGCGGCGCTGGGCGGCGTGGTCGAGGACTGTGTGAACAGCGTCGGTGTGGATGTGAATACGGCGAGCGTGTCGCTGCTGAGTTACGTCGCGGGCATCAACACGACCGTCGCGAAGAACATCGTGGCGTACCGCGAGGAAAATGGAGCGTTCACGACCCGTGCGCAGCTGAAGAAAGTGCCGCGCCTTGGGCCGAAAGCCTTTGAACAGTGCGCAGGCTTCCTGCGCATTCCCGGCGGCAAGGACTTGATGGAGAACACAGGCGTTCACCCGGAAAGCTACGACGCGGCGCGCGCCCTTTTGAAGCACTTTTCGCTCACCCCGGCGGAGGCGGTCGGCAAGCTGCTGACCTTGGCGGACGCGGAGGGGTTCGCGGCGCTGGCGAAGCAGCTGAATGTGGGTGAACCGACCCTGCGCGACATTGCGGCGGAGCTGTCCCGCCCCGGCCGCGACCCGCGTGATGAGCTGCCGCAGGTGCTGATGCGCAGCGACGTGATGGATTTGAAGGACTTGCAGCCCGGCATGGAGCTTCGCGGCACGGTGCGCAACGTGACCGACTTCGGCGCGTTTGTGGACATCGGCGTTCACCGCGACGGCTTGGTGCATATCAGCCAGATGGCGCAGCGACGCGTGAATCATCCGAGCGAAGTCGTCCGAGTCGGCGACATCGTGACCGTGTGGGTGCTGGAAGCGGATGCGAAAACGAACCGCATCAGCCTGACGATGCGTCCGCCGGCGAAAGGGGAAGGCAATTTCTCAACAACCAAAAGCACACAAACGAAAAAACTAACATAACAGACCTGTAACATCCGAAGGGACGCCGAAGGTTTCCAAAGAGCGATCGGAAAGCCCTTTGGTCGCTCCCGAAGGAGCGAAATCCCTGCGTAACAATCCAATCCTATAAGCAATAGGAGGAAAATTCATGCAAAACATGCGAAAATGGATTGCACTATTCTTGACCATGCTGCTGCCGGTGCTTCCGGCAGCCGCCGAGGAGGAATCAACCATGCTGACAGGCAAAAAAGCGACGGAAATCGTTGAGATGATGGGTTTCGGGTGGAATCTGGGCAATACGCTGGACGCAACCGGCGGCAATACCGCGGATGTGACCGCGCAGGAGCAGTCGTGGGGGAACGCGAAAATCACCCCGGAACTGATGGTGCGCGTGAAGGAAGCGGGCTTTGACACCATCCGCATTCCCGTGACTTGGTACCGCTATACCTCGGACGATGGGACGTACACCATCCGCGAGGACTTCCTCCAGCATGTCCATGAAGTGGTCGAGTGGGCGCGCGAGGCGGACTTGTTCGTCATCCTCAATGTGCACCACGAAGCGTGGATTAACGAGCCGAATTTCGTGGCGGACGCGGAGAAAATCGGCGAGCAGCTGACGACCATGTGGCGGCAGATTGCGGACACCTTCGCCGACTTTGACCAGCATGTGATTTTCGAGGGCATGAACGAGCCGCGCGCGCAGGGCATGAATTACGAGTGGGGCGGCAACGCGGCGTGCTATGCTGCCATCAACTACCTCAACCAAGTGTTCGTGAACACCATCCGCAAGGACGCCAAGGGCTGCAACGCCGAGCGCTGCCTGATGATTCCGGGCTACGCGGCGACCAGCTCCCCGGCGGGCACGGCGGCGATTGCCCTGCCGACGGTGGATGGCGAAGCGGCGGCAAACATCATCGTGTCCGTGCATTCGTATGACCCGCAGACCTTCTGCCTGCAGGATACGCAGACGACGTTCGACCCGGAGAAGGATGGCGCGAAAATCAACCGCGTGTTCGAGAACATCAAGGAAACCTTCCTTGACCGGGGGATTCCGGTCGTGATGGGCGAAACGGGTGCGACGAACACGAATGGCAATCACGACGAGCGCGCGAAGTGGGCGTACTGTGTCGCGCAGAATGCCCAGCGCTACGGCGTGCCGATTGTCATCTGGGACAATGGGAACAATCAGACGTCCGGCGGTGAGTGCCACGCCTGGATTCGCCGCGCGGTGAATCCGAAGCTGCGCAGTCAGGCGACGAGCGTGGTGTACCCGCAGGTGCTGGACGCGCTGTGGGAAGGCAAGAACAGCACGGCATGGGGCAGTGCGCTGACGGAAGTGCGCGCGGAGGCGGACGAGAGCATCCTCTGGGCGAACGCCGACGGCTTGACGAGCCAGAAGGAATGGGATTCCTCCTACATCCAGCTCGAAGCGAAAATGGAGTGGTTCGCGGACGGCGCGCGCATTGGCATTCGCTATTCCGGCGCGGGTACGCCCAAAATCGTGCTGGACAGCGCGGAAAAGAGCGTCTGGTGGATTCTGGTGGATGCGGCGGAGATACAGAAGAATGATGACGGCACGAAAACCGCGTGGTTCACGAGCGAAATCCTGCTGGCGGAAATGCGCAAAAACGGCGTTGATAACCCTGCACAGCTGCAAAATTGTTATGTCATCGCGACGAACGGGAAGATTACCGCTTACCGCATCAAGGTGGAGGGCATGGCGACGGCGCTGACGACCTACCATGCGAACGGCAGCGCGATTCATCAGGCGGATTTGCCGGATGCCCCGACCTACCCGCACATGACCTTCTGCGGCTGGTACGCCACGCCGGATTATCAGCCCGGCACGGAAGTCACGGGCGCGAGCGGCGCTTCGGACGCATGGGCGAAGATGGCGCTGGACATGAGCGTCGTTAAGTAACAAAGGAGTCAAAAAACATTGGATTTTGAATACCTGCTGTTTTTGCAGAACCTTCGGGCGGAGACGCCGAACTTCATCAACAGCTTGCTGCTCTTCATTTCGGAATTTGCCGCCGGGTCGCTGCCGGTTGTTATTATCGTCGTATTCTACTGGTGCATCGACAAACGCACTGGGCAGCGGATGGGGCTGTGCTTCGCGGGCGCAGCGATGGTGACGCAGCTCATCAAGAATATCGCGTGCGTCTATCGCCCTTGGAAGCAGGATGCGCGGCTGCAAATCGCCCCGGAAGCGGCGGCAACGGCAACAGGCTACTCGTTCCCCAGCGGACATGCGACATTGGCAGCGTCCTTTTACGGCAACATCGCGGCGTACCTGAAAAAGTACAGCAGATGGTGGATTCTGCCGTGCGTGCTGCTGACGCTGCTGACGGCGTTTGCCCGCAACTGGCTCGGTGCGCACACGCCGCAGGACGTGCTGGTTGGGATGATGATTGCGCTGGTCGTGCTGCTGCTGTCAAAATACTTGCTGAACTGGGCGGACGGCGGCAAGAATCGCGACTGGCTGCTGGCGACTATCGGCGTCATCCTATCTGCCGCGATGCTGATTTACACCAGCGTGAAGCCGTATCCGATGGATGTGCTGCCGGACGGAACGCTGCTGGTTGACCCGTGGGACATGGTGACGGATTGCTACAAGGCGGCGGGGGCGATGATGGGCTTCTGCCTTGGCTGGGTGCTGGAGAGGCACTTTGTCGGTTTTGATGCAAAGGGTGCGGGCAAGGCGCGCATGATTCGCGGCGTGGTCGGTGTGGCGCTGCTGCTGGCGGTACAGAAGGGGCTGAAGGCGGCGGGTAATCTGTTGCTGGATGCGCACTGGCGGGGCTTTGCAGAGATGTTCGGGCTGATGCTGTTTGCGATTGTGCTGTATCCGGCACTGTTTCAGTGGGCGGAGAGAAGGAAAAGCAAATCGTGAAATTGGGCGCTTCGGGCGAAAATGGCTCGGAGCGCCTTTTTTTGTGTACGCATTTTGTGCATGAACGCATATGCGCCGGGATATGATAGGAATACGCACCCGGAAAGGATGCAGGAAAGAGAGGAAAGACGCATGGAAGAACGCAAATGTGTCGGTTGGCAGGAACAGGAGACATCCCGCCTGTTTTCCGCTGTGCAGGAGGCGCGGGGCAGTGGCGCACCGCTTCGGCAAGTGTTCGAGGACTTATCCGTGGACTTGGGACGCAAACCCAACAGCATTCGCAACTACTATTACGCCTGTTTGCGGAATCAGGAGCAGAATACACCGCGCGTACAGGCGTTCATTCCCTTCACGGAGGCGGAGACGCATGATCTCTTGCGTCAGGTGCTGACGGGCTGCGGGCAGGGCATGAGCGTCCGCGCGTGTGTTATGCGGATGGCAGACGGCGACCACAGCCGGATGCTGCGCTATCAGAATAAGTACCGCGCGATTTTGAAGCATCATCCGGAGATGATTGCGCAGGTGCGGCAGGAGCTGCTGGCAGAGGGCGTTGCTGCGCCCGCGCAGGGGAAGAATCCGCCTGATGAGGCAGAGAACCGCGCCGCGTCCCAGATGATGGCAGAACCGTGCGTGCTGAAAATGCTGGAGGGCATGAAGGAACTGCTTCAGCGGGCGTCGGCGGTGGAGGAGAAGGAGCAATTGCAGCGTTCGCTCGATCGAATGCGCGTGGAGCAGGATTTGCGGCGGATTGCGTGGGAGAAAGATTATGACGCGGCTGTGCAGCTGATTCGGGAGATGCGGGCGTGCTTGGAAAGCGTTCGTAATTCGCTGGACGGGGAGAAGCGCTGCGATGTGGAGGATTGCCTTGCGAAAGCCGCCGCGTTCGCCCAATAAACACGCGGGAGAAGCCTGAACGTGTCACCGACTGAATCGCGTGTAAGGGCTAAGGTGGAGGACTTCGGCACGCTTCATTCGCCCCTTGCGTTCCCCTGAAAAATGCGGTATACTGTCCTTGTAAAAGGGGGTATCCACATGGAAATCGGAATTCGGCTGCATGATACGTCGGGGAGTAATTTGGAGGAACACCTGCGTAACGCAAGGGAGCAGGGGTTTTCCTGTGTTCATATCGCGATGAGCAAGGTTGTGCCGGGGTTTAAGATGGCGGATGCGCCGGAGCTGCTGACGGACGCGCTGGCGGATGAGGTGCGCGGGCTGCTGGAGAAGTACAATCAGCGGTGCGTGCTGCTGGGGTGTTATTTGAACCTGTGCAACCCCGATTTGTCGGCGCACGAGCGCACGCTGATGAATTATCGTGCGCATTTGCGGTTCGGCAAAAAAATCGGCGCGCTGATGGTCGGCACGGAAACCGGCGCACCCAATATCGGTTACAAATCCTGCCCGGAGTGCCGGACGGAGGAGAGTCTGCGCCTGTTTATTGAGCGCGTGAAGCCTGTCGTCCGCTGGGCGGAGGAAGAGGGGATGATGCTTGCTATCGAACCGGTCACGCGGCACATCGTCTGCACGGCGGAAAGGTGTCAACGGGTGCTGGCGGAGGTGCACTCCGAAAACCTGCGGGTTATTCTTGATGCAGTGAACCTGCTCGACCGCGAGAACGTCCATCAGGCGCAAGAAGTTGTGACGGATGCGATTGCGCGTTTGGGGGATTCCGCCGAGCTGCTGCACATCAAGGATTTCCTGCCCGATGGCACGGACGAGTGCGCATGGGCGCGGCAGAATATCGCGAATGTCAACATGTTTGATGGGCTGCTGTCGATTGCGCCGGGGCTGGGGCAGATGGATTACCGCCCGCTGATGCAGCTCGCGAAGCGCCGGAATCTGCCGATGACGCTGGAAAACACAAATCCGCAGAACGCGGTGTCGGCGCGCCGTACACTCGAAAAGACGCTGGAGGAATGCTGAATGGCAATGGATTTGCAGCGCCTGATGAGTCTGCTGCGCCAGTGTATGCAGCGCTACGATATGGTGTCGGCGGGGGATAAAATCGCGGTCGGACTGTCCGGCGGCAAGGATAGCCTGACGCTGCTGATGGGCCTGAAGCACCTCCAGCGGTTCTATCCCGTGCCGTATGGGCTGTGCGCGATTCACGTCGGCAGCGGTGCGCCGGGCAGCGAAGCAGACGTGGAGACGATGCGGCAGTTCTGCGAAGGATTAGACGTGCCGTTCTATTTTGTGGATGCAAAGGTGTACCAGATTGTGTTTGAAATCCGCAAGGAGAAGCACCCGTGCAGCCTGTGTGCCAAGCTCCGGCGCGGCGCGCTCAACGACAAGGCAATGGCGCTGGGATGCAATAAAATCGCGTATGCGCACCATCAGGACGACTTCATCGAAACGAGCCTGATGAACCTGATGCTGGAGGGGCACTACGACTGCTTCCCGCCCGTGACGCACCTCGACCGCACGAACCTGCAAGTCCTTCGCCCCATGCTCATGGTCAAGGAGCGCGACGTGATTGGCTTTGCGCGGAGGGAGAATCTGCCTGTCGTCAAGAATCCATGCCCTGCCGATGGGCATACGCGCCGGCAGGATGTGAAGGACTTCATCCGGCGCAGTCGCGACGTCTTTCCGCAGGGACGCGAATGCCTATATGCATCGCTGCTGGACTATTTCGACCGAAATGTGACGAAAAATGCAAAAAACGGGTAAAAATCCTCCGAAAACGATATCTTTGGTGAAAAACAACAAAAGCTTTCGTAAAAAATACGAAAAAATGGCGCATTTAGCCGAAAAAAATGTACAAAACGCCCGAAAACAGGGAAGTAATGCTGTAATGATGACAAGTAACCTACTTGACACCATCCGAAAGTAGTGTATAATGGACAATATACATTGGTATAGGTCTCTGATTGCAAAGGTGCAGTTTGTCCACCTGCCAATGTATAAGAATGGCTGAAGTGTCACTAAGAACCGAATTTGGCAGATGCGAAATGCCCTCCGACGCAAAATTATCGGGGGGGGGTATTTTGTCTGCCGATTTTGCAACCTCTGGCTTCACACCGCCCGATGGAAAGTAGGACAAGCC
>OJAG01002101.1_pt1 | contig 10454 bp, 11 predicted proteins | sample 1589021 | NCBI WGS metagenome assembly OJAG01 (sample SAMN03283264) | human gut metagenome | biome: human-associated habitat; material: feces | host: Homo sapiens | place: USA | collected 2013 | reverse complement strand
TGGAAGCGTAGCTCAGCTGGTTAGAGTGCCTGCTTCACACGCAGGAGGTCCGCGGTTCGAGCCCGCGCGTTTCCACCACATTTTCTCCTTATCGATGCGCACAGAAAAACTGTGCGCATACATAAAGAGAAAATCGATGCAGAGTCTCGGTCTGCATCAACATTCTCTTCTTATCGAGAATTCCAACATACCTTACCTGTCTCCATCAGGTAGTGCAGAGATCCTTCCTGCGACCCGTAAAGTAATGATTGTGCTTACACCGTTACAGCGTCGGGACGCGTATTGCAGGGTGCGCTGCGCGAAATGCACAGTCCAGGCTGTGCGGGATGCGCGGTCTATCACCTTGTATCGTGACCGCCTCAGTTGGCAGTCCTCTGGGTATGTGTTATGGAGTTGTCGAGGTTCAGTGTGAGCCGCTCCTCTCGGTTGTCCGGGATTCACGGCATGAAAAAAGCAAGGTCTTGCGATACAACAAAAATCGACAAAAGCCTTGCACTCAAAAACCAGATGTGCTATGATAGTTCATAAGGACATCTGATGATATTCAGAGTTCTCAAATGCTTCTGTGATATGGTCGTATCACATGAGCAGGCAGTCCTGAAGCTGCTTACTTCAGAGATAGCCAGTAGGATTCTGTATTAAGAGGAATCCTTTACCCGTATTGTATTCCTCTTTTTTGTTTGTGTCAAGATGCTTGACGAAATTTATTCACAAATCTGGTCTATTGTTCTATATTTTTGCATTTAAAGCCTGAGTTCTCACGAACTCGGGCTTTTTGCTTATTTGCCTTGCTTAACCTTTACCAACACGCGACAACAGCATCATCTGGTTATGGAGCTGCGCAGAATCCGGATGAACATAGCATTTCAGCGTGAACGAAACATCGCTGTGCCCGATTATCAGCGACAAGCTTTTCGCCTCACCTCCCGCCTCAATGAGCCGAGTCGCAAAGCTATGCCGCAATATATGCGGGGATACATGACGAATGCCGGCGAGTCTCGATGTCTTATCGCAGATATACCGCAAGTGGTTTACATTCAGCGGCTCTTCCTCACCAAAGACGTAGGAGTTCAGATCCTTCTTGTTCCGTTTCCATCCCCATAGATGCGCCAGAATCAGCGCAACCTCCGGAATAACCGGCACCTCGCGAATACCACTTTTCGTTTTACTGCGCCGTATATAGAGCACCTTCCTGCTTTTATCATAATCGCTCCACCGCAGATTTTTCAATTCGCCGCGCCGCAGGCCCGTCAGCAAATATGCCATCAGTATATCCAAGTTCTCTGCCGTTTTTTTCAGGCTCTTTTCATACTCAGACAGCTGCGCCGACTTCTGTTCGATCACTTCTTTACCCTGTTCCATATCGCGAATGATGCCTTCCAGCTGCTTCTGCATTTCTCCGATTTCTATGTCCATAGAATTGGAGATGATATCCTTGATTTTATCAAAATTCTCTGTTGCCCCGCTTACAACGGTATCGACCAACTGCATGCTTTTTCCACTGATTTCTTCGCAGAACGTCGAGGCCACCTGTTCCTTGGCATTTTTCACGGCTTTTTCAGATACTTTGAGCCCGCCCCGGATAACGGAAGCCGCAATTACCGCAATAACCGTGAACGGATTCAAAATGCCCAGGATATGGTACAGAACAAGACAGGCACCGTCTCCTACAAAAACCACAAGCAGGTCAGCAAACCGGAGAGCGAGTGGATTCGGGTGGAGAACACCCACGAGCCGCTGATCTCGCAGGAGGTATGGGACGCGGTGCAGCGGATGGACAACCATCCGTCCAGAGGGCGCAGCGGCAAAAGCGGCAGCGTCTCGCTGTTCGCCGGTCTGCTGCGGTGCATGGACTGCGGTTCCTCCATGCGGTATATGCGGGACTACCGGAAGAAAGCCAGCGGTAAGGAGCCGGAGTTCAAATCGTATGTTTGCAACCGGTATGCTTCGGGCGGCAAAAATGCCTGTTCTTCCCACTACATCAACCAGAAGGCGCTAGCACAGGTGGTGCTGCTGGACATCCGCTGCAAGGCGATGTGGGCGCAGAACGGCCGGAAGAAGCTGCGTGAAAAAATTCTCGCGCAGAAAGAGTCTGCCGGACGGGAAAAACTCAGAACACTTCAAGCGGAGTTAAGCGCCATCGACCGGCGGTTGCCGGAGCTTGACCGGCTGGTACAGTCCGCCTACGAGGACAAGGTGCTGGGCAAAATCCCGGAAAACCTTTGTGTCCAGCTTCTCAATGGTTATGAGGCCGAGCGAAAAGCAAAGCAGGAGCGCAGACGGGAACTGACCGAGCAGCTTGCCGCCAGTCGGGAGAATGAGCAATCCGTAGACGCATGGCTGGACATGGTGCGGGATTACTACGATTTGCAGGAGCTTGACCGTCCCACGCTCATGCGGCTGATCCAGAAGATTGAGATCAGTGAGAAATACACGGTGGACGACCACGAGGAACGGGACATCCACATCTACTACAACTTTGTCGGTTACATCGAAGCTTGAGCTTGTCATTCTTTATGCGAAGTGAACTAAGTGTAGTTTTTGTATCTTTTTTATGGGCCTTTCCAAAATTAATCATGTTGGAATTATATCGGAAATCAAACTCAGCGATAACCCTGAAGTTTGATTTTAGCAGGCTGAAACATATGGGAAACACTAATTTTCCCATCAAAGGAAAAAGTTGTTATGTAACGAGAACCGGAACCGGGTTCCGGTTCCCGGGAGCTGCCAGAAACAAACCGGAACCGGGTTCCGGTTCCCACAAGCTGCCGAGGACAAAACCGGAACCGAGTTCCGGTTCCCACAAGCTGCCGAGGACAAAACCGGAACCGGGTTCCGGTTTTGCTTCTTTGCAGAAATCGCGTTTATATTTCAAGCTTTTTCCTGTCTCCGCGTCGCTCTGCCCTGGCAATCTGTTTTTCCCATGTCTTTTCCGTCTCACAGCGGAGGAAATCACGGAGCGGCTCGAGTTCCTGCACACTGTCCCACGCCTCGAGCGCTTCATAGTATGCTCTGCGATCCTCTTCGTGAATGATGATCGGCGGATGGTTGTGCTGAACCAGAAAATAATTCATCGCCAGCCGGCCGGTTCTGCCGTTTCCATCCGCAAATGGGTGGATATTCTCAAACTTCGCATGGAAATATGCTGCGGCCGTCAGGGCATCTCTATCTGCAATCCCTGAAATCTCTTCAAGAAGCTCGTCCATCTCTTCCTCTACATCCTCTGCCGCTGCGCCGATCTCTTCCCTGCCTGTCACATAGTCGTGCAGCTTGTAGGTACCCGGCCGCTCACCGAGCTGGTATCGCCGCGTATCGTAGGTGTTCTGTGTCAGCTTCTTCTGGAATTCACGGATCAGCTCTGCATCCAACGGACGTTTTTCGCCGAACGACGCCAGAAACAGCTCGTTTGCCTCCTTTGCGTTGCGGATCTCAAAAAGAGTGCGGAGATCACCCGTATAGGAGCGCCGTCATGTTCAAAAATTTCTCTGGTATCGTGATAAGTGATTTTTTCATTCTCGATTTTCCCGGAATGGTAGGCAAATGCAATACTATAGCTGTGCAGAGCTTCGGCCAGCTCCGCGTCATTCGTAATGTTCTTCTGCGGCCAAAGTGCTACTGCCTTTTCGTACTGTGTCATCCGGGCACCTCCTCCGTTTGAGCTTATTATACCACAACCTGCATCTCCCGAAAAGCCGAAAACCGGAACTCGGTTCCGCTTTTTTCAAGAAACGGCGCATATTTCTTGTTCTCTATGGAAAATTCAGAACAAATGTGCTATACTGGTATCAGACCATGAAAGGAGAGGAGAAACGTGCCGCAGAGAACGTATCTTGCAATCGATCTGAAATCCTTCTACGCTTCGGTCGAGTGTCGGGAGCGCGGCCTCGACCCGATGAACACGAATCTGGTTGTCGCGGATGAAAGCCGGACAGATAAAACGATCTGCCTTGCCGTTACGCCCTCTCTAAAGAGCTTCGGCGTCCCCGGCCGACCGCGCCTGTTTGAGGTCAAGGAAAAGGTTCTGGAAGCCAATGCCCGGCGGAAACAGAAAGCTCCGGGCCACCGGCTTGCAGGCTCATCCCATTTCTTTTCAGAACTGCAGGCTGATCCCGGGCTGGCCGTTGACTTCCTGATCGCACCGCCAAGGATGGCCTATTACATGCAGTACAGCACGCGGATTTATGAGGTCTACATGAAATACGTCGCGCCGGAAGATGTTGTCGTGTACTCCATCGATGAGGTCTTTATGGACGTGACAAACTATCTGGAAACCTACAAGTTGACACCGCGCGACCTTGCGATGCGGATCATTCTGGATGTCCTTAAAACGACCGGCATCACGGCGACGGCCGGGATCGGAACCAACCTGTATCTGGCAAAGGTGGCAATGGACATCGAAGCAAAGCACATGACGGCCGACAAAAACGGTGTGCGTATCGCGGAGCTGGACGAAATGAGCTACCGCCGGTCGCTTTGGGCGCACCGGCCGTTGACGGACTTCTGGCGTGTGGGGCGCGGTTATGCGCGGAAGCTGGAGGGAATTGGGCTGTACACCATGGGCGATGTAGCGCGCTTCTCGATCACGAACGAGGACTATCTCTACAGGCTTTTCGGGAAGAACGCAGAGCTGCTTATAGACCATGCGTGGGGCTGGGAACCGTGCACAATAGAAGCGATCAAAGCGTTTAAGCCGAGCACAAAAAGCATCGAATCCGGACAGGTGCTGCACTGTCCCTACGCGGCCGAAAAGGCACGACTTGTGCTCCGGGAAATGGCCGATCTGCTCGTGCTTGATCTGGTAGACAAAGGGCTTGTAACCGATCAGATTACAGTCACCATTGGATACGACATAGAGAACCTGACAGACCCTGAACGAAGCAGGAAGTACCACGGGGACGTGGTGATCGACCGGTATGGGCGGAAAATCCCAAAGCACGCGCACGGGACAATCAACCTTGAGACGCCCACGTCCTCGACAAAGAAAATTGTCGGGGCGGCGTCTGATCTGTATGACCGCATTGTGAACCCCGAGCTGCTGATCCGCAGGCTGACGATTGCCGCAAATCGTGTGGTGGACGCAGCCACAATAAAGCAGGAGCCACAGTATGAGCAACTGGATCTCTTTACGGATTATGAGTCGATAAAGGCCGAAAAAGAGCAGGAGAAGAAGGCGCTTGAACGAGAGAAAAGCATGCAGAAAGCAATGCTGGAAATCAAAAAGAAGTTCGGGAAAAACGCGATCCTGAAAGGGATGAATCTGGAGGAAGGTGCGACGGCAAAGGACCGAAATGCACAGATTGGAGGGCATAAGGCATGACCGGAGAATACGACGACATTATCAACCTGCCGCACCATGTATCGAAGACACGGCCGCAGATGTCCATGCTGGAACGGGCGGCGCAATTCGCTCCGTTTCAGGCCCTTACCGGCTATGGAGCTGCGATACAGGAGACCGCAAGACGCACGGAAGACAAGATCGAACTGGGAGACGAAGATGTAGCGCTGCTGAATGCAAAGCTGCAGGTTCTGGCCGATCATCTGCCGGAAAACCCGGAAGTGTGCATCGTTTGGTTCAAGCCGGATGATAGGAAAGCAGGCGGATCTTACGTGGAGATGACCGGGAAAGTAAAGAGAATCGACGACGTTGCGGGCTTGATCTCTTTGCAGTCCGGAGAGAAAATACGACTGGAAAGTATTGTGAATATCGAAAGTGAAATGTTCTCAAAAAGTTTTCCCTAAACCAAGCTCTCATATTCATTGGTGCTTGAAAGAGCATCCGGCACACATAATAATTCAGTCCAGCCGGGGCTGGGCCTACTCACCTTCACGTGCTCTGTAGTGTGCCTGCTTTCCCGAGTACATTCTAACAAATTTGAATTTGCTGCGATAGAGACACTGAGTTTCATTTCCTTTGGTGCCTTGCAGCGTAGCGGAAAGGAATGGTCATATATATGTTGTACCAGTTAAAGCCAGCTTTTGAAACAATTCAGAAAATACCGGGGATCAGCGTTCCCTGGGTAGAAGTTCAAACCCGTCAGGAAGCAAAACAACGAACAGACGCAGCAGATATTCCTTTTCTGGAGCGCAGCTTAGTCCACAGCCACAACTGCAAAGCGGAACTACTGGAAAACTGCGCTGCAGGTACCGTGTTGATCCCCCGCAAAGAACGCAATGGGAGTGAAATTGCCTTCGCCTTCTGTCTTACAGGAGAACGGCTTACCTTTGTGGATGACAGCGGACAGGTAGTCAATTTATTGGAACAGTTTTCCCAGCAACCGGGACTTGTTCCATCTTCCGGTGAGCTTTTTATGGAATTTCTGGAATTTCTCATTCAGGAAGATGCGGCTTTTCTTCAGCACCTGGAAACCCAGCTCGACAAGTTAGAAGAAAAACTTCTGGAGTTAAATGAACCCCAGCATTTTGAAAACCAGCTTCACCGTTGTCGCCGGACATTGCTGAAACTCTCCGCCTACTACGCCCAGTTGGATGAACTTGGAGATACTCTGGCCTCCAACCGTAACGGACTTTTCTCCAAAAAGCTCTGCCGGGGTTTTGAACTGTTTTCCCGCCGTGCCGGGCGACTCCACAGCCAGACAGCTTCCCTGCGGGAGTATTCCCTGCAGTTGCACCAGATCTACCAGTCCAAAATTGACTTAAAACAGAATCGGGTCATGCAATTTCTTACAGTAGTAACCACCGTTTTTCTTCCCTTGACTCTGATTACCGGATGGTACGGAATGAATTTTCAGAACATGCCGGAACTGTCATCTCCATGGGGTTACCCGATAGTTTTTATGGTCAGTCTGGCGATCCTTCTGATTGAAATTTTCTTCTTTCGAAGGAAAAAGTGGTAGTTTGCTGCATAATTGTTTTCTCAAAACCACTCACAGAGGGGCTTTGCATCAGAGCAGATCTTTCGTTTTTCTGGCGAGATAAAGCGGGATGTTCGTAATCTCGCCTTCCTTGCGATACCCCCGCTTGGAAAAGCGAAATGCGTGTTCAGGATGACGGTTTGCAATGTAACGCTTAAAGGCCGGCGCAGACTTGTCTTCGCCGACCTTTGCCTCAACAGGGATGATTTCCGTACCGTTTTGCAACAGAAAGTCGATCTCTCCTGCTTTGTCCGAGTAATAGCGAGGCTCCACCTCAAACTGCCCGCGAAGCTGCTACAAGATATAGTTCTCGGTCAGCGGCCCTTTCAGCGGCCCTTTGAACTGATAGTCCGCTTTCAGCAGGATGGCGCTGTTGTCGATACCCGCCATGTGCTTGAGCAGCCCTGTATCAAACAGGAACAACTTGAATTGATCGAGCTTGTCAAAGGCGGAAAGGGAATGCTCCATCTTGGAAACATTGTAGATACGATTGAGCATACCGGCCGAAACGAGCCATTCAATCGCTTCCTCAAAATCCCGTGCCCGGCCCCCTGCCGGACAGTGCCATAGACAAGGTATTGGGCGCTCCTTCCCACAAGGTCAACCGGCTTATTTACGGTTGCATCCGTGCAATACCTGCTGCAACCCTGAATGAACTTTGTCCTATTCTTACCTCAAATGGCAGCATAACAGTGGCGATTGACTATTCTTCTGTCCGTTAAAACACACGAAAAACTCTTTCCTTTTCAATAGAATTGAGGTATACTACAGTTAGTAAAATTTGTTCTTAACGAGGTGATTCCCATGATGTACCCTTTCCTGACTCTAGACGACAACACAGAGATTGTTCATTCAGAGATGCGCCCTGACGGCACGGTTAAGGTCTATCTGGAACAGCCTGATCCTGAATCAGGATTCCGTCACGCCACCTGTTATTTACCCGCTTATGCATGGGAAGATGTGGAGGGTTTCACCAAAGCAGAGATCGACCGCTATCAACAGGTAATTGAGTCTACTGCTCATCTGATTCTGGAATTCTCTCAGGAGGGAGGATTTGACAGTGCCGCAAATCTTTAAGATCGGCTCTTACTGGGTGTTCTTTTGGGCCAACGAAAGTGCCCCCGCTAGAGCCTATCCATGTTCACGTCTGTGAGGGTGCTCCTAACGCTAACGCCATGAAGATATGGATTACTCGTGCTGGAAAATGCTATCTGTGTCACAACAACTCCCGTATTCCGGAACGTACTCTGCGTAATATTATAAAAATCATCGAAGCCCGCAGCGAAGAAGTCATTCAAAAGTGGAACGACTTCTTCGGTGAAATAAGATATTATTGTTGATGACTTTCTCAATGTAGCAGCCTGTACTGGAAATCGGAATAGAGTTTCAATTTAACCCCAGCAACCCCAGCAGATTCACAAGACCGGAACTCAGTTCCGGTTTTCCCATTTGCGGACAAGATTGTAGAACGTACTCCGTTTCAGCCTCAGATTATCCATCGCCATTACGGCTGTGATATTCCCGGCTTTCCACTCCCTGTATACCTCTTCCCAATTTTTCGGATACGGCGTCCTCGGCCGGCCAAGGCATTTTCCGTTCTTCTTTGCCACAGCAATTCCTTCAGCCTGCCGCTCCTTAATCATCCGGCGCTCCTGTTCGGCAATGCTGGCCATCACCTCGATCAGCACATTATTGACCATATCCATGATCCACTCCTTCCCCTCCGGCAGATTGATCATCGTTGTCGGGATGTCCATCACCATCACCCGGATGTGCTGCGCGCGGAAATATTCCAGCTCCTGCCGGATGTGCTGCTTATTGCGGCTCAGTCGATCCAGTGACTTAACAATCAGCGTATCTCCGCTGCGCAGCATCTGATCCCGCAGCGCCTTGTAGCCGGGGCGATCCATCGACACCCCGCTGGCCTTGTCTACGATGATCTCCCGGTCTGAAATGCCCATGCCGCGCAGCGCCTCGATCTGGCGATCCAAATGCTGTTCGTTACTGGATACTCTTGCGTATCCCCATGTTTTACTACTCATAATTTTCTCCCACCATATTCAAAAAATCAATGCTCAAATTCACCTGCAAACACGGGAAAGGGCGGTTTCGGCATTAGCCAAAACCGCCCTTAGGCCTTTTCCCGTCACAAGCATAAGCCGCGATCAGGTTATTCAGTTAAGATTTGAGAATATCCAAAGAACATTATTCTTTGATTTTGCGACGCTTCTGAAAAAGTATCGTTGCACCAAGTCCGGCAACACCCACACCTGCCAATGCAAACCACAGATTCATATTGCTGTTATCTCCGGTCTGTGGGCCTGCCGTTGTTCCCGTTTCCGAATTATCCTTCGGCGGCTCTGTCGGGGTTGCTTCCGGCTTCGAGGGTTCAGAAGGTTCTCCGGTCGTTCCCGTCGCAGGAATTTCTACAGCATCCTTTGCATAGCCGCAAACGGTGCACTCTTCGTGCTTTGAACCAGCCGCCTCTGCGGTTGCTTCTTTGTCAACTACCCATTTGAAACTGTGTGCTGCAGCGTCGATTGTTTCTCCGCACGCAGTGCACACTTTCCAGTGATTGTTTTCATCCGTTTTCCACTCTGCAGACTGTGTGTGTCCAGTAGCCGGCATTACTGCACTGTCTTTCACGGCGTCACAGTTCTTGCAGTGAATAGACTGGCTGCCCGCCTCTGTACAAGTCGGAGCCTTGTCTACGGTGAACTCAGTCTCCCAGTCGTGGCCCAACGGATCAACGTTACGGGTTTCCGTGTACTGACAAACACTGCATACGCGCTGCTCGCTTCCCTGATTCTCGCAGGTTGGCGATGTAATCTGTGTCCATTCTCCGAAAGTGTGATCTTCGATCGAAACTTCCACAGGCGTACCTTCTGTTTCTGCAGAAATCTGCTCTCCATCACTCGCCTTCACCTTGACACTGTACGAGCCAGCCTCTGAAATCGTAAGTTTATCAGACGTTGCTCCTTCTATGGCTTTTCCGTCTTTGTACCACTGATACGTGTATGTAACACCAGCAAGGTCATGGGAAGCCTTCGCTGTCAATGTTGCAGAAGAACCAATATGAGGCGTCGCATCGTCTGCACTCAGGGTAACAGTCGGTGCATTGAGGCTCCAGCGTGCATACAATCTCGTAGAAGAGTCCTGAACCACATCCTCTTCAAAGTTCCACGGCTCTGTTGAGTTTTCTGCATACCACCCTTCCAGACTGTAGCCGGTCTTTGTCGGCGTGGGCGCATCTGCGATATCTATCTTCTCCCCCAATACAACGCCATGACGATTGTCCTTATATTCCGTTTTGTCTTCATCATAGAAGTACACGATGCTGGCCTTTGCCCATACAAGGTTTTGTCCTTTGACCACAAATCCTTCAAATATAGTGCCCGAGGTGAAATTCTCTCTGTCCGGCGTAAGTCCTGCAGCGTATTCCACGGCCGGTATGTCAAAAATGTTATTGCTCCGTGTTATCTCCACTGGGCAAACCGGCGAAAATTCATCCGTCACATAGATAACATACCCGTCTTCGTAATCGTTCTGACAGAAAATATCTCCGACGATTTCCGGACTGCC
>OJAG01002100.1_pt1 | contig 10455 bp, 7 predicted proteins | sample 1589021 | NCBI WGS metagenome assembly OJAG01 (sample SAMN03283264) | human gut metagenome | biome: human-associated habitat; material: feces | host: Homo sapiens | place: USA | collected 2013 | reverse complement strand
CGGAACATTATATGTGCTGCGGCATGGCGTTGTAGATGCTCCCGCTAAACTATCCCTGTGCTATTTCAAGCCTGCCAGCGGCATGAACCAAACCAGTCAGGCACTTTATGAGAAGAACATTCTCTCCATCACCCGTCAGGTGCATTATAGCCTGAAAAATGAGAACTCCATAGATGTTGTGCTGTTCATCAATGGATTGCCTGTTGCGACGGTGGAACTGAAAAATCCAATCACCGGTCAGACTGTCGAAAATGCAAAGCGTCAGTACATGAAAGACCGTGATCCCAGAGAACTTCTGCTTTCGTTCAAAGCTCGATGCCTGGTTCACTTTGCTGTGGACACCGAAGAAGTGTGGATGACCTCAAAGCTCAATGGCCTCAATACCTATTTTTTGCCGTTCAATAAGGGAAACAACGGCGGCAAGGGAAACCCTGTTGGGAACAGTACCTACCGGACTTCGTATCTGTGGGAAGAAGTCCTGCAAAAAGACAGCCTGCTGGACATTGTACAGCGATTTATCCATTTGCAGGAAGATAAAAAGAATCCTAAAAAGTCTGTTATGATCTTCCCACGTTACCACCAGCTGGATGTGGTCCGCAAGCTCGTTGCCGATGTTTACGCAAACGGAACCGGACATAATTATCTGATTCAGCACAGTGCGGGAAGCGGAAAATCCAACTCTATTTCTTGGCTGGCACACCACCTGTCTAACCTGCACGATAAAAATGACAAGGTTGTATTCAACAGCATCATTGTGATTACAGATCGCCTCGTATTGGATAAACAGCTTCAGGATACCATCTACCAGTTTGAGCACGTGGAAGGCGTTGTGACTAAAATCGACAACAACGCCGCACAGCTGGCAGATGCTTTGAACACAGGTAAAAAAATCATTATTACCACCCTTCAGAAGTTCCCGTTTGTCCTTGAAAAGGTAGATGATTTAAGCGGCAAGCGGTTTGCGGTCATTGTGGATGAGGCCCATTCTTCTCAGACCGGAGAAGCCAGCAAAAAAATGAAGGCAATCCTGGGAAACGCTGAGGGGCTAACGGAGGAAGAACAGCTCCAAAAGGTTGCGGATGAGGAAGCAAAGGAAGAACGCAAGCAATCCGACAGCGAGGATGAAATCGCAAAAGAAATGGCTACACATGGTCGGTTGCCTAACCTGTCCTTCTTTGCCTTTACCGCAACGCCCAAGGCGAAAACGCTGGAGATGTTTGGGACCCCGGATGCAAGCGGTATTCCTCATGCTTTTCATATTTACTCGATGAAGCAGGCCATTCAGGAAGGTTTTATTCTGGATGTTCTGAAAAACTATGTGACCTACGATACCTATTTCAAAATCGGCAAGAAAATTGCCGATGATCCCCGCTATGAAAAAAGCAAGGCAAATAAGGCGCTTGGCAAATTTTTAAGTCTGCATCCACACAATCTGGCCCAGAAAACCCAGATCATCGTAGAACACTTCCGCACTGTCACCAAAGACAAGATTGGCGGCAAGGCCAAAGCAATGGTAGTGACCGGCTCACGCCTGCACGCAGTCCGGTATTATCAGGAGTTTCAGCGTTACATCAAAAAGATGGGATACGAAAATGAGCTGGGCATCCTGATCGCTTTTTCTGGGACTGTTCATGATGGCGGCGAGGAATATACCGAAGTTAGTCTAAACGGGATAAAAGAAAGCGAACTGCCGGAAAAATTCCACAACGGCGAGTACCAGGTACTTTTGGTTGCGGAAAAATACCAAACTGGTTTTGATGAGCCGTTGCTGCACACCATGTTTGTAGATAAAAAGCTTAGTGGTGTAAAAGCTGTCCAAACACTTTCCAGGTTGAACAGAACCTGCTTCGGAAAAGATGATACATTTGTTTTGGACTTTGTAAACTCTGCCGAGGATATACGAGCCGCTTTTGCCCCGTATTATGAAGAAACCAGTATTGAGGAGACAACAGACGCCAACATCGTATATGAACTGAAATCCAAATTGGATGAATTTCGTGTGTATTGGCAGAGTGAGATTGAGGCTTTCTCTAAAGCATTTTTCAAGCCTACCAAGAAACAGGGAAATATGGATTTTGGCGTACTCAACAGTTTCCTTGATCCGGCAGTGGATCGATATAACGGTTTGGATGAGAACGAGCAGGAAGAATTCAAGACTACCCTCGCAAAGTTTGTTCGTACCTACACGTTCCTCACCAACATCATCCGATTAGATGATGCCGACCTGCATAAGTTCCATGCTTACGCAAAATTTCTTCAGAAGAAACTTCCAAAGCGAGATGGCGGCGGTCCTATTTTTCTGGATGATGAAGTATCGCTGCAATATTACCGGGTTCAGAAGATTTTTGAAGGATCTATTGCGCTGGAGCAGAGTGAACCGTTGCCCAATAAACTTCATCCCGGAAAGCCAAAGCCAGAGGAAGAAAAGGCTCCCCTGTCTGAGCTGATTGATAAAATCAACGAAAAGTTCGGTACAGAGTTTACCAACATCGACAAGGTCTTGGAGCAGATTGTTTCTGATATGGATGCCAATGAGGAATTGCGTGTCCAAGCCCGCAACAATTCACAAGAACATTTCCGGTTTCCCTTTAATGATGCGTTCATGGACGTGGTTATCGGGCGCATGGCGCAGAATCAGCAGTTCTGCGAAAGGGTTCTGGATGACGCCAAGTTCGGAGATACCGTTCGTGATTTGTTGGTGGGAGTCGTATACGACCGCCTGCGACAGCCTAAGGCAGAGCAACTCAGATAAACCACCGGGGGATAAAATATGATTAGCCATATTAAACTTGAACAATTTAAGAAAGTTACAAATTTCGAAACAGATTTGGACGACATCAATGTATTAGTTGGTGCTAATAATTCTGGAAAGAGTAGTGTGTTACAAGGCATTCAATTTACCATTATGGCAGAAGTTGTAAGACGCAATTTGGGTGGAACAACAGTAGCACAAGATAGTCTTTTGTATTTACCTTCATCCGACTTCTCCGTCCTTAGACACGGAAGTCCATATACAAACTACTCTGGATATACCAGCACACTCTCTTTGACAAGCGACTCTGAGACAAATGGTGTGAACGATTCTTTTCAAATTACGCTTAGTAAGGGAAGAAATTACGGCAATATTTCCATTTCAGCAGTTGGCAACAACAAGTTTAGGCAGCAAGTCACTTCTTATAAGGAATTATACTCTGCATACACGCCTGGACTTGCAGGAATACCATTGAGTGAAAGACTTGTATCACCTGCTGTGTTGCGAAACGCTGCTGCTAATGGAGATGCAAACCTTTACTTGAGAAACATTCTTTATTATGTGGCAGTAAAAAAAGAATTAGCGAAACTGAACCAATATATTCAAACAGTGTTTCCGGGTTATAATATTTCCGTCCCTCACGACCCTAATACCGATGTCGATATATCCGTTAAAGTTCTCATTAATGGCAAAAGCATTCCCTTAGAGTTATGCGGAACAGGCTTTCTACAGGTTGTCCAGATAATGGCTTACTCTGTATATTTTAGGCCTAAAATGTTGCTTTTAGACGAACCTGATGAACATTTGCATCCCAGCAATCAGTTTTTGTTGTGCGATGCAATAAAGTTGCTTACACAAGAAATGGGTCTACAAGTTGTTCTAAGCACTCATAGTCGTCATATGATTTCTGCACTTGATGGAGATGCACGTTTTATTTGGATGAAAAATGGCGAAGTTTGCAGGGATAGTCAGTCATCCAACTTCTACAATGTTCTTCTTGATTTGGGTGCATTAGATACATATGACGCTATTTTACAGGGGACATACACAACTGTTATATTAACAGAAGATAGCGACACAAAATACTTAAAGAAAATACTGGAAGCAAATGGATGCGATATGCACAAAACGCTGATTATTCCTTACAGCAGTTGCAGCCATTTGGATTCCGCAATCCAATTAGCAAATTTTATTAAAAACTCTGCACGGACTTGCAAAGTGATTATCCACAGGGATCGGGATTTTATGACTGAAGATGAGATCTCAGTTGTAAAACAACGATTTGAAAGCGAACATTTGCCAATTTGGATTACAGATGAATGTGATATAGAAGCATATTTCACTACAGTTGCACACATTTCAGAAATAACCGGTAAATCAGAAGAAGATGTTTTAGAGTGGCAGAATATACTTATTCAAGAGAATCATGTTGAAATACAACACAAATTTGAATCAAAACGCAATGATATTCGTGCTACTATGTATCGTGATAATAAGTTGAAGAAAAAATCCGGGGATGAAGTAAGATGGCCTGATTTTATGGGACTATTTGGCACGGCTTGCCCTACATCAAGAGCAAATGTAGTGGGAAAGTTTTTGCTCAAAAAATGCAATCAGAATATGAAACTGCTGACTGAACAGCAAGTGAATCTTTTAGCTAATTCTCGTGCGATACAGGTACCATCTCTGAGGGCGCTTTTGACAGACGAATAAGCAGCCATTTTCAGAAATTAAAGTATATGGGAGAATAGCGAAGACTATAAAAACGCTACAGTGAAATTATTTTATAAAAGGTAATATCCACTGTAGCGTTTTTATGTTATAATTCATGACTCAAATGTTACTATCGTTTCCTTTGGTAATTTCTCATTTTGGCAGTCCAGAAGGCATATTATTGCTTTATTTGCGAACAGCTTAGTAATTATTGTGTCCCAATCAGCAAGCTGGACAATTGTGCCCGTACCATTCTCAAAGTCAAACGAAATCTCGCCCCATTCGCCGTCGTTGTCCACCTGGTAGAGATAGACAGCGGCGGCGATTTTCTTTTTGCGTTTGGTCTGGGATTTGCGTTTCAGCCGGATCATATGAAGCACCCCGGCTTCTGTCAGCAGACAGGCCAAATGCTCCACGGCTTTGCGATAGGCCCGTTCTGCACCGCTGGCCGTGCTGCCCTCAAAGAGAACTGCCAGTTCCTCAAAGGTCAATCGGGTGCTGATGGGGCTGACCCGCCCACAGGTCATACAGATGGCGTTTCGTTTCTCCAAAAGGGTCTGTTCACGATAATTCAGCTTTTCAAACGCTTCCCGGACAGCTTCCACCTGGATGCCGTTCCAGAGAATCTCCGCATAGTCCCAATGGTCATCCTGGCTGACATCCTCACCAGTTTCTTCGCTGTCTTCGTCCTGCACGGTCTGATAAAACGGAACACGGCTTCGATTTTGTTTGGCCAATGCCAAAAACTTTGCTGCGGTTTCCTCGGTACAACCGTTTTTCTGGGCATATTTCTGGATTGCCGCCTGTTCAGACTGACCGGATTGATTATAGAGCCAAGCAATCCCACGCACAGCTTTGTACTCATCCACATTTTCGAAGGAACCGGCCTCCTCCTGCATCCGGCAGGTCAAAAGGGCATTCCCGATAAAATGATGGGCATAGGTCAGAAAATCCGCCCCTTGTGAGGAATCGTATTCCCACAGACAATCCAACATGGCAAGTACACAGCCCATTTTGTAGTCCAAAAAGCGTTCCGGGTCATAGCGATCCAGCCCCTCCCGCAGCAGGAAACGGCGAATACGGCCATTGAGCCGATTTTCATAGTGGTACAGGAAAAAGGAGAACCAGCGCAATTCACGGCTCCGCACAGCCTCAATGATGTAGTCGTTCATATTTTCCAGAACAGGCGGTTCCGGGTCAAGCTGAAAGATGCGTTCCACTTCCTGCATGGTCAAGCCCTTGGGTTCCGTCAGAAAGCTGTATTTGGCACAGTAAGAAGACAGATCCCATGTCCACGCTGTATCCATTTTCCCTCACCGCCTTTCTGATATTTTGCTGCTTATTTCTTTTTTACTGCTTCTAAAAGTGCATCCTGGGTCATTTCCTGCTCGTAGGCAGTGCTGGCATAGCGCTGATCTGAAAGCGCACGGAACATTTTATCTTTTGCCAGCTTTTTCATAGTTGCTGCCGTTTCTTTAATCCAGCTTTCCACGGCGGGTGCTTTGCAAAATGGTGTTCATACGGCGGGTATAAATTGCCTTAATGGGATGATCGTCTGCAAGCTCCCGCTGCTCACGGCCTCTCAGATTGCCGATTTGCCGACACGTCCGTCCCCGTTGGTCGCCGGGGGCCAGACCACCGCAGTATTTGGTATGCCGTGCATCAATGGTGAGAAACCATCTGCCGCAGATGGGGCATTTCTTGGGTGCATGGCCCACGCAAAGCCCCTCAAACAGATCGGAACGGAACATTCCCACAAAGGATACATAGTGCATCCGCTTGACCAGCTGCGGCTCCGTCTTTCCGGGCCGAAAAGCGGCTACATACTGCACCGAAGCATTGGTCAGGGTCATCCAAGCCGGGTTATCCAGTGACAGAGTTGGCTCGCCTTTGAAGAACTGTCCGAACATTGCCGCATAACCGTCCGGGGTACGGTCATAGCCCGGTTCATTCAACCGCTCTGCAAATTTCGTCAAGGCTTCCTTGTACTGCCTCAGAGAATAACTCAAATGCCCCAGCACCTGCGCTATTCGGACGAGCATGGTTGCCTTGCTGTGCTGACCAGTCAAGGCACAGATCAACTGCTCCTGCTGAGTGAGCCGTAAATAAGCCTTGGCATCCTCCATATATTTTTCGGAAAAGATGGCTGCAAGTTTTTGTTCAAAATAGCTTCGATTCAGGCGGGAGAACGGTGGCGTAGCCTGTAAAAAGGAGATGATCTCGCCAGCGGCTTGCTGCACCTGCGGCAGCAGCTCCATATCCACGGAACCGGTGTTCATCCCCTGAAGCAGTTGGTTCAGCACATTGCAGGGAGCATCCAGCTTTTCGATAGTGCTGTCCGGGATGTTCAGCACCTCACAGCCAATGGTTCCTGTGGGCATCGTACACCCCTCATAGGTTACGGTGTCCTGCCAGAAATCCAGAGATAAAACGGCATGGTTGATAATCTGATCCATCTTCTCCCTCCTGTCATGTTTTTCTATTTTCATAATAGCACACAACAAAGGCCTTGTCATGTTTTTTGAAAACAGCTTGTCATGCCATTAGCCTGTTTTTTTCGATTTTCCCCATAACCTATACAGAGGGGTGAGAAAACTACCCCATCAAAAAGGAAATGGAGGGAATATGTATGAATCTGTTTGAAGTGGTGAAAGCCAGTATCAACACACAGGAAGCAGCACAGACATATGGAATCGATGTCAACCACCATGGCATGGCACTATGTCCGTTCCATAATGACCGTCATCCGAGCCTGTATGTATCGGATGACCACTACCACTGTTTCGCCTGTGGGGAACACGGGGATGTGATCGACCTGACCGCCAAACTGTTTGATCTTCGGCTGTATGATGCGGCCCGAAAACTGGCGGCGGACTTTCACCTTGCGCCGGACAAGCCCTTGCCGGAAGCCATTCGCCGGAAAAAGGAACACAAAACCAGAGCACAGCAGCTTCGTGAAAACGAGCAGCTGTGCTTTTCTGTTTTGAACGAGTATCGGCGATTGCTCCTGGATTGGAAAAAACGGTATGCACCACAAACGCCGGAAGATGTGCTGGACGAGCGGTTTGTGGAAGCCTGCCACCGTCTGCCATGGGCAGAGTATCAGCTGGACATCCTGCTGCAAGGCGATTCCTATGAACGAGGCGAAACCGTGAGTAATCTAACGGCAGACGGATACATCTGCAAATTACAGGCCCGCCTGAGAAAGGAGCGATACCATGAACAACCCTGTTTGGATCGATGAGAAAGGGAAAATCATCGAGCCGGAATATTGCCGGGATTTCCTGTCCCGGCATCCCATGCGCTGTATCAATGACCGTTTTTATACCGTGGACGGCCCGCTGCCGGATGAGAACAAATTGAAGCGGACGATTTATGAGGAAATCTCGCCCTGGCTCCATGACAAGGTCGCACAGACGGTGGAGCAGGTAATCAAAGCGTTGAAGCTGGCGGCATACGCAGACCCGCTGCCCCTGCAATGTGACCGCATCCATGTGGCGAACGGCACTTATTTTTTGGACGGTACATTCACAGAGGAAAAAGAGTATTGCGGCAACCGCCTGCCGGTGCCTTATCGAGCAGATGTTCCTGCACCGGAACAATGGCTGCATTTCCTTTCGGAACTGTTGGAGCCGGAGGATATTCCCGCCTTACAGGAGTATCTGGGCTACTGCCTGATTCCCTCCACCAAGGGCCAGAAAATGCTCATGCTGATCGGCAAGGGCGGCGAGGGCAAAAGCCGGATTGGTGTGGTGATGAACGCCATTTTCGGGCTAAACATGAACACCACTTCCATCCAAAAGGTAGAAAACAGCCGTTTCGCCAGAGCCGACCTGGAGGGCAAACTGCTGATGGTGGACGATGATCTTGACATGAATGCCTTGACCAAGACCAACTATGTAAAATCCATTGTCACAGCAGAACTGCGGATGGATTTGGAACGGAAGAGAGAACAGAGCTATCAGGGGCTGCTTTATGTGCGTTTCCTCTGCTTCGGCAACGGGGCATTGACTGCACTTCATGACCGCAGCGATGGTTTCTTTCGCCGTCAGATCATTCTGACCACCAAAGATAAGCCTGTGGATCGGTTCGATGACCCGTTTCTTGCTGAGAAATTGATTACCGAAAAAGAGGGAATCTTCCTCTGGATGCTGGAGGGGCTGCGGCGGCTGATCGCCAATCACTATCACTTTACCATCAGCCAGAGAGCCAAGGACAATATCACTTCCGCTGTTCGGGACGCCAACAACATTCTGGACTTTCTCGATTCTGAGGGTTATGTGGCATTCAAGGCCGACTATGAAGCCAGCACCAAAAATCTGTATGCAGCGTATAAGCGGTGGTGTGAGGACAACGCAGAAAACCCACTGTCCCCAAAGAGCTTCGCAAACCAGCTTAGCCAAAATGCTGAACGCTACCATTTGGAGCCGGTCAATAACCTGCACATCGGCGGCGGAAAGCGGTGTCGGGGATACATGGGCATTTATGTCCTGCTCTCACCTGTGGAATTGTAATGAAACTTCAAAACCTTCTGTTCGTGCGTTCATGCGTTCCTGATCGGGTGCAGCCTGTGGAACGAAGGAACGCACGAACGCAAAAAATCGAAGTTCATTTTTATATTTGATAGCTCGGCTGGGCATTAAAATTGGCTATGCACAATCAATGGCTGTGCAAACGGTGAAAAACACTACCATAGGCAGAACAAAAATCATCATTCAGTGATTTACAAAATGGTGACGCTGGTATGCGGGAAGGTGGCTATTTTCACGGTTTCGCTTGCAAGCCCACCTAATGGCAAAGTCGATGGGGTACTGTTGCGGACAGTTCTTCACAGGCGCAATCCTGAGTGACTTTTAATAAGCAATCAAGATTTATTTTACCGTGCAGCGTGTATGCTCCACGGTAAAACCATTTCATGAAAGAATGAGGTATTTTCTATGAAATCCAATTTGAGAAATGAAATCAAGTCATATATCGTGCGTTCCGGCTACACGATGCAGGAAGTCGTTGACCGGCTTTCTGAGGATTACGGTTGGAGCGACAGCGTTTCAAACCTGTCCAATAAGCTCCAGCGGGAGTCTCTGCGGTATGTGGAGGCGGTACAGCTTGCCGACGCCCTTGGTTATGATCTCGTATGGCAGAAGCGGAGGGACAAATGATGCCCACCGTATCTCCCGTCCCCATCGAAAAATCCGCAGATTTGAAGATGGATGGCAGAGTGGATTTGCAAAATCTGCTCTGCCTGTGAGCGGCAGAAATGAAGCAATCGAGGTTGCGGAGGGGATGTCGGTCACACCGCCTTTTGAGGATTTGGGTGCCACACACAAGCCTCTAAAGGCGGCAAGGCATCCGCAGATGCCGCATTCCCCCTCGGAGAGCCCACGGCACTTTGCAGCCCTCCGGGATGAAAGTGTCATAGTGGGTTATTACACTTCCCGCAGGAAGTGCATCCCCGTCCCCCAGCCGTCTGCCGCACAATGGAAAGGAGCTGATTTGTATGGCCAGAAATGACGGAATCGACCGCACCTTTGCCCGTAACCAGGACTTGCCCACCCTTGATGATGTGGCGAAGGTTCAGGAGCACAACGAACGAGAAAAGGACAGCTACTCCAACCAGGATATTGATACCACCCAAACCTACCGGAATATCCACTTCAAAGCTCCCACCGACAGCTATGCCGCTATGTTCGATCAGATGATTGCCGATGGTGTCATCTCCACTCGTGGTCTGAAAGCCGATGCAGTGAAATATGGGGAACTGATTTTTGATGTGAACTCCGCTTATTTTCACAATCACGGCGGATATGAATATGCCAAGCAATTCTACACCGACGCATACAAAGCTGCCGTGGAAATCGTGGGTGGTGAGCAGTATATCCTCTCTGCCGTCATGCACGCAGATGAACGCAACCGGGCCATGTCGGAAGCTCTGGGGCAGGATGTGTATCACTACCACCTCCATGTGGTCTATGTCCCGGTGGTGGAAAAAC
>OJAG01002098.1_pt1 | contig 10459 bp, 10 predicted proteins | sample 1589021 | NCBI WGS metagenome assembly OJAG01 (sample SAMN03283264) | human gut metagenome | biome: human-associated habitat; material: feces | host: Homo sapiens | place: USA | collected 2013 | reverse complement strand
CGGCCTTATACTGATCAGCCATATTCCACAGCTTAATAAAAAATTCCGCTGTCAGGTCCTCAGCATTCTCCTTATTCTTCACAACACCCCTAATTACTGCATATATATACGAAATATACGCTTCGTATATTTCCTTCAGACCCGTTTTGTCACCCTTTTGCATACGGCGCATACACCGGTCAAATTCCCGATTATTCACACGGCCACCTCACCTTCATCTCATTCAGCTCAAACACATTCCATTCTTTTGAAATCATCCGATTTGTTAAATTCATTACTTAAGTTGCCTTCTATCATCATATACGATTTCAAATCCATTTTTTATGGGGACTTTTTGATTTTTTATGAAAATACAATGATCAATCACCAAATACATTCCACAAAAACACAAAAAGCTGCAAACAACTCAATGTCTGCAGCCTTCAACTGTCTATTCATTATTCTTCTGTAAACGCTTATGTCTGCTCTCACAGGCATTCATAACGCTATAAAATATTAAATCCGTGCGTTTAGCTTCGAATCCGACCCATAAACGTTACCGCTGCAGTTGGCTCAGCCCAGGCACCCTCACGGCACACGGAAGGTCCAGCTTAGTGCTGCTCCATTCCTGACCTGACACGGTTCACAGATTCCTGTTGCGTAAGACCCAGACGTCAACGCCACTTACAGAAGGCAGCTCTGCAAAGAAAAGCCCTCAGTTTGGTATCACCCCTGCTGTAGCGGATTGCAGGTACAGGGCACCGCTAACTCCCCGGCTGCGCAGGATTCAGTATATCGTGTTTCTTTTTATTTGTCAATCTGAATCCTGATATTTACATGATATTTACTTGTGAGAGTGGCAAAAATGGGCTATAATAATAACCAGATGATTGTGAAAAAAATTTGTAACCGGGGCAGTGAAAGACCGGGTGCAAAAATCTGAAAAGAAGGACGGAAAAAAGGTATGAAGAGAATAGGTTTACTGACAAGCGGCGGCGACTGTCAGGCTCTGAACGCGACCATGCGAGGCGTAGTAAAAGGACTTTCCCACAATATTGATGATCTAGAGGTCTATGGATTCATGAACGGATACAAGGGTCTGATCTACGGAGATTATCGAATGCTGACAGCAAAAGATTTTTCCGGTATTCTGACCCGTGGCGGTACGATCCTCGGTACATCCCGTCAGCCATTCAAACTGATGCGTACACCGGATGATAACGGACTGGACAAAGTAGAAGCGATGAAACAGAACTATCATAAACTGAATCTGGATTGTCTGGTGATTCTTGGCGGTAACGGAACTCAGAAGACTGCAAACCTGTTAAGAGAAGAAGGCCTGAACATTATTCATCTGCCGAAAACCATCGATAATGATATCTGGGGTACAGACATGACCTTCGGTTTCTACAGCGCAGTGAATATTGCAACAGAAGCCATCGACTGCATCCATACAACCGCATCCTCCCACAATCGTGTATTTATCGTGGAAGTTATGGGACATAAAGTAGGCTGGCTGACCCTGTACGCAGGAATCGCCAGCGGCGCAGATGTTATCCTGATTCCGGAGATTCCATATGATATTGATAAAGTAGTGGGAGCCATCGAGAGAAGAAAGAGAAACGGAAGCGGATTTACGATTCTGGCAGTAGCAGAAGGTGCGATTTCCAAAGAAGATGCACAACTTGGTAAAAAAGAACTGAAAAAGAAAATGGAAGAAGACAGAAAACTTTACCCATCTGTTTCCTATAAAGTGGCAAAAGAGATCGAAGACCGTACCGGTATGGAGATCCGCGTAACGGTTCCGGGACATACCCAGAGAGGTGGAAGCCCGTGTCCGTACGACCGTGTACTGTCTACCAGACTTGGATCTGCAGCAGCAAAACTGATCCTGAACGATGAGTATGGTTACATGGTAGGTCTGATCAACGGAAAGACAAAAAAAGTTCCGTTGGAAGAGTGTGCAGGAAAACTGAAGGTGGTAACACCGGATGCACAGGAGATCAAAGATGCCAAAAGAATCGGTATCAGTTTCGGTGACTGATACAGAAAAAGTATAGCTGTGAAATTATGGAACAGTTATAAAAAGTAATGTAACAGAGGGAGAAGGGCTGGTCTTTGTGACAGCCCTATCTCTTTGTTGCATTTTGGCTTGTGTGTCTCGGGAGTTTGTCATATTCATATAAAAACACCTCGAGAGACAGTGGCTACTGAACAGTTACAATTTATGACAGATTGAGGAGAGGCAGAGAAATATGAGCTATACCGCTCTATATCGTAAGTTCCGTCCTGACACCTTCGAGGATGTCAAAGGACAGGATCATATCGTAACAACTTTAAAAAATCAGATTCGTGCGGACCGTATCGGTCACGCATTTTTGTTCTGTGGAACCCGTGGAACCGGTAAAACGACCGTGGCAAAGATCCTTGCAAAAGCGGTTAACTGTGAGCAACCGGTGGACGGCAGTCCATGTAACGAGTGCCCGACCTGTAGGGCGATACAGGCGGGAACATCCATGAATGTGATCGAGATCGATGCGGCATCTAACAACGGTGTCGACAACATCCGTGAGATCCGGGAGGAGGTTACCTACCGTCCCACACAGGGAAAATACAAGGTGTATATCATTGATGAGGTGCATATGCTGTCAGCAGGTGCATTTAACGCACTGTTAAAAACTCTGGAAGAACCACCGTCCTATGTGATCTTTATTCTGGCAACCACCGAATCCCACAAGATTCCGGTGACGATCCAGTCCAGATGTCAGAGGTATGATTTTCACCGTATTTCCATTGATACGATCGCCGGACGGCTGCGGGAACTGATGGAGAAAGAACAGATTCCGGTGGAAGAGAAAGCACTTCGTTATGTGGCGAAAGCAGGGGACGGTTCCATGCGAGACGCACTGAGTCTTCTGGATCAGTGCATCGCCTTCTATCTGGGACAGGAACTGACCTTTGACAAGGTGCTGGAAGTGCTGGGAACCGTAGATACGGAAGTGTTCAGCAAACTGCTTCGCAAAGTGCTGGAGCAGGATGTCACCAGCTGCATCCATATCCTAGAAGATCTTCTGGTCAATGGAAAAGAACTGGGACAGTTTGTCAATGATTTTACCTGGTATCTGCGAAATCTCCTGCTGGTCAAGACATCGGAAGATGCGGAAGAAGTTCTGGATGTATCTTCGGAAAATCTGAAAGCGCTGCAGGAAGAAAGTCAGCTGATCGATACCGATACGCTGATGCGCTATATCCGCGTGTTATCTGAACTTTCCAACAACCTGCGAAATGCCACACAGAAACGTGTGCTGGTGGAAGTGGGATTGATTAAATTATGTAAACCTGCAATGGAAACAAACCTGGATTCCGTACTGGACCGGATCCGGGTGCTGGAAGAGCAGATGGAAAAGGGAATTCCGATGGCGGCAGTTCAGTCTTTGCCGGGTTATGCGGGAATGAACGACGGTATTCCGGTACAGCCAACCCAGGCAGCACCATCTGCACCGGAGAAGAAACCGGAAAAAGCAGCGCCGGAGGATCTGCAGCGGATCAAGGAAAACTGGAAAAATATCGTGATGCAGACACAGGGGATGTTCAAGACATTTTTAACAACCGCTGTGCCGAAATATAATGGAAATACCGGGGAGAATAAATTATATGTGGAATTCTCCAACGACCTGGCGCAGACCTGTGTAGATGATCCGGATAAAAAACAGCTGCTGGAAGATCTGATTTTAAAGATGACGGGAAAAACCGTGGAAGTGGAGATGCTTTTAAAGAAAACAAATATGCATCAGGACTTGGCAGAAATCTCGGTTGATGATATATTAAAACAGACGGTTCACATGAATATCGTGGTAGAAGAAGAACCGGAAGACGAGTAAAAGATGCAAAAATATGATTTAAGAGAAAACAGGAGGAACCAATCGTGGCAAAACGTGGTGGCTTTCCAGGCGGCATGGGTATGCCTGGTAATATGAATAATCTGATGAAACAGGCGCAGAAGATGCAGAAACAGATGGAAGAGAATCAGAAAGCGCTGGAAGAGAAAGAATTTACGGCAGCAGCAGGCGGCGGAGCCGTAGAAGTGACCGTAAGCGGTAAAAAAGAAGTGACCAAAGTCAAACTGGCAGAAGAAGTTGTAGATCCGGATGACGTAGAGATGTTAGAGGATCTGATCATGGCAGCTACCAACGAAGCACTTCGCAAGATGGAAGCTGAGACACAGGCTGTGATGTCCAAACTGACCGGTGGTCTGGGTGGAGGATTCCCGTTCTAAGATGGAATACTACAGCAGTCATATCAGCAAATTAATCGAACAGCTGTCAAGACTTCCGGGTATCGGCGCAAAATCAGCCCAGCGCCTGGCGTTTCACATCATCAATATGCCCCAGGATCAGGTAGAACAGCTTGCGGGTGCGATGACCAGCGCGAGATCGAATGTCAGATATTGCAAAGAATGCTTTACTCTGACTGATCAGGAACTGTGTCCGATCTGTGCCAATCCGAAGCGAAACCATAAACAGATCATGGTTGTGGAAAATACAAGAGATCTGGCAGCTTATGAAAAAACCGGCAAGTACGAGGGCGTGTACCATGTCCTTCACGGAGCTATTTCCCCGATGCTGGGGATCGGTCCGGGAGATATCCGGTTAAAAGAGCTGATGCTGCGTCTGCAAAAAGATGTGGATGAAGTGATCATTGCCACCAATTCCAGTCTGGAAGGGGAGACGACAGCCATGTATATCAGCAAACTGATCAAACCTACCGGTATCAAAGTGAGCCGTATCGCAAGCGGTGTTCCGGTCGGCGGTGATCTGGAGTACATCGATGAAGTAACACTACTGCGTGCACTGGAAGGACGCGTAGAATTATAAGGAAAAAACGATGGCAAAGAAGAAAGCAACTTCTATGGATGTGGCCCGGGAAGCAGGAGTTTCCCAGGCCACTGTTTCTATGATACTAAATAAAAAATATAACGTATCTTTCTCCAAAGAGACGATCCGTCAGGTGACAGAGGCGGCAGAAAAGCTGGATTATCACCTGCCAAAACAGCGGATCCGCCGGTCGGCAAAGAGCAGAAAACTTCTGGTTGTGTTCTGCCCGACACTGACAAACCCTTATTATGTCATGCTGCTGCAGGGCATCGAAGCCATGGCAAAAGAATACGGGTACGGCGTGTTTGTCTGCAACACCCAGAGGGATCTGAAGATCGAGGAAAATTATCTGCGGATGATGCGGGAAGTGCAGCCGCTGGGAATCATCTATGCCTGTAACCCAAGTTTCAGCCGCCAGGTGGCAGAACTGTCCGGAGAGATCCCGGTGGTTGTGATCAGCAACCGTGACGATGAATTTTCAATTGATGCGGTGGCTCTGAACAATCAGAAACCGGGGATCCTGATGGCGCGTCATCTACTTGAACTGGGGCATCGGGATGTGGCATTTATCGCGCCGCCGCTGACGGCGAGACAGCACCAGCGGCAGAAACGTGTGGGTGGTTTCCTGATGGAATTTGAAAAAGCGGGACTTTCAGACCATGTGCTGGTGCGCTCTGCGGCAGACAGCAAAGATACAGAGATCCCAAATATTGAGTCAGAGTACCGGATGGGATATGATCTGACCGTGGAACTGCTTCGGGAAGGACAGCCGGTTACAGCGATCGCAGCACTGAATGATATGATGGCATTTGGTGCGATGGATGCCCTTCTTGAGCGTCAGTACCGGATCCCGGGAGATATCTCGGTGGTGGGGTGTGACAACACTTTGTTTTCCAGGTTCCATACCATTGGACTCACAACAGTGGAGCATTTCGTGGATCAGAAAGGGCGGGATGCCTGTGATATCATCCTTCGAAAGATCGAATCGCAGAAGAGTTACCGCAAGGGAGACGAACCTACCAGTATTTACCATATCGAGTATGAACCGCGTCTGATCGTCCGCGGAAGCACCGGATATGCGCCGGATGAAAGCAACCATGAAAAAAAGAAAAAATAAATGGTTTCTATGGAAATATTAATAATAAAATAGATGAGAAAACAGCGAAAATAAAGGAAAAAACCTGAATAAACGATGAAAAACACAGCATACATTAATTAATAACAGTCAATTATTAATAAAAAATACTATTTATAAATACGCAAGCCTGTTGACCACAAAAACAAATCTGCTATACTGAGGGCAGAAAAGAAAAAACACCGTAACTGTGAAGGTACTGAACAGTTACAAAACACCGAAAATAACCGGGCAGATTTCAGGAAAAACAGGAGGACAAAACAATGAGATTTTTCATCGACACCGCGAAAGTAGAAGACATCAAAAAAGCAAATGACATGGGCGTGATCTGTGGCGTTACCACAAACCCTTCCCTGATCGCAAAAGAGGGAAGAGACTTTAAAGAGGTCATCAAAGAGATCACTTCTATTGTAGACGGACCGATCAGCGGTGAAGTAAAAGCGACTACCGTAGACGCAGAAGGCATGATCGCGGAAGGAAGAGAGATCGCGGCGATCCATCCGAACATGGTTGTAAAGATCCCTATGACAGTAGAAGGTCTGAAAGCCTGCAAAGTGCTGACCGCAGAAGGCATTAAAACAAACGTAACACTGATCTTTACTGCAAACCAGGCACTGCTGGCTGCAAGAGCCGGTGCAACCTACGTTTCTCCGTTCCTGGGAAGACTGGATGATATTTCCACAAGAGGTGTGGATCTGATCCGCGAGATTGCTGAGATCTTCGATGTTGCCGGTCTGGATACACAGATCATCGCAGCAAGCGTAAGAAATCCGATCCACGTAACAGATTGTGCGCTGGCAGGTGCTGATATCGCAACGGTTCCATATGCAGTAATCGAACAGATGATAAAACATCCGCTGACCGATGCCGGAATCAAAAAATTCCAGGATGATTACAAGGCAGTATTCGGCGAGTAGGGGCTGGGAAGAAGCACGAGCATAAAAAAGTATAGAGTCTTGCAATATTTTTGAAAATATGGCATACTAGAGCGGGTTTGAAAAAGGCTTTCTGCAAAATTTCCCACAAAGTGGGGCTTGCAGATTGCGGGAATGATTTTTCAGACACGCTCTAAGACGACGAATGAGCAATCATGTGTAACTGTGAAGAAAATGAACAGTTACAGTAATTCTAAGCAGTGTACGGAAAGGAGTACAGAATGAACAAACTGGAGCTTCAGAAAGTAGCAAATGAAGTCCGCAAAGGAATCATAACCTCAGTTCATGCTGCGAAAGCAGGACATCCGGGCGGATCTTTATCAGCAGCAGATATTTTCACATACTTGTATTTTGAAGAGATGAACGTGGATCCGAAAGATCCGGAAAAAGCAGATCGTGACCGCTTTGTACTGTCCAAAGGACATACAGCGCCAGGTCTTTACAGCGCACTTGCACAGAAGGGATATTTCCCGGTAGAAGATCTGGAAACCTTACGTCATCTTGGATCTTACCTGCAGGGACATCCGGATATGAAACATATCCCGGGTGTAGATATGTCCAGCGGTTCTCTGGGACAGGGAATCTCTGCAGCGGTGGGTATGGCGATCGCAGGCAAGATGGACAATGCCGATTATCGTGTATACACGCTGTTAGGTGACGGTGAGATTCAGGAAGGACAGGTATGGGAAGCTTCCATGATGGCAGGATTCCGCAAACTGGATAACCTGGTAGTGATCGTAGATAACAACAATCTGCAGATCGACGGAGCAATTGATGAAGTTTGTTCTCCATATCCGATTGATAAAAAATTCGAAGCATTTAACTTCCATGTGATCAATATCGATGGCAATGATTTTGATCAGATTGATGCAGCATTCAAAGAAGCAAAAGCAACCAAAGGAATGCCGACAGCAATCATCGCACACACTGTAAAAGGAAAAGGCGTATCCTTCATGGAAAATCAGGTAGGCTGGCATGGAACCGCTCCGAACGATGAGCAGTATGCAGTAGCAATGGAAGAACTGGAAAAGGCAGGTGAAGCATTATGTCAGAAGTAAAGAAAATTGCAACCAGAGAAAGTTATGGTAACGCCCTGGTAGAACTGGGAAAAGAGCATGAAAACCTGGTAGTTCTGGATGCAGACCTGGCAGCTGCCACCAAAACCGGTATGTTTAAGAAAGTATTTCCGGAACGTCACATCGACTGTGGTATCGCTGAGTGTAACATGATTGGTATCGCAGCAGGTCTTTCTACCGCAGGAAAAGTTCCGTTTGCAAGTTCTTTCGCAATGTTTGCGGCAGGCCGTGCTTTTGAACAGGTAAGAAACTCTGTAGGATATCCGCACCTGAACGTAAAGATCGGTGCCACACACGCCGGTATCTCCGTAGGAGAAGACGGTGCCACACATCAGTGTAACGAAGATATCGCCCTGATGCGCACGATCCCGGGTATGGTTGTCATCAATCCGTCCGATGATGTGGAAGCAAGAGCGGCTGTAAAAGCAGCATACGAATATCAGGGACCGGTATACCTGCGCTTTGGTCGTCTGGCAGTGCCAGTGATCAATGACCGCCCGGACTACAAGTTCGAGATCGGTAAAGGTGTAACTTTAAGAGAAGGCAAAGATGTGGCGATCATCGCTACCGGCCTGTGCGTAAACTCTGCACTGGAAGCAGCCGAAAAACTTGCAGCTGACGGTATTCAGGCAAAAGTTGTGAACATTCATACCATCAAACCACTGGATGAGGAACTGGTCGTTGCAGCGGCAAAAGAATGCGGTAAAGTAGTTACTGTAGAAGAACATTCCGTAATCGGCGGTCTGGGAAGCGCAGTTTGCGACGTACTGTGTGAGAAAGCTCCGACTCCGGTACTGAAGATCGGTGTGCAGGATGTATTTGGCGAGTCCGGCCCTGCAGTAAAACTTCTGGAAAAATACAAACTGGATGGCCAGGGTGTATACGAGCAGGTCAAAGCATATATGTAATTATTTAAAAAAATAAATGTACAGAACTTTACAGTAAGAGAACACTTACGGTATAATAAAACAGGGAATGGAGAGAAAGTTTCTCCGTTCCCTGTTTTATAAAGTTGAAAAAGATGTCTGTATAAAAAACTGTACAGCAGGAAAATATAGGAGATCAGAAAAATGCCAGAAAAAATGTCAGCAAACCGGGCAAGAGATTCACGGGAGACGGTCAGAAGAAAACGGAGAGAACGCACAAAAGAGAATCTGGAATTCTATGAGTGTATTCGTGATATCGTCAGTCATCCGGCTGTTCTGGAAATGAAAAAGTATTATCAGCACTGCGATACCGACTGTTATGAACACTGTCTGGATGTGGCATACAATAATTATAAAATCTGCAAAAAACTGGGTCTGGATGCCCGCTCAGCGGCGAGAGGCGGCATGCTCCACGATCTGTTTCTGTATGACTGGAGAGAACACAGCAAAAAGACGGGAGACCGGTTGCACGCCATCACCCATCCGATCACTGCCTATCGAAATGCCTGCAAATATTTTCATCTGAACAAGGTGGAAAAAGAAGTAATTACCAAGCATATGTGGCCGGTATCCGTGATTCCGCCAAGATACCCGGAAACGTATGTGATCTGCCTGACAGACAAATACTGTGGTTCCCGGGAAATCATGGATCATTATGCAAAAGTATTACAGAACAAATACTGGGGCAAACCATTTGCGTGGTTTTTAAAACGGATCTTTGAGAAGGTGCCACGCTCAGACCTGCTTCAGGAGATGCTGCCGGAACTGGTTTCGATGGAGAGGGCAGCCAGCCTAGATTCCTCCTTTGCCCAGCAAAGATCTCGTCGTTCTTCCCGGTGGAACCATCCGTCAGGAAGAAGGCCGCGTCGTTCATAGACAGGTGAAAAGGTATGAAGGATTCCATCGGTGATAGTATCTGCCATCTGCACGACAAAAGAAAGACGTGTGGTCTGTAAGAGAAAATGTTCAAAAGAACCGGAAGCGTTAAGAATTCCGGTAATATGAAGATCGCCAACCGCCGGGAGACTTTTGTGTACTCCGGATCCGGGATGAATCGGGCCGATACCGGCGGTGATATACCCGATATGTTTTTGAGAGCCGAGAGAGGCATCCACTGCGAGAATCAGCGCAGATGGATGTCTTTTTTTGATGTCTGCAAGTACGGATTCGAGATTCAGCGCATGAACCGGCGTATCCAGTGTTCCGTAAATATGGATATTTTTCCAGCGATGTCTGGAAAGCTGCTGACCGATCAGAGGACCAAGACTGTCGCCTGTGATCCGGTCACTTCCGATGCAAAGAATGATAATTTCTTTCCAGGGCCGGTCAATCTGTCCGATGCATTTTTTCAGCACATGAGCCAGTTCAGTGCTGGCGGTGCGTTTCTTTTCTCTGATATAATATGAAACTTCTCTGCGCATTCAGCTCACGCGTCCTTTCTTTGGGGATCCTAGTACAGCGAATATTAAGTAACCGCCATATTGACTTGTCTGATTTTCCATCTGCTGCGTTGTCGTCAATCGTCGTAGCCACC
>OJAG01002094.1_pt1 | contig 10477 bp, 5 predicted proteins | sample 1589021 | NCBI WGS metagenome assembly OJAG01 (sample SAMN03283264) | human gut metagenome | biome: human-associated habitat; material: feces | host: Homo sapiens | place: USA | collected 2013 | reverse complement strand
TAATGGCATCATGTTGATTGCGACTGGAAAAAGCATCATTCAAAATGGTTGGAAAACCTATGAGGAACAATTTAAAAAGTCTTTAAAATCCGGGAATAGTAAAGCTGAAAAAGAAGAGACACCACTGCCGCAGTTATCTGAGGGAATGACCTTTGAGCAGGTAGAAATAAAAGTCAGTGAACATTTCACAGCACCACCGAAACACTTTACAGAAGATACGCTGCTTTCTGCTATGGAACACGCCGGGAGCGAACAGATGAATGATGAGGCGGAGCGAAAAGGCTTGGGTACACCTGCCACCAGAGCGGCAATCATTGAAAAACTGGTGGAGAAAGGCTTTGTGGAACGAAAAAATAAGCAGATGTTCCCTACGGATGATGGTATCAAGCTGATTACGGTACTGCCGGAAGTCGTGAAATCTCCGAAGCTGACAGCAGAATGGGAAAATGACCTGACCTTGATAGCAAAAGGGGAAAAGTCGGCAGACACTTTTTTAGCAGGCATTGAGGAACTGGTTTCCGATCTGGTACATACCTACCATGAGGTGGAGGAAAACGGAAAGCATATGTTTGGCAGTGACCGGGAAGTGATCGGGAAATGTCCGAAGTGCGGCGGGAACGTCTATGAAAGCAAGAGTAACTTTTACTGTGAGAACCGGGCATGTGATTTTGCCCTGTTCAAGAACAATAAATATTTTGCTTCCATGCGGAAAGAACTGAACAAATCTATTGCCCAGGCACTTTTAAATAAGGGTGAGGCAAAGGTATCCGGTCTGTATTCCCAGAAAAAGGACAGTACCTTTTCCGCAGTCATCCATATGGATGCTTCCGGGAAATACCCGCAGTTTTCCATGACCTTTGACAATAAAAAACAGAAATCCAATCAAAAATAGAAAGAATGAGGTAATCAACATGAAGAAAAAAGTAAGATTCAGGCAGTTCCTTTCCGGCGTGATGGCGGTTATAACGATTTTATCTACAACCTTATCACCGCTTAGTGCTTATGCGGCAGAGCCGGAGAAAAAGGAAATCGAATATCCGACATATGAGGAAGTAAAAGAGCAGATTGCCGAAGATGAAGTTGTGAAGGCAAAAGACCATGAAGTGGAAATTGGTTCCGAGTTTGAGGTAGAGAAAGACTTTACCGGATTGGAAATTTCAGATGAAAAGAAAGTAAAAATAACACTTCATAAAGCAAAAAATGAAGCGGGAGACGATTTTTCTACAGATCATGAAGATACCTATAAAACGGTATATTATGTAGAGCCGGTAAGTGGAAATCCAATCTACCAGATCCACAGGAACATCATTGTAAAAGCGGTGGAAACACAGACTGAGGGTGCATCCGGAAGTGAAGCAGGTACGGAAGGAAGCAATGACACTGAAACGGAAGAATCTGGTGAAGAAGATGGAGAGTCAGAGTCGCAGGAACCGGATACAGAACTTCCTGTAATCCCGGAAATTCCAGACACAGAACTGCCGGATATAGAATTACCGGAAACAGAGCCTCCTGTTGAAACAGAGACACCAGCAGAGGAAACTGAGGAAGAAACGGACACAGAAGCCAATCCGGAGACAGAAGAACCGGAGATACCTGCAGAGGAAACGGAAAGCGAGGAAACAATTATATCATCTGAAATTGAAACCGAAGAGAGTGTAACTGTGGAAGAAGGTATTCAACCGGATGAAGAACAGGATGTTTCAGAAGAAAAAGAAACTGAAAACGATGGAAGCTATCAGGTGATTATAACCAAAGGAAGTGAATTTCATATTTCTTTGAATCACGAAGATGGAAGATATAATGCAGGTGAAGTGGTTGAGTTTTCGGCTGATATGCCGGAAGGGTGCCTGACGGCTGTTGATGCATTGAAAGTAAAGGCAAATAAAGAGAATCAAACGGCAGATATTTTATATTCTGAAGTAACTTATCACGAAGAGACAGATACGTTTAGCTTCGAAATGCCTGCAGATGATATTGAATTGGAGGTGGCTGTAGATCAGGCAGAGTCAGGAATTATGCTGCTTGCTGGAACGGATAACCCATGGGATGATGCAACAGAAATTGAGGCAAATACTTACTATTATTATTCGGATGGAACGCTGCATCCGTTTGATTCTATTATGGGAAGCGGTGGAAATGATTCCTATAAATATGTACGTTACAAAGTAAATGGAAAAACTTATACGTCTTATGCGTATTGTATGCAGCACTCTATGCCATCACCACCGAGTGGAACTACTTATAAAAATATGGTGGAACTTAATGCGGGTGGTGATGATAAATACCTGAGAAAAGCATTTTTCTACGGCTATGGTGGACCTGGATGGGGTGATACCTTTAACGGTTATAATATCCAAAAAATTATGACAGATGCAGGTTGTACCACTGAAATAAGGGCAATGCAGCATTACTTGGTAGATTATCTCTATGATGGCGAATCTGGATTTGGAGGAGCACTTTCAGAGGTTGCAAAAAATATGTTGAGAGAAATCAAGGCTGCTTTAGCGAAGATGCCAGATCCAACAGCGATGCAACTGCTTCCAGGGCTTTCTGTAACTGCAGATGGGACACGAACAGCAGCTTTTACATGGAAAGCAAATGAAGCATTTACTATTACTATTCATTTGGAAGATGGGGTAAGTCTTGTTAATGAAACAACTGGAAAAACTGCTACTGGCAATGTAACGGTTAAAGGCGGCGATAAATTCTATCTGGAAGCAACAACCAGTGATGTTAGTAAATTAAGCGGAAAATATGCAATTACATCTAAGTATCCCTTGGATTTTCATGCTATGCTTTTAAAACTGCAGAGTTCACAGGATATAGGGTTTGGTTATTATACAGATTCTTCCGATTTGGAGCTTACTGTAGAATGGCCGGAACAGGCATCCGTGGAAATCGTAAAAAAGGATGCGGATAGCGGAAAAAATCTTGCAGGTGCGGTATATGGTATTTACAGCGATGAAGCCTGCACAAATCTGATTGTAGAAATGCCTGCAACCGATAAAAATGGAGCATCTAAAGTTACTTTTCTGAAAACACAGGACAAAGTGTATTTAAAAGAAATCACAGCACCTACCGGGTATAATTATAATGCCATTGCTTATAATGTCACTTTGAAAGTGGGAAAAGTGGTATCTGTTGAAGTAACGGATAAGGAGCAACTTGGGAATCTGACCATTTACAAAGAAGGTGAAGTGCTAGTCGGGGCATCTTCTAATGAAAACGGAACTACTTTCCAGTATGAGAAACGCCGCCAGAACGGAGCTATTTATAACCTTTATGCGGCAGAAGATATTAAAACGCCGGATGGAGCTGTTGTGTATCAGGCGGGAGCTTTGGTAAAGGAAAATCTGGTAACGGGTGACAATGGTTCTGTAACTGTTACAAACCTGCATCTTGGTACTTACCGTGTAACGGAAATGCAGGCGCCGGAAAACTTTTATAATGCAGAGGAATCTAAAACTGTGACCATTTCCTATGCAGGCCAGACTGCAGAAGCGGCATTTGCGGATACAACTTTCCAGAATGACCGTCAGAAGGCAGAGGTCAGTGTGGTAAAACAGGATAAGGAAACTACCAATCCACTTCCGGGAGGAATTTTTGGATTATATGCGGACGAAGATATTTTAAATGCCGATGGAGCTGTTGTAGTAAAGAAAGATACTCTGATTGAGAAAGTAACAACCAATGGAGAAGGAAAATCTGCTTTTACATCTGACCTGCCAATCGGTTATGGCTATTATGTGAAAGAAGTGCAGGCACCGGAAAATTACTTGAGAAATACAGAGGACAAATACTCTTTCCGTTTCACTTATACGAACGACGAAGAAGCGAAAGTACAGTTTGCTTATACTTTTGCCAATGAACGAGTAAATGCTGCGATTACTCTGCAGAAAAAAGATGCGGAAACGAATACAAACGTTCCACAGGGCGATGCTTCTCTGGAACAGGCAGTATATGGTGTATACGCAAGAAAAGATATTGTGCATCCGGATGGAAAGACGGGTGTGATTTATAAAGCCGGGGAACAAGTGGGAACCCTGACAACAGATAAAGAAGGAAAAGCCAGAATTGAAAACCTGTATCTGGGCGAATATTTTGTAAAAGAGATCACTCCACCAGTAGGATACCTTGCAGACGAGAACGAGTATGATCTGGTATGCAGTTATGAGGGTGATCTGGTTGCCACTGTGGAAAGAGACTGTACTTCACCGGAACAGGTGAAAAAACAGCCATTCCAGATTATCAAAGCAGCAAATAACGGGAATACCGATGCAGCACTTCTTGAAGGCGCAGGATTTACTGCTTATCTGGTATCTTCTTTAACCGTGAAAGAAGATGGAACTTATGATTTTGATTCCGCTACTCCAGTGGTACTCGGAGAAAATGGGGCAACTGAAATCTTTACCGACAAAAAAGGATATGCGGTATCCATTCCGCTTCCATATGGAACTTATGTGGTTAGAGAGACAACTACACCTCACAATTATAAACCAGTGGATGACTTTATCGTAAGAATCACAGAACATAAACCGACAGAGCCGCAGGTATGGCGTGTGCTTCTGGATGATGAGTTTTCGGCAAAACTGAAAATCACCAAACAGGACGATGAAACAAAGAAAACGGTACTGGCTGCTGGAACAGAATTTAAGATTTTCGATATGGACAATGAGAAATATGTGGAGCAGGTAACTACCTATCCAATTACTATCGTACATAAATCTTATTTTACCGATGCAGACGGTTATTTAATCCTTCCACAGAACTTAGAAATCGGACATTACCGTATCGAAGAAGTGACAGCGCCGGATGGATATACCATCAACAAGAATTATGTAGAAATTAAAGTGGACAGTGATACACTGTATCAGATTGACCCGATTTCCGGAGATGCCATTATCGAAGTGGTTTATGAAAACCATCCGGTAAAAGGAGAGCTTACCGTAGTGAAAAAGGGTGAGGTTCTGAAAGACTACGGAAAAGATTTCAAATATGAGATCGAGAACCTTGCCGGAGCAGTCTTTGCAATCTACGCCGCAGAAGATATTTATACTGCTGATTTCCAGAAAGACGATGCCGGAAATCGAATTTTAGAGTATGCCAAAGATGCATTGGTGACAGAGCTTACAACAGATGAAACAGGAAGTGCCACAATCAAAAATCTTCCACTTGGAAATTATAAGGTGGTAGAAAAAACAGCACCGGATGGTTTTGTACATAATGGAACAGAGCAGAATGTGCAGTTTGTCTATGTGGATCAGAATACTCCTGTTGTGGTGGAAAGCGTAGAATTTATCAATGAGCGCCAGAAAGTAGAGATTTCCGTGGAAAAACAGGATGCGGAAAACGGCAGCACCATCGCCGGGGCAGAGTTTGGTTTATATGCAAAAGAAGACATCAAAGCCGGGGAAAAAGTGATTGTGAAAGCAGATGAGCAGCTTTGCACAGCCGTTACAGGTGATGATGGAACCGCCGTTTTTGAACAGGATTTACCATTTGGAAGCTATTACATCAAAGAATTACAGGCACCGGACGGATTTGTTTCTTCTGATGAAATCATCGAAGTAACAGTTTCTTATCAGGGCCAGGATGTAGAAGTTGTCCGCCTGAAAGAAATCTTTAAGAACCAGCCGACAACGGTTGAATTTACAAAATCCGACCTTACTACAGGAGTGGAACTGGATGGAGCAACACTTACGGTTTTTGATAAAGATGGAAATGAAATTGATAAATGGACTTCCGTGATAGGAGAGCCACATATCATCAAACGTCTGCACGTTGGAGAGACATATACTCTGCGTGAAGAATTTGCACCATATGGCTACTTAAAAGCCGAAGAAGTGGAATTTACAATCACGGATACTGCAGAAATTCAGAAAGTGGAAATGAAGGATGACGTTCCGATTGGACGAATCATCATCAACAAAAAAGGCGAATTTCTCAGTGAGGTGGCTTGGAATGACATGGTTGCCGGAGCAATGGATTCTATCTGGGATTATGTAACAGGCGCTTTAAAAGAGGTTACTTTTGAAGTCTATGCAAGAGAAGACATTAAAGCTGCAGATGGAGAAAGCGAGGATTATTACAAAAAAGATGAGCTGGTAGCAACGATTACAACGGATGAACTTGGATTTGCAAGAGTTGATGACCTGCCCCTTGGAAAATATTATGTGGTGGAAAAGGAAACGGCAGACGGTTTCGTGCTGGACGGGGAGCCGAGGGAAATCGACCTGACTTACCGTGACCAGGATACCCCGGTTGTCACATACGATGAAGAATGGCAGAACAGCCGTCAGAAAGCAAAGATAACGGTTATTAAGAAAGAAAAAGACACAGACCGTATGCTGGAAGGTGCGGTGTTTGCTCTTTGTGCAAAAGAAGATATTAAAAATAAAGAGGGAGAGGTGCTGGTGGAGGCCGATGCCGTGATCGAGCAGAAAGCAACCGGTCAGGATGGAAAGATTCTCTTTACGGCAGACCTTCCGGTGGGCGGTAGCTTCTATGTAAAAGAAGTGAAAGCTCCGGCAGGCTTTGTTACCACAGGGGAAACCAAAGAGTTTACGTTTGAATATGCGGGAGCAGAGACACCGGAAGTTGCCTTTGAATTTACTTTTGAAAATGAAGCAACTACGTTTGAAATCACAAAGTCTGACCTGACGACAGGAAAGGAATTGCCGGGTGCAAAACTGGAAGTGACAGATCAGGATGGAAATGTGGTAGATGCTTGGACATCCGGTACAGAACCGCACATTATCAAAGAACTGGAAGTCGGAAAAGAATATACCCTGACAGAAACACTTCCTGCAGACGGTTATGTGACAGCAGAAAGCATTACTTTTACCGTGGAAAATACTGCAGAAGTCCAGAAAGTAGAAATGAAAGATGATGTTACAAAGGTAGAAATCAGCAAAGTGGATATGGCAGACGGAAGTTCCGAGGTGGAGGGAGCGAAGCTGTATATCCTGAATGAAAACAATGAGGTAATGGAAAGCTGGACATCCGGCAAAAAGCCTCATTATGTGGAAAAACTGCCGATAGGAACCTATACGCTTCTGGAAGAATCTGCACCGAAAGGGTACATCGTTTCCAATAAAGTGCCGTTTGAGGTAAAAGATACGGGAGAAATCCAGTCTGTGAAGATGGAAGATGCACAGGCGATGGGAAAAGTGATCTTAAATAAAACGGACAAAGATACCAAAAAGCCGATGAAGGGCGTGGAATTTACACTTTATGACAGTAAGGGAAAAGCACTGGAAACACTGGTGACTGACAGTGCGGGTCATGCAGAATCCGGGGAATACCCGATTGCTGACTTTAAAAATGGGAAATATGGAAAGGAGATTACATATATCCTGAAAGAAACAAAGACACTGGACGGCTATAAACTGGATGAAACGGAGCATAAGATTACCTTTGCCTATGTGGACGATCATACGCCGGTGGTGGAATATTCCCTGGAGCTGACCAATGAGAAAGTGCCGGAGGAACAGACCACAGAAGAACAGCCGGGAAATCCGGAACATACAGTAACTACCGCACATTCCCCAAAAACAGGTGATGATACCAACATCTGGCTGTTTTTGGCAGCGATGGTGGTATCTGCAGGAGGCGTGGGATACCTTACCTGGAGGAAAAAGAGAAAATAGGAGCAAACAGATCAGGGGCTGTGCGGATGCATGGCCCTGAATCATAAAAGAAAGCAGGTGTATTTGAATGAAGAAAATCCAGACGGAAGTAACAACACGAAAAGAGAACAGACAGATGCTGCGGCTTGCCTGGTATGGGGCAGATATGCAGAAGGCGAAAAAAGAAAAGGAGGAGAAACAGCATGACGTATCAGGAATTTAAGGCACATATTGCGGAACAGATTAAAGATTATCTGCCTCCAACATATCAGGATGCAGATGTTTCCGTGGCGAGGGTGAAGAAAAATAACAATCAGGAGCTTGACGGTCTGAATATCCAGCTTGCAGAAGAAAATATCTGCCCGGTTATTTACCTGAACCATTATTACGAGGATTATCAGAATGGCAGAGCAATGGGGAATATCTTAGAGGAGATTGCCGGATGCCGGGAATCCTATGGTGTGAAAGAGCATTTTCCATTGGAGAAACTGTTTGATTTTGAAGGAAATCAGGAGCGGATTATTTTTCAGGTAGTAGGCAGAGCGTCCAATGAGGAACAGCTTTCTAAGATTCCGCATCGTATAGAGCAGGATATGGCACTGATTTATAAGATTCTGCTGAACAGAGGGGAAGAAGGAATGGCTACCATTACCATTGACTACACATTGCTGGAGCGTATGGGCGTGGATGAACAAACCCTTTATCAGACTGCCATGGAAAACACAGTGCGGGAATTTCCTATGACTTTTTTTGCTATGGATGATGTCATACGGGAAACACTGGAACAGGATCTTTTTGGTTTTTCCCTTGATACGCTGCAGGATGAGGAGATGAAAAACTTTTTAAAAGAAGTCCTTCAGGAACAGACGGGATTTCCAAAAGAACCGTCTCCGTTTTATATATTAACGAATGAGCAGAAACTGGATGGAGCCGGTGTTTTATTCTATCCGGGCGTGCAGGAGCTTGTGGCAGAGAAAATGAAGGGAGACTATTTTGTACTGCCGTCTTCCATCCATGAAACGTTGATTGTGCCGGATAACGGCATGATGGATTTTGAAGCACTTCGCACCATGGTAAATGAAGTGAATCAGTCAGCGGTGCATCCGGCGGAAGTGCTGACCGGCCAGGTATACAGCTATGACCGTGAGCGTGGCTGTCTGATGACGGCGGAAGAACGCTTCTCACAAAAACAACAGGAAAAAACGGGAGAGAAGAAGGGGATTCTGGAGAAATTACATGAGAAAAAGAATGCCGTACAAAAAACTGATTTGGGATCACAGAAGTTAAAGCCGGAGCCGGCGTTATAAGTGCAAAGGAACATACATCAAGAGGCTGCATGGGGAAACCCGTGCGGCCTTTTGTGGTAAAAGGAAGGAGAACATAAGATTGAAAGTAGGACTGGTGGACTGTGACAGTCATAATTTTCCCAACCTGCCTTTGATGAAACTCTCAGCATACCATAAGCAGAAAGGGGATCAGGTGTCCTTTGCAAAGTATACAGAATGTTATGACCGGTTATATATCAGTAAGATTTTTACGGAATCAGGGGAACCGGAGATGCCCGAAAGTAGTGAAATCATCCGTGGCGGGAGTGGCTACGATCTGGTAAACCGTCTGCCGGATGAAGTTGAGCACAGCTATCCAGACTATGGGCTGTATCCGGAACTTACAAAAAATACGGCTTATGGATTTCTCACAAGGGGATGTCCGAGAAAGAAACATGGATTCTGTATTACACCCCAAAAGGATGGCTGTGTCAGCCGAAAGAGCGCAGATTTAAAAGAATTTTGGAACGGGCAGAAAAATGTGGTTTTGTTGGATCAGAATCTATTAGCCTGCCGGGAGCGGATGGAATTACTGAACCAACTGGCAGATTCCGGAGCATGGATTGACTTTCAGGGAGGGCTGGATATCCGGTTTTTAAATGGTGAGATTCTTGCGTTGTTTAAGCGGATGAAAGTAAGCAGCTATCATTTTGCATGGGATGATCCGAGAGAGGATTTGACAGAACAGTTTCAGCTTTTTTCCGGGACAGGATTTACAGAGAAAAGAAGCTGCGGCGTGTATGTGCTGACCAATTACTGGAGCAGTCTGGAGGAAGATCTGTTCCGTATTTATACACTTCTGGATATGGGATTTTCGCCTTTTGTCATGATTTATAATAAGCAGAAGTATGTAGATGAAAAAGGCAGATGGCATCCGGATGTGGCTTGCCGGTATAGTGAAGAACAGCTCCGCAAATTTAAGGTCTGTCAGCACTTGCAGAGATGGTGTGCAAGAATATGGATTATGAAAAGGTGCCCAAAGTTTGAAGCATATGAACCATACCGCAGGTGGCTGGAAAAAGGGCAGCCAGTACCCACAGAGAGGAGCAGGGAAAATGACACTGGGAAAAAAGATAAAAAGAATCCGGACTTACCGGGGAATGACGCAGAGAGAATTGGGAATCCGGCTAGGGTATAAGGAGAATAGAGCAGATGTGCGGATTGCCCAGTATGAAGCGGATCAACGCAGGCCTAAGGAAGAAACATTATACCAGATAGCAGAAATCTTAGAAGTCAATCCGTTTCACTTTATGCGGTTGGAAGAAGGCAGCCCGGAGGAAGTGATCCGGTCACTTTTATGGCTGGAGGAAGAAAAGCCGGATTTGATACAACATTTAAAAATAGGAATCATTGTATGGGAATGGCTATCGAAGAAAGAGGCGGTGCGGATGGGGATTATGACAGAGGAAGAATATCAGGAATGGAAATGGAAATTTATATCTAATGACTGTAAGGATTGATAAACAGATTGCTTTACGGGAAGATTGCTGTTAAAATATGTGATGGAGTAACCGTGTACAGGGT
>OJAG01002089.1_pt1 | contig 10505 bp, 5 predicted proteins | sample 1589021 | NCBI WGS metagenome assembly OJAG01 (sample SAMN03283264) | human gut metagenome | biome: human-associated habitat; material: feces | host: Homo sapiens | place: USA | collected 2013 | reverse complement strand
CGTGCGGCTGGATTGGCGCCAGGAAACAGCGGGCAGGGGCAAGAACGTTCAGATAAAGATGGAGGACGACGGCGGAATAACGGTTCTGATTGCGTCGGATGACGGCAAACAGAGGCTGTACCGCTGCACCATTTCGTCGCTGACGAACGAAGCGAATGTCCTGCTGGAAATGCACCGCACGGTGGACGGGGAAGAAAAGGGCCTTAGCTGGAGCGCCAGCATTGACACCCAGATGGTGGATGGCGAAGTGCGGCAGGACGTGGCTGTGCGGCTGTTGTGGCATAGCGAGCACTTCCTGACGATTGCCGCCGAAATACGCCCGTGCGAATCGCGTCCGCTGCTGTCGGATGGCGACGTGCTGGACTTGGGCGAAATCAGCAGTGTGCGCTTCAAGGCGTACATGACGGGCGTGATGTTCACCGCCGGGCAGATTCTGCCGCGGTTCATGATGAATCTGCCGGACAGCACGCGCCAATTCACCACCAGCGTGTCGCAGATGATTCTGGACGACACGCCCTAAAATCAACAGATAACATCACTGCCCCGCAGTGCTGTTATAAAAAGGGAAACCAAATAACAAGGAGGAAACCCCATGAAGAAACTGCTTGCGGTACTGCTCAGCATCATGATGCTGGCGATGCCCCTGACCTCGATGGCGGAAAACAGCGTGTGGGACAATGCCGCGCGTCAGGAAACCACCATCACCATCCACGACCTGAACGCTGACCTCGTGGCGGCGCTGGGCGGGGATGACACCACGATGGCCGCCATCAACGACCTGCTGGCGGCGCTGTCCCTGACCGGCTATCAGCAGGGCGACGAAGCTGGCTTTGACCTGAACCTGAGCGGCAAGAGCGTGCTGGGTATGGCATCGCTGACGACTGCTGCGGAAGAAAACCAGCTGATGTATGTGTCCAGCGCGCTGCTGGGCGGCGTGATTGCTGTGAACAGCAAGGACGTGGAAGCCATCAAGGAAAAAGCCCTCCGCGCGACGATGAAGATGTCCGGTCAGAGCGACGAGGAGATCGACAAGGCGATTGAAGAATCGCAGGAACAGCTGAGCGGCAATGCGGAATACACTGCCCTGATGGAAGCATCGGCGAATCTGAGCAGCATGACGGAAGAGCAGCTCATGGAAGAACTGACGCAGGCGGACACCACGGCGTTCATGACCATGATGAACGAAATACTGTCCGGTGCAGAAATGGCAGAAGTGACCGAGCAGCCCGGCGACTGCGACGCGGCGAAGAACTACGTCAAAGTCACCGTTCCGCCGGAAAAGCTGGCCGAGATGACGAAAGCCCTGCTGGAAATGATCCACAGCGTTCCGAGCATCGGCGCCTACATGGATGCGTTTTTTTCCGCTGCTGACACGAGCTGGGACGACCTGCTGAAAGAACTTGATGAAGCAGATCTCTATGCGGATGACATCGTTTACGAATACTGGATGACTGAAGCAGGCGAGCTGGTTCGCATGACGGCTTCGGTGAAGATCAACAACGGCGGCGAAGAACCCCTGCCGATGTCCTTCACTGCGACCCGCAACACGGCGGACGGCGTGGCGACGTGGCTTGTGACCATCAAGAGCGCGGAAGATACCGCGGCGACGCTGACCTTCGCAGGCGACTTGGAGAACTTCACGGCGAACCTGACCGCCTATGCTGGCGAAGACTCCGTTGAAATCAACGTCAGCGGCAAGGGCATCGGCACGGACAGCAGCGTTGTTGATGTGGAAATCAAGGAAACGGTGGACGGTGTCGAGCAGGGCTTCGGCGTTGTGGTGACGACCGCTACGACGATGGACGGCGAACAGGGCGTCCGCAAGGTGGATGTGCTGGTGCGCTTCATGGGTCTGGACGTTGTGACCATCACGGCGGAAACCCGCACCTGCGACGCGAAGGACGCGCTGGACGTGAGCAAGGCGCAGGATTTGGGCGCGATGACGGACAGTGAGTTCCAGACGTGGTTCGTCAAGGTGATGAACAACCTGCAGAACCTGCCCATGACCCTGCTGATGAGTCTGCCGGAGAGCATGCTGACCCTGCTGATGGGCGGCAGCAACTGATACGATTTCCTGCATTCGCCTGTGCCATCTGCTTGCGCCTTTCCCATGCTGGCGTTTGCGTTAGCCAGAACGAATCATTTGCGGTGCATCTCGGCGCATTCTCATTTGGAAATAGTATCCGCATGGGAGGCTGGCTGAAAAAGTCAGCCTTCTTTTCTATTGCCGGAACATGCTGATTTTCGACCAGAAAAGCAATCCAATTGTAAAAATATGCGCGGAATGGTTGACAAGTCGGGCGGATTGCTTTACCATAGTACATGGATTATTCTGTGACTTTACTCCGCACGGCTTGCGGATGATTCAGATGGAGGAACAGGCAAGATGAGGATGCTTGGCAAGCGATTTCTGTCACTCCTGCTCACGCTGGGAATGCTGCTGATGCTGCTTCCCGCGGCTGCGGCGTCGGAGCTGACGATGCTGCAAGTGGATTTTCTGGGCATGTATGCCACAAGCGCGGGAACGTATGAATCCCGGAAATTCACGGGCGATTTTACCGTCATGCAGAACGGGGCGGCGGTCGGCACGATTCGCCTGACCGACTTCGGCAGCGACCCGATTTCCGTCCCCGGCACGGGCAATGTGCAGCTTGTCCCGGTGGCGGAAACAATGCCGGAGGATGCCGTTATGGCGGCGAGCTACACCGTGTCGATTGTCGATGGACGGCTGAACAAAGCGGTCATTGCTGTGCTGACGGACACGGGTCTGTTCACCGTGCACACGGAGAGCAGCTCCTCTTTTGACCTGATTAACGAGCGCGGCGAGACGATTCTCTCCTTCGACACCGACAGCCGGGGCGACTATGCCCTGCCGGCGGCGATTCATACGGGGCTGTATACCCTGCGAATGACGAAGGCTTCGCTGGCCATTGAAAGCTGGCGCGACAAGATTATCAACATTGAGCGCTACACGGGTGCGGATTCCGTGACGAAGGTGAACGCTTCCTATTACTATGTGCCGCCGACGATGGCGCCGACCGCCACGCCTGAACCCACCCCTACTCCTACTCCTACTCCGACCCCGACACCGACACCGACGGCAACGCCTACGCCCACGCCGACGGCGACCCCGACATTAGCGCCGACGGAAGCGCCGACCGAGAATCCGACGGAGGAACCGACGGAGAAACCCACGGAAGCGCCGACACCAACCCCGACGGCGACCCCGACCCCGAGCCCGACGCCCACGCCGAGCCCGACGCCCACGCCTACGCCGTCCCCTACCCCTGAACCCGTGGACGGCACGCTGACGATGCTCATGCGCGGCGTGAACGCGGCAGTGGCGTACCAGATTGTCAGCGAGGACGGCAAAACGACCCGCACGGGTTACCTGACCGATGGCGAGACGGTGCAGGAAGCCGACCTCTTCCACGGAACATACGCCGTCACGGTGACGCTGCCGGAAGGTACGCTGCTGACGGGTGTGAACGGCTGGCCGAACCTGCAGAAGGGTCAGGCACAGTGGCTGGTGAACATTCAGGCGATGCAGACCAGCCGCTATGAACTGGATCTGACGCTCAGCGGCGGCATGACCGGCAGCATCGACGACCTGTCTGCCCCGGCGGAAGTGACGATTTCCGGCCAGCGGATGAGCGAACAGATGACGGTCAGCGGCGCGTTTGCGCTGAACGACCTGTATCCTGATACTTATCAGATTACGGCAGCCCTGCCGCGCGGCTTGTATGACACCGAGGGCTGGACGCTCAGCACGACCGATACGGGCGTGACGGCAAGCATTCTGGTGGAAATCGGCGCGGGCGAAACCGTTGTGCTGCCGGCGCTGGCGAACCATGCCACCGGCGACGCTTCCGGCGTGGTGCTGGGGCTGGACGGTCAGCCGATGAGCGGCGTGCAGGTGCAGCTGGTCAATCAGGCGGGCGAAGTCGCGGCGGAAGCGGTGACGGATGAAAACGGCGCTTGGCAGGCTGAGTTCCTCGAATACGGGACGTACGTTGTCCGCTATGATGCGGGCGTGACCCTTGCCAACGGCGCGCTCGTCATTAGCGACGAACCCGCGACTGTGACCGCGAAGGCGGCGAATCCGGCGGCGCTGACCATCCACGCTTTCCGCGACAACGATAATAACGGTTCACGCGGGAAGTACGAGGAAGGCGTGTCCGGCGCGACGATGAGCCTCATCACCGAAGTCAACGGCGTGGAGGTTGTTGTGGCATCCGGCGAAACGGACAAGAACGGCGAAGTGTCGCTGGCTGTGCCGGCAGGGACGTACGTCCTGCGCAGCGAGCTGCCCGCGGGCTTCGGCCATGGTGCGCACGGCAAAAATGTCAGCGCGAACATGTCCATCATGGATGAAACGACCGAACAAGTGCAAAGCAGCGTGCCGCTGACCCTCGAAGCCGGTTCTGTGACCGACGTGGGCGTCGGCGTGATGACGATGGCGGCGCTGCAGGGTCTTGTATGGCTGGATGAAAACGACGACGGCGTGTATCAGGACGGTGAACCCGGTCAAGCGGGCATCAAAATCCGCGCCGTCGGCGTGAAAAACGGCTTGGTGTACGAAACCGAGAGCGGCGAGGACGGCAAATTCTACATCGGTCAAATGCGCTACGGCACATACAATGTCGAATACAGCCTGCCGGATGGCTTGGTCTTTGCGCGATATAGCCAGACGGGCGGTAATCGCCGCTCCATCATCACCAGCGAATTCAAGCGCTTCGAAACGGATCAGGTGATTCTTGAACGCGGTGACTTGGAGGAAGTCCTCCTTGGCGTGATGAAGGGCTCTAACATCAACGGCATCTGCTTCCTGGATGAAAACAACAACGGCGTGTACGACGAGGGCGAAAAGACGCTGGAAGGCGTGAAGGTCGTCCTGTACCGTCAGGCCATCGGCAAGGAGCTGCTGAACACCGTCTCCGACGAGAACGGGCACTTTACCTTCGCCAACATCCGCGGCAGCACGTTCCGCGTCAAAGCGACGATTCCGCAAGGCTATGTGTACACCATCGCGGGCGATGGCGAGTACGGCAACCTGTTCGCGCCCGGCACTGACCGCCGCGAGTACACGATTTCCGACGTGGTGCTGGAGAACGACAGCGAGATGACGATGGCCATCGGCGCGATTACTTACGGCAGCATCTCCGGCACGGTGTATCTGGATGACGACTTCTCCGGCAGCCGGATGGACGCGGAAAAGATGGTCAACAACTTCACCGTCACCCTGACGGATGAAAACGGCAATACCCGCACGGCGAAAACGAACCGCAGCGGCGTGTATACCTTCGATGACCTTGCGCCGGGGCAGTACACCGTGAGCGCGACCGCGAACCGCGGCTTGGCGTTCACGCGCACGGGCGACGGCAATATCCTCCGCAACCTCTCCGGCGGCGCGGGCGAAAGCGAACCGGTGGCGCTGACAATGGGCGCGGATTTGACGGGTCTTGATATCGGCATGATTACCCCCGGCCATGTGTCCGGCGTGGTGTTTGCCGACAAGAACGACAATGGCCTGCGCGACGCGGATGAAGGCGGCTTGCTCGGCGCGGTGGTCCACCTGATGGACGAAACCGGCGACGTGGCGACCCGCACCATCGGCGCGGATGGCAGCTTCCTGTTTGACGCGGTGCTGCCCGGAACGTACCGCCTGAGCTACGAGCTGCCGGGCGACGGCGTGTTTGCTCCCCTGACGGACGGCGGCAACACCATCGCGCCGGATTCCGACGGCACGACGGATTCCTTTACCATCGGCGTGGGCGAAGAAGTCACCGCGCCCCTGTGCGGCGCACTGGCTTTGGGCGACATTGAAGGCATGGTGTTTGCCGATCACAACGGCAACGGCGCGCAGGATGCAAACGAAGCGGCGCTTGCCGGCGTGACGCTGATCCTGACCCCCTCCCGCGAGGATTTGACGGAGCAGACCGTCCTCACCGATGCGACGGGCGCGTACAGCTTCACCGGGCTGCGGCCGGACGCCTACACGCTGACCCTGCGCTTCCCGGAGGGCATGGTGCTCTCCAAGCTGGACGGCAATGTGACCCTGCCGCTGATGCACGGGCTGAACGAGCAGCAGGTGAACATCGAAATCGGGCTGGGCGAGGAATGGCTGAATCAGGCGCTTGGCGGCGTGATTCCGTCGAAGATGTCCGGTCAGGTTTGGGTGGATGAGAATGACAACGGGCGCATGGACGCGGGCGAAATCACCCCGGAAAACGAGACGCTGACCCTGCTGGATGAAACCGGCGCGGTGTTTGCGCAGGTGCAGACCGATGCGGAGGGGGGGTTCGCCATCGACGGCATTGCCCCCGGCGTGTACAGCCTTGCCTACGACCTCAAGGAAGGTACGCAGGCGGCGCGTCTGGGCGACAGCACCTTCACCACCGAGGGCAGTCAGCTCGTCATGACCGAGATTGAAATTAGCGAAAACAACAACTATACTGCTCCGATGCTGGGCTTGAAGATTGACACAAGCATCGGCGGCATGGTCTGGTGCGACAACGCGGGCGAAATTGCGCCCCTGTCCGGCGCGGAGGTTATCTTGCTGGACGAAAAGGGCAGCGAACTGCAAAACGCGACGACGGGCGAGGACGGCATCTACCGCTTTGACGGCTTGATGCCGGGCAACTACCGTCTGCGTGTGACGCTCCCGAACGGCTATGTCGTCGTAGAAAAGGACGACACGCGCCTCAAGGATGGGCAGAACATCAGCGTGATGACGACCTACACCGCCCGCGAGGGAGAGAGCGACCTGATTGCCCTGCGCATGAGCCAGCATCAGCTGGAACAGAATATTGGCGCGGTGCAGCCGGGCACGCTGGGCGACTTCTGCTGGCTTGACCTGAACGGCAACGGCCTGCAGGACGCGGGCGAACTCGGTCTGGGCGACATGCGCATCGAGCTGTGGCGAAACGACCAGCTCGTCGCGGAAACGACAACCGACGCGTACGGCTACTACACCTTTGAGAACCTGTATCCCGGCGTGTACACGCTCAAGCCCATCTACCCGGCGGAAGTTGTGCCGACGCGTATGCGCACGGATATTCCGCTGATTGCGTCGATTCTGGGCGAAAACGGCGAATCGAACCCGGTGCAGGTGACCTCCGCCAGTACGACCTACACGGCGGATTTGGGCTTCGTGCTGGTTGATGACGACGTGCTGCCGGCAAACTACGGCATCGGCGAAAAGCAGGACTGGACGAAGAAGTAAGGGACAATGCGGAATTGCGCATCCGCGGATGGCGGGGTGCTGCGGGGGCGAAAGCTCTCGCGGTGCCCCGTTTTTTGTGAAGGGGGAGGGAAGCAAAGTCCGCTTTTACGGAAAGAATCAACTGTTTGTTTTGGTGAGAATTGAAAAGTAAATAAAAGTTACTTCACTCGCATTTCGTGAATGAAAATGGAAGCTGCTTCATTCTGAAATCCCAAATCCGCGCGAATCAACCGTTTTCCTGCGCGAAAGCGTATTGCAAAAGCGGCTTGCATTTGGTATCATAAATGTTACCAGATGTGGCTGTTCAATATGGAAAAAAAATCAGCCGAATCATGCTGGAAATGAAAGGACGGAAACAAATATGAAGAAACTCCTTGCTCTCCTGATGGCGCTCATGATGTGCTGCACTGCCTTTGCGTTCGCGGAGGAAGAAGCGGAAGTGCCGGCAGTTGAAATGAATGTCAGCTTCGAGGCGCAGACGGTTGCGCTGGGTGAAACGGGTCTGACGATGCAGATTCCGGCGGACTGGGCGGTTCAGGAAGTCCCCGCAGGCACGGAAAACGCCGAGAACATCCTGCTCTTCGCCGTCAACGCCGACCAGACGGTCAGCATTACGGCGCAGCTGTCCGCGATGAGCTTTGAAACGCTGCTGCAAGGCATTCAGGACGCGGGCGCGACGGAAGAAATGCTCGCTGAGCTGTATGTCAACGAGAACTATTGCCTGATGTACACGCCGGGCGACACCGTGCTGGCGCTGTATGCTTTCCTTGATGACGAGACGGTTCTCGCTGTGACGTTCCAGGTCGCCAGCAAGGAAGTGGGCGATGCGCTGGAAAACATGCCGCTGGAGATCTTCGGCAGCTTGGCGGCAGCGGAGTAATTCACTTCGTTACCATGATGCAGGACGAATGAGCGTCCTGCATTTTTTGTGCGCAAAAATGAACAGGGACTTGCAGAAAAACTTGATAAATGCAACAGCTTGGACGAAAATATTCAAAATGCACGAGAAAAACATAAAAAAAACACAGTTTGTGCAACAAAACACTTGATTTTCTCCATACAGTGTTGCATATAAAGCATCGACGCGGTGAAACCGGTTGGTTTTGCGTGTCGATGAACAAGAAACGCAGGCAGACGCGGCAGCGCCCCTGCCGGGAAGGTGGAGCGGATGAATTCCAAGATGCTGTTTTATATCCTCAAGCGCGTGCTGCTGGCGCTGCTGACCATCTGGATTGTTATCACGGTGACGTTCTTCGTGATGCACTCGATTCCGGGTGGACCGTTCGCAAGTGAAAAGGCAATTTCCGCGGAAGCGCAGGCGGCGCTGGAGGCCAAGTACGGGCTGGACAAGCCACTGGGCGAACAGTATGTGACATATCTGCGCGACGTGGTGACGAAGCTGGACTTCGGGCCGAGCCTGAAGCAGCGCGGCCGTCAGGTCATCGACATTATTCTGGATGGCATGAAGACTTCCGCAAAGCTTGGTCTGATTGCGGCGTTCAGCGCGGCGATTGTCGGCATCGTCCTCGGCGCGGTCGCGGCGCTGCGGCGCAACACCGTGCTGGATAAGATCATCATGGTGATTACAACCGCGTTCGTGTCCATGCCGTCGTTCATTATGGGGTCATTCCTGCTGATTGTGTTTTCAGTCAAGTTGGGCTGGGTACCCGCGAACGGCGCGACGGCGGAAGGCTTGATCCTCCCGATTATCACCCTTGCGCTCTACCCCATGAGCTACATCACGCGCCTGACGCGCTCCTCCATGCTCGACGTGCTGGGGCAGGATTACATCCGCACCGCGCGCGCCAAGGGCGTTCCGGGCAAGAAAATTATCTTCGGTCACGCGCTGAAGAACTCGCTGATTCCGGTTATCACCTATTTCGGCCCGATGCTGGCGTTCATCGTCACCGGTTCGATGGTCGTCGAGCAGATTTTCGCCGTGCCGGGCATCGGCCGCCAGTTCGTATCCAGCATCACCAACCGCGACTACACCATGATTATGGGGACGACTATTTTCCTCGCCTCTTTAATCGTGATTATGAATCTGATCAGCGACCTGCTCTACAAGGTGGTTGATCCGCGCATTGATTACGAATAAGGAGGTATCTGCATCATGATGATGAACAAGAAAAAGCCCTTTAGCCTGCATCTGGATGTGGATTCCTTCATGCCCGCGACGGCGGAGGAAAAGGAAGTCATCTCCCGGATGCGTCCGTCCTCGACCTTTTTCCGCGACGGCGTGAAGCGCCTGCTGAAGAACAAGGTCGCGACCATCAGCCTGATTCTGATTGTGCTGATTACGCTGTCCTCCATCATTATTCCGATGTTCTGGCCGTATTCGTATGACCAGATGCTGGGGCAGACGAAGGGCCGCCCGATGGACAACAGCTACAACAACCTCGCGCCGTTCCAGTACGGCAAGACGGAACTGAAGAAAATCGACAAGGGCGAAAGCGTTTTCCCGCACATTTTCGGCACGGACGCGCACGGACGCGACTACTTCATCCGTGTCGTCTACGGGACGCGCATTTCCCTCGCCGTCGGCTTCTTCGCCAGCATCATCGTGCTGGTGATTGGCATGATGATTGGCGCAGTCGCGGGATATTTCGGCGGCAGGGTGGACTTGTTCATCATGCGTATCGTCGATATTATCTACTCATTGCCAGATATGCTGGTTATCATCCTGCTGTCGGTCGTGCTGGGGCAGGTGCTGCATGTGGAAGGCACCATCTTAGAGAAAATCGGCTCGAACATCATCAGCATGTTCATCGTCTTCGGCCTGCTCTACTGGGTGGGCATGGCGCGCCTGATTCGCGGTCAGATTCTGTCCCTGCGCGAGCAGGAGTATGTGCTGTCGGCGCAGGCGACGGGCGCGAAGGCGCGGTGGATTATCCGCAAGCACCTTCTGCCGAACTGCATCAGCGTCGTGATTATTTCGACCGCGCTGCAAATTCCGAACGCGATTTTCACCGAAAGCTTCCTGTCCTTCCTGGGGCTGGGCGTCAACGCGCCGATGCCCTCGCTGGGTTCGCTGGCTTCTGACGCGCTCAACGGCATCTATTCCTACACCTATCGCCTGATTATCCCCGCCGTGGTCATCTGCCTGATCGTACTGAGCCTGAACCTGTTCGGCGACGGCCTGCGCGACGCCTTTGACCCGAAGCTGAATGCGTGATGAAAGCCTGCAAATAAAAAGTCAAGCCCCAAATGGGACTTGCTGCAAGGAAATTTGGCAGAAGGTGGGGAGAAAGAAGTGCAGCACAAATAAGCCACCACAAAG
>OJAG01002056.1_pt1 | contig 10651 bp, 10 predicted proteins | sample 1589021 | NCBI WGS metagenome assembly OJAG01 (sample SAMN03283264) | human gut metagenome | biome: human-associated habitat; material: feces | host: Homo sapiens | place: USA | collected 2013 | reverse complement strand
GAGCGGCAGGTCCGGCCTGCTCCACGAGATTGCGGCCGATTTCGCGTGCGATTGTTTTGGCCTGCGCCCGCCAGAGTGTCACAGCTTCATCCACATCTTCGTCGGGGTCCAGCTTGTAGAGCCACTGACGGAAGGGTTGGTCGATCAGGTAGTAAAACTGCGTCCTGGCGCTTTCGGCGCGACCGGCGCCGTCGCCGCCGGCGGATTTGGCGATTTCCATCGCCAGTGCGCCTGTGCATTGCGCGGCCTTCTCGCAGTTTTGGACTTCCAGCTGAACGAGCGTGCGGCAGCGCTTTCCGATGTTGTCCAGCAATTCCCTGTGCAGCACGAGAGAATCGCTGAATGCGTCGTTGATGAAGAAATCCTTGTCTCCATATTCCGTACCTATGGTTTTGAAAATTACAAAACGCTGTTTCGGGAAAAAAGGTTTCAAGGCTTGCAGCCATTTTACAATGCCGGGAGACATGTTTTCGTGTTCGTCCGGGAGCACCGCGGAGAATTCCCGCCAGATTTGTTTTGCGGGATCATGGCGCTGCGGGACGTATACGGAAGGTGTGTTTTTCTTTTCTGCCGTCTTTCTCCAGATGGTCATCTGCTCGCAAAAAGCATTTTCCTTTTCGAAAAAATCTCCGCCCAAAAGCGTATAGCCGGTCACAGCGCCATTCTCCCGGATCAGAAGCAGCCTGCGGGATTGCAGCGTCAACAGCGCAGCCTGGTTGTCCGGCTGCGGAATCTGCACGCGTTCTTCCCGGCGCGGTTCCTCCAATTCCCACACGGGGAGAGGTGGCGCCCACAGCGTCTGCCCGTCTTTCAGCAGGACAAGGTTTAGCAGAAGCGTTTCCCATAAATTTTTACCGGCGGCCAGAATCAGGCCGAGCTTTCCAAGCCAGCCTGCGCCCGGAGAGGGGAGGCCCTTTTGCTTTGGCTTAGCCGACGTATCATCGTATCCGCAGAGGTACAGCAGCCATCTGGCGGCCTGGCTGTAGGTCAGAGATTCCTTTTCGCGGCCGGCATACGATTGGAACAAGCGGGTCTTGTTTTCGCTTTCCGAAATTTCGCCGTTCAGCTTTTTTGCACCGTAAGACGTGCCGATGGCAGCTTGATTCACCTGATAGAACGGCCGCTCCGGATGAAACAGCCAGAAGCGCTCCCGCCACTTTGCGAGATACGTTTGAATGGGCTTTTCCGGCAGATGACCCAGATTCCAAAGCTGTTCCCAGCGATACAACGCGTCGTCGCTGTTTTCAAGCGGTGACGCATTGCCCTCAGGATCCACCCGGTAGAAAACGGCGTGCAGCACGGCCAGAAGCAGGCGGAGCACGGCGGCGTCCTGGCTGGGCAGTTCTCCGGCGAGGTCCGTGTATTCGTGGGCGTGTAAAAGCGCATCGGAGAGGGAAACTTCCGCCACGGTACAGTCCGGCATTCGCACCCGGATCCACGGTTCTTCCAATAAATTGAATTCAATCTCCTGCATCACAGTCCTCCTTTATATAGGTCAGGCCGATTTCTCTGTCATACGTCAGTATGGTCTTAGCCAAATGCACGGTGTGTGCATCATCCAGCAGCAAAATGAGCTCGCCTTTCAGCATGGGAGCGCTCTGCCAGGCGGGAAGCGCCTGTTTGTTTTGCTCTTCCAGCTCCCCGATGACCCGGTCGATATTCCACTGTTTGCTGAAGTATCCCGGAAGGCGCAGCCGCTGTCTGGCAATTTTGCGGCTTTCCTCCTGTGAAGGGGGACTGTCTGCCGCTACGGCTGCCCCGCCCTCCTGCCATGGCAAAAAGTGAACGGTGCCGTCGCTGCGGCGCGTCATCACCAAAACCTCAATGGAGGGATCCCCATCGCGCACGGCGGCGCGGGCCTGCGCATCCGAGCGGGCGCCTTCCGTCGACATCCAGTTGTCCAGCACATCGCGTTGCGGGTAACGCGGGTGTTCCTCCGGAGGGAGGATGGTGAACGCGTCCGCTTTCTCTTTCTTCAGGGCTTGTTCATTCTCGTACTGCGTGAGTGCCGCAAGGCTTTCCGGTGTTTCCTGCAGAGCGTCGTGTTCTGCCCAGCCGTATGTATTCTGCACCAGGGTGGGGATGTCCTCCGGCAGACAAATCGCAGAGGGAAGAAGCGCTTTGGTGCGCCATAAAAGCCATGCGCCATAGACCGCCGTGCTGCCGGAATCCAGAGCGTCTCCATCCGGCGTGAGGACGACGCAGCGGGCTTTTTCCAGTGCGGGCGGACGCCTGCGGGAATGACGGTGCTCCCGGCCCAAACGCTGCAGAAGCAGATCCATGGGGCAGAGCTCCGTCGCCAGAAAATCGAAGTCGATATCCAGAGACTGCTCCAATACCTGCGTACCCACGACAAGGAGCTTGTCCCGCTGTTGTGGGGTGGAATTTTTCCCGAGGTGTTCCAGCAGGAACCGTTCCTTTTCTGCGCGGTCCGGCATGAGAAATTGCGCGTGGAACAGCACCACCCGGCAGTCGGGAAGCTTATCCCGCAGGAGAGCGGCCAATGCCTGTGCTTTTTTTACTGTGTTCACGATCACACCCGCGCATCCTCCTTGTGCAAGAGCCGACGCCAGCAGATGCGGGAGAGTGTCCTCCTGCGCAAAGGACAGCTCCAAAACCCGATGCGGGGCGGAGAGCGAAAGCGTGCGCTGGTATGCGCGGGTTCCCTGCGTCCAGGTCAGCAGGGGGTAGCCGCGGTTCTCGAAAAGGGCTTCATCCGGTGCTTTGGCGCCGGTGTAGGCCTCGACCAACTCCACGCGGCGTTTTGCGGGGAGTGTGGCGGAAAGGAGGACGACGGGGACGCGGTACCATCCAAGCCATAATAAGGCCCGGTCCAGATACCGGTTCATGTATGCGTCATAGGCGTGCACCTCGTCGACGATGACCACCTTGCCCGCCAGCCCCAGATGCCGGAGCATCAGATGCTTTTGCTTTAAAGCGGCCATGAGGAGCTGGTCCACGGTGCCGACGACGAAATCCGCCAATAAAGCTTGTTTGCTGCCCTGGAACCAGGGGTGGACGTAGACGCCGTTTTCCGGAATATCCTCTTCCGTACGAGATTGTCCGGAAAAGAATTCGCGGTATTCTTCGTTTAATTCGGCCATGCCGTGCGCCAGCCGGATGGAGTGAACGGTATCGTCCGACTGGGTGCCTGCCCAGGAAGCCAGCCGCCCGAAAATGCCGTTGGCAGTGGCCTGCGTGGGAAGGCCGAAGAAAAATCCGCCTTCTTTCCATTTGGCGGCAAAGGTCTCCGCTGCGGCAAGGGCTGCTTCGGTCTTTCCGACGCCCATTTGGGCTTCGACGATCAGGAGTCCGGGCGCATCCATGGAAGCGGTTACGTCCAGTACGGCCTGCTGCACTTCGTTTGGTGCAAAGCCGAATCTGTGCTGAAAAAGGTCGCTGTCCATGGCGGTGGAAAAGTGCGTTTCCCATGGGAATGTCAGCTGAATCCGATTCCATGCTTCATCTATCCGCTGCGGATACAGATCTTCGCTGCCGAGATCCTCTACGGGGATCAGAGGGAAATACGAAGTGTTCGAGGCAATCCAGTCCGCCATGATCAGCAGCCCGGTCAGCAAAAGCTCTTGAGAGACGGTCAGCGTGGGCAGCTCTGCTGCGGAACGAAATCCGGAATCGGCCAGCGCCCGGTCGAAGATTTCCTGCCAGAGAGACACCCAGCGTTTCTTTTCGCCCTTGGCCCAGTAGTTTTGGCAGAAGCATTCCAGCTGATCCTCAACACCGCTTTCCTGCGGCTTTCCGTGATGCGCGCCGGCGACGGAGGCCAGACCGCCCGGACATCCCAGCTCCTGAAGAATGGCTTCACTGGCCCTGGCATGGGGCGTAAGCTGGCGGTGCAGGAAAGAAGAGGGAATGGAAAAATACCGCAGCAATCGTTCTTTTGCCTCGGGAAGCAGTTCCGTAATGATGGACTGAAAGAGCACGATCGCCTTACCGAGATCGTGGACTTCTCCGAGGAAGAAAGCGATGCGCGAGAGCAGATTCTCATCGAGTCCGATCGCGGCGCGCGTAGAGTCCGGAATCCAGTTGCAGACCAGCCGGCGAAGGATTTCCGCCGTGTCTCTTGCGTGCATCCATAGAGGGAGCCATAGCCCTGTGTTTTTGGGATCCGTTTTTGCGACAAGAGATCGCGCTTCAAAAGAAAGAATCGATTTCAAATATATCACCAAAAATATTCAATTATTTAAAGTGTATTGTAGACATTATAGTGCATATTTTCGGAAATTGCAAGACTGAAGGGGGAATATATCGAAAAAAGGTGGGGCTTGTCAAAAAATAGCCTGTGCAACCCCATCCGCGCCCCGGCCTCCTGCGCATTGCAGTAATTTTCTGATAGAGATTTGATAGAATAAGGATGCAAAGCGAATCAGATTGCAAACATCAGGAGGAAAGTTGAAATGGAAGAGCGGAAAATTGCAGAGGCGCAGATCGAGTCCTTTTGCCAATGCCTGATCCGGGAGAAGAAAAGCACGGCGACCGTGGAGAAATACCTGCGGGACGTTCGTGCTTTTTCCGCCTTTATTGGCGAAAAAACGATATGCAAGGAAGCGGTGATGGCCTATAAAAGGTATTTGCAGCTCAAAAAGTATGCGGTTCAGTCCATCAACTCGATGCTGGCGAGCCTGAACAGCCTGCTGGATTTCCTCGGCTGGTCGGACTGCAGGGTGAAGGCGCTCAAGCAACAGAAGCAGGTGTATTGCGCCGAGGAAAAGGAGCTGTCCAGAGCGGAGTATATGCGGCTGCTGCAGGCGGCGCAGAGCAAACCCCGGCTGCAGCTGGTGATGCAGACGATCTGCGGCACCGGCATCCGTGTTTCGGAGCTGCAGTTCTTCACCGTGGAGGCTGTGAAACACGGGGAAGTCGTCGTGAACTGCAAGGGAAAGACGCGCACGATCCTGATTCCGGGCAAGCTGCGGAAGCGGCTGCTGGATTACGCCCAAAAACAAAAAATCCGCTCGGGTGCGATCTTTATCACCCGAAACGGAAAGCCTTTGAGTCGAAGTCATATATGGGCGCAGATGAAAGCGCTGTGCAAGGAAGCCGGCGTCAACCCCGGCAAGGTGTTTCCGCACAATCTGCGCAAGCTGTTCGCGCGAACCTTTTACGGCATCGAAAAGGATATTGCGAAGCTGGCCGATATTCTGGGCCACAGCAGCATCGACACGACCAGAATCTATATTATAACGACCGGAACAGAGCACCGCAGGAAGATGGAGCGGATGAAGCCGGTTATATGAAAAAAAGACATAATATGAATTATGTTCTCTGGAGAAGGACAGGCGTTGCGGCCGCGGGGTTTCGGCGTCCGTCCTGCTGCGAGGGGCATAGGAAGCGCTTTGCCAGATATATGTTCGGAGATCTTGACCTCTATAAGGACCAGGATTTCTTTGACGAGAACTCCACCGGAACGCTGATATTGCCTGACAAATCTTATAATCTGGAAATTTTTGCCTGCCTTCTGATTGACGCAGGAGAAGACAGTATTTTCGACCCGGAGCAGTGGCAGACTGATATAGATGGACTTCTTGCCTTTGCAAGGACGAACAGCGTACACTTGCGCGGGGAAACGCTGGCCAAGCTGGAACAGACGGAAACGCCTAAAATTCTTGCCCTTTCCACTTGTTCTTCAGAATTTACCGATGCAAGAACAGTCATTTTAGCTATGATGGAACCTTACCAGATTTTGGAGCAGGAGGAAAACGAATCATGAAAAAACGGATGAAAGTAATTTTAGGAATGATTGTGGCTGTCGTGTGCAGCTTGACAATGGCGACGCCGGCGTTTGCTGCGGAAGCTCCGGAGATTTCGATCCCGGTTACGGTCTCGCTGACCGGCACCCTGCCCGAGACGGCGGAAGAATTCGCTGTGGAGCTGAAAGCCGATGATTCGGCCTATCCCATGCCGGAAGGTGCCGTCGACGGTGTTTACACGATGACGATCGCTGGCGCGGATACGAAGAATATCCCCGCGATCTCCTACAGCCGTGTAGGCGTTTACACCTACACGATCTACCAGAAGGCCGGAAGCAGCGAAACCTGCACGTACGACGACGCGGTGTATTCGCTGACCGTTTACATCACGAATGCGGAAGACGGCAGCGGCCTGGAAGCGACGGCGGTGCTGTATCCCGAAACGGATGGGGAAAAGCTCCCCGGCGTGGAGTTTGTAAACGCGTATGAAGTCGTAGCGCCTTCCGCCACGCCGGAACCCACGCCGGAGCCGACTGCTGAACCGACGCAGGAGCCTACGCCGGAACCGACGCAGGAGCCCGCACAGCCCTCCAACCTTCCGAAAACCGGCGACACGTTTATGCCGCTGTTGTATGTTGGTTTGGGCGCAGCCAGCCTGGGCATGGTCGTAGTTCTGCTTCTGGTGCGCAGAAATAAAAAGGCGGAAAAATAAATACTGAAAACCGAAGAAAGCCACCCGCGGCGTGATAGAAGCGCCGGGGTGGCTTTTGCTTAATTCTTAAACTTTTCGCAAACAAGACAATGTATAACTTCTTTCGTCAACTCCACGGCGTTTTCTTCAGTGGGACGTTGGTGCCTGTTTGCTATGGAAAACACGGGTGAAGATGGATTTTTCTAATCAGGTTCAGAGAGATTCGGTCGAATCTTCGAGGCGAGGAGCACATGCGATCCGAATACAGATGGTTTTCTGTATTTGTACCTAATTGGGCCAGCACAGGCCAATATCTATTTAGAAATTCAAAGTGGGATTTCATTACCTCCCAATCCGCCTATTTTCTATACAGTTCATCCAAAGTTTTGCCGTCTTTATTTTTCCACTCGACCCAGCCATTTGTGGAACCGCCGAGGACGAAATCACTGGCTCCGCTGGGTGTTTTAAAATCTAGCGTCACTTTTAAAATATATTTACCGTCAGCATTCACGATGGATTGCTGAGACAGGAGTTCTTTCCTTTGACGATTGTATCTTTGCAGATGTGCAGGCTTGTCAATATTGATCTGCGAACCTTCCAGCACATCAAATTTTTCACCGTCATATGTCCCGAAAGCTGTGATTCCATTGCGTGTGGTATGTAAAATGTCCGCTTCATTTAATGTGCTTTTTGCGTCGTTCATTTTATAGCCCTGTGTTGCCATAATGAACTGTATTTCATCGTAGATTTCTTCCACTGCCGCAAGGTCATATTCATCAATCTCATATTTCGGCACAATACTATTTTCGACCTTATACCGTTTGGACTCCTGCGCTTTTATGATTGCAAATTTTTCAAGGCCGCTGATCATATCCAATGTGAAGGTTTTACTTTCAGCGAGAAACATAATAGCTTTATTCCAAAAGTCTTTGGAATAATTATGATCATCCAGCCGGATAATGCCATTCCGTGTTTGCCCAATATAAAGCTGCACGATTTTATTTCCGTCATCTTCGTTGATCAGATAGTATATCCCCGGACGATTGATACCGGAAATATTTTTGGCTTCTGAAAGTAGTGACCTTGGAATGACATAGGTTGTCATAGTAGAAAGATTTCGCCGGATGGAACGAATGCCATCGGGCTGTCCATTGTGATAGATCATTTCGAGCTTTTTACTGATCGCCATAGCCATTCCTCAATCTTTTCTATAATTGTTCTACACTCTAATTTTATGGTTGCTGGTTCTTGATCTTCATTATCCAAAACCCGTAAGTCCGGTATAGGACAGCATCGCCTGAAGCTGTAACTTGTTGGCCAAAAGCTGGCGATAGGCGACGGTTTCCTCGTTGCCCTGATTTTCGGGTAGATAAATATATAATAAAGTATATCGCAAAATTTCACGTATATCAATGATTTTGGTGGCTTTATGTAGAAATTAAAAGCTATATTACAGTTCAAACCCTCCTCGGCGCAGGCGATGGTGAGCGGTATGCCCCTTCCCGAAGCGGGCGATTTCGGCAGCAGATGGGCGCAAAACCGCAGTAAAGCAAAAGCCCCGAACGCGGCTTGCGCGTCGAGGCCTGACTGTGGTGTGTTACAAAAAGATGTCTTCTACAAGCGCGGGCACGAAACTTTAAAAAAGAAAAACCTGCGGTCGCGAATTGCTGACCGCAGGTCTGGCGGAAGCGGTGGGATTCGAACCCACGAGCCCGTGAAGGCTACCTGATTTCGAGATTTTATTCGAACCCACCAAAAACGGGCAGTTTCAGGCCGTTTAAGACGATAGTTGAAAAGTTTGTCAACGCAAAAATTATGCTTTTTTCGCTGTTTTTACCCGTTGGAAAGAACCGTGGAAAGAACAGCGGAAAGAACAAGATAAGGAGAATTTTAATATGAGTAACACTAAAATTGATAGTAAATATAAGACAATGTTTTCGGATTATCCCGATGTTGTAACGGTAGCGCAACTAAGGAAAATGCTTGGAATAAGCCGACATTTAGCTTATGAGCTGATCTGCGAAAAGAAAATTAAAGCGTTCCAACTCGGCAATTCATATAAGATACCAAAGGTCAATGTTATTGAGTACATCATTCAAAGTCAAGAGAATTTAGAACAATCGCTTGGATAAATTAAGGACAAGAAATCCTATAAATTACTGAACCAACCTAAAACGACCTAAGTGGTCCAGAAGGCCCACTTTTCGAGTTTTATAGGTCAATGGCTTTTTAGTGATTTTTGAAGGTGGTTTCGGGCGGCTTTGTATTTGCCGAAAAGCTTGATATTTAAGGCTTTTTTGGCGGTTGCACCGCAGAAATCCCGATAAATAGGGAAAGTTCGAATAACGGCATTTTCGCTGTTTTCGGAAAGAACAGGCACTATTTTGGAAAGAACTGCGGAAAGAACAGAATAAACACATCAACAACGGCAATACACAGGAAAGAACCGCACCGACTAAAATATTTACGAGGTGTATTGCTATGAATGAAACCGCAATCAACTGGGATTCGATTCCCGATATTATTACCAAAGACCAACTCTATCAAATCTGCCACATCAGTAAATCAACGGCTTTGTATCTGCTGCGAAGTGGAAAGATTCCGTGCGAATACACAGGCAAGAAAACTCGCTGTTACAAAATCAAAAAGGCGGATGTTATTACATATCTTGAAAAGAGAAAAGTATTTCCTGAATCGTATTCCGCACCGGCAGGTTGGTACAAGGGGAATTATGCCGTCAAAATGAGCGCCGAAGTACCCGAACAGACTCTTGAAAAGATGAGGCTGTATTACACGGAACTTTTTGCACAATATCCCGATGTTCTGACTGCGACCAAAATATCAAAAGTAATCGGTTACGGCACGACATCTATCAATGATTGGTGCAAGAAGGGACATCTTAAAGCATTTAAAAGAAACAATATGAATCACATTCCGAAAGTCTACTTGATAGAATTCTGCTGTTCAAAATACTTTCGCACTATCACCCGAAAATCTGATTGGCATATCCGCACGCTTCAGGAATTCCCTCGTTGGCAAGTTATACGAGGATTGAAAACAAAAGAGTGAATATTCGCTGAATATTTTCTATGTTCGCTGTAAAAAGTGGCACAGGGTTGGAAATATTCGCTGTAATTTTTGGCACAAGTAGATTTGCAAATTCATAAATCGCACATTCGACTTTTAATCTCCTCCTTTGTACAATATGAGTGCAAAGGAGGCTTTTACTATGACTGACACATTATTTGAACAACTCGGCGGTACATACACGCAACAAGGCGATTATCTACTGCCGAACCTAGCTTTACCGGCGGAAAAAGAAACGGGTAATATCGGCGTGTGGGCATTAAGGCACAAACGATATATGAAACAACATCATAAGGTGCTGTACTACAATTTACTCACATCCGGCAAACTTGATTCGTATCTTGCAGACATTGAAGAACAGGCGCAACAACTTTTTCTCCGGCTGGTAAAAGAACTCGCGGAAAAGGAAGGCGTGACCGAACAACTCAAAGCCACCGACCCAATGAAGTGGGTGCGGAAGATGAATAATATTCGAAATAGAGCGGCAGAAATGGTAAATATTGAAGTCATATATGGGCAATTATAACGAATAAGCCATATTATCTGCTTATCTAATTAAAATCAGTGCCAACTTTGAACTTAATTCATCGTTGGTACTGATTTTTTATTTTCATAGCTATCCCAAAGTATCAAATTGATACTTTGGGATTTTGAGATGATACTTTGGAATAACAGAATTAATAAAGCAAGAGCACTTTCACTAAGTTCACTGTAAAAAATGGATTTATTACTCAAATAATCGTTGAATTTTTTGGCATATAGTGATATACTAATACTGACTTATAATATGGAGGTGCAGTATGTACCGAATTGCGATTGAAAAATTATATAAATGGAAAAACAGTAAGCGCCGCAAGCCGTTGATTATTGAAGGTGCAAGACAGGTCGGCAAGACTTGGCTGATGAAGGAGTTTGGTAAACAGGCTTATGCGGATACTGTATATATTAACTTCGATTCCAATTCAAGAATGGCGGATTTGTTTTCAGCAGACTTGGATACAGACCGCCTGATTATGGGACTGGAATTGTATGCCGGACGCAAAATCAATCCGGACAACACCCTGCTGATTTTTGACGAGGTTCAAGAAGTTCCGAGAGCACTTGCTTCTCTTAAGGCAATACCGCACAGAAAAGTAGGCGCGATACTGCCAGAAGTGATATAATA
>OJAG01002049.1_pt1 | contig 10683 bp, 4 predicted proteins | sample 1589021 | NCBI WGS metagenome assembly OJAG01 (sample SAMN03283264) | human gut metagenome | biome: human-associated habitat; material: feces | host: Homo sapiens | place: USA | collected 2013 | reverse complement strand
TGCCGAAAAATCTGACTACGCATCTTACGCACAAGCTTTATTCAGTGTTTCCCTAGGAAAATGTATACCACTTTTGCAGCTTTTCCCGATAGGCGTTGACGATCGGGTTTTGATTCGGGTTGTCGAGGAGAAACCGATAAAGGTCCTCTTTTGTGATCACATGGATATGCGGGCTGTTCTTGCCCGAATCAGTAACTGCAATGCCGGAAAAAAGATAGATTTTCCAGTAGGTATCCGTATCGGAACGGTAATCGTCAGCGTGGATTTCTTCCTGATTCTTGACCTGACAGGTGATTCTTCTGATTTTTCCGCTTTCCTTTTCCATGCCCAGCAGCTCGAATTCATACTTCGGCGTGTTTTGTTTGCAGCTGGAGGGGAGCAGGCAGAAGTTCGAGTTCTCGTTGTTCTTATCGAGAATCCACATGGCTGTAAGGTCTTCCAGTTCATCGGGATTCATAGCCTTGCAGAAATTCTCGGCGTGAATCGGAATCTTTTCGTATGTCGTCTGTGTCACAACAGTGTACAAGATGTCCGCCAGTTTTTGCAAGTCCGTGTCCGCGATTCGTCTGATGGTCTGCTGCCGCCGCTGGGAAAACCGCCCGACTACTGCCGACGGCACATCTGAAATCGGATACCACTTTTCCACACGGCATGCCCATGACAACGGATTAGACGGCATTTCCGCTTCTTTGGCGTTATGGTATGTTTCAAAATCAACAATATCTTCGGTCAGCCACTGTGCGGTTGTTTTCACTTTTGCAATATAATATTTGGCGTTTCGATCTCGGAAAAGCACAAGATCTCCTGCCTGAATGTTCTGATAGGCGTGATATGCTGTTTTGGAAACATTCCCAGAGCCGGTCTCCAGCCATTTCTGCTGATATTCTTCATAGTCGGGCATGGGTTCACCGGCGGGATAGGCGTTATCATCGATATTCCAACCCATGCCGAAAAGGTTGTTCCGGATACAGTCCTTCTGAAAATTCAGAACAATGTTTTCGTTTCGCTTCTTCGGTGAGAAAGGTTTGATTTGAATGATCCAGTACTCCATAAAAGTTCTCCTGTTCTGTGTTCTCTTGGATATATCTTTATGTTACCATGTGATTTGTGAAAATTCTACATGGAAATTGTAAAATCAGAGATTTGCAGAACATCTCTATAAGAAATCATTCTCACATGAAAAGAATAATAGCACAATTTCTTAGAAAATAGCATCATCTCTAATTGATTTTTTCCAGATATGTGATAAAATATAGGTGTGATTAATGATACAACAGGCTGGAGAAGCGAATGTGAGGTATGCTTTCTCGAAAATAAGGGAAACACTGCACAAAGCTTGCAAGCAGATTGCGTGCAAAGCCGACAGGCAGGATTTATGCAGTGTTTCTATAAGAGGGAATGGAGAACAGAGAACGGCTCTCAAGTGGGAGAGGCTGTTATAGTTCGGAGTGATGCCGCAGGGACAATTGCAGTTGTCTTTGCGGCTTTGCTTTTTGCTTGCAAGGCTGTTTTCGACAAGGGAACAGCTGTTTCTGGCTGACTTGCACTTTTCTTCTCACAGCAAAAGGAAACGGAACTTTCAAAAATCAAGTGCAGTGGAATTTCTGAAAAAATCTGCGGCATTTTGTTTTTTATAAAAGAAAAAAATCGGCGTTTTTCTTGCTTTTTTCGGAAAAATCGAAAAAAACCTATTGACAAAGCCGGCGGAATGGTCTATAATGAATATTAGCAAAAGCGATCAGAGGATCGCAAAATGAAAGAAAGCAATGACGCTTTATGGAAAGAAACAGGACGTTTCTTTTCATAAGGCGTTTTTTTGTTATTTTGCACATCTTGCAAAGGAGAAGTGACTATGGATAACTACAGAAACCAAGAGCCGTTTGCAAAGAACGGCTTGTATGACCCTCGTTTTGAACACGAGAACTGCGGTATCGGTGCGGTTGTCAACATGGACGGCACATCGGACCGGAAAGTGGTGGACAGTGCACTCCGAATTGTAGAAACACTGGAGCACAGAGCCGGTAAAGATGCCGAGGGCAAGACGGGTGACGGCGTAGGCATTCTGCTGCAGATCTCTCACACTTATTTTTCGAAAGTGGCAAAAGAAGCCGGAATCCAGATCGGCGGCAAACGGGAATACGGTATCGCCATGTTCTTCTTCCCGCAGACCAAGGAAAAATACGAAAAGGCAATGCAGACTTTTGAGGAAGTGCTGAAAGAGGAACATCTGGAATTTCTGGGCTGGCGTGAAGTACCGGTAGATCCGGACGTTCTGGGCACCAAGGCTCTGGACAGCATGCCGCACATCATGCAGGCATTCATCAAGAAGCCGGACGACTGTGAAAAGGGTCTGGAATTCGACCGGAAGCTGTACATCGCCCGCATGGTATTCGAAAAGCGGGACAGCGAAACCTATGTGGTATCCTGCTCCAGCCGTACCATTGTATATAAAGGTATGTTTTTGGTCAAACAGCTGCGTCTGTTCTACCACGACCTGAATAGTCCGGATTATCATTCGGCGATCGGTATCGTACACTCCCGTTTCAGCACCAACACCAACCCCAGCTGGCAGCGCTCACACCCGAACCGCATGATGGTGCACAACGGTGAGATCAACACCATTACCGGTAACGTGGATAAGATGCTGAGCCGTGAAAATATTCTCCACTGCAAGGCACTGGACGACCGCATGAAGGACATTTTCCCGATGCTGGACGTTCGGGGTTCCGACTCTGCCCGTCTGGACAATACCTTGGAATTCATGACCATGTCCGGCATGGATCTGCCGCTGGCAGTGATGATGACTATTCCGGAACCGTGGCAGCATATCCCCACCATGAGCCGTGAAAAGCGTGCGTTCTATCAGTACTACGCAACCATGATGGAACCGTGGGACGGTCCGGCTTCGATCATTTTCTCCGACGGCGACATCATGGGTGCAGTACTGGACAGAAACGGTCTGCGTCCGTCCCGTTATTATGTGACCGATGACGGATGTCTGATCTTGTCCTCGGAGGTCGGTGCACTGGACGATATTCCGGCAGAAAAGATCGTCAAGAAAGAAAGACTGCACCCCGGAAAGATGCTGCTGGTGGATACCGTCAAAGGCAAGCTGATCGACGACGAAACCATTAAGAATTTCTATGCAAAGCGTCAGCCTTACGGCGAATGGCTGGATCACAACCTGTTCAGCCTGAGCGAACTGAAAGTTCCCAACAAGCGTCCGTTCCGTCATGGCGGAAAGGAACTGCTCCGGTTACAGCGTGCATTCGGCTATACTTATGAGTCCCTGTATCATGTTATGGTGCCTATGGCACTGAACGGCGGAGAACCGACTTCGGCAATGGGTGCAGATACCCCGATTCCTGCAATGTCCAAGAAGAATCCGCCGCTGTTTGATTACTTCAAGCAGATGTTCGCACAGGTCACCAACCCGCCGATCGACTCCATTCGGGAATCTGTCATCACCGATACCACCGTTTATCTGGGCGTATCCGGCAACATTCTGGAAGAAGACGAACGGAACTGCCGTGTACTGAAAGTCAACAACCCGATTCTCACCAATCTGGACATGATGAAGATCCGCGGCATGGACATTGACGGACTGAAAACCGCAGACATTTCCATGCTGTATACCAAGGACGTTTCTCTCCATGATGCCATTGAAAACCTGTATCAGCAGGCAGAGGAAGCACACGCCAAGGGTGCAACGATTCTGATTCTGACCGACCGTGGTGTCGATCACGACCACTTGGCGATCCCGTCGCTGCTGGCAGTGGCTGCACTGGAAACCTATCTGGTACGTACCAGAAAGAATACTGCAATTTCTCTGATCATCGAAACTGCAGAGCCTTGTGAAGTACATCATTTCGCAACCCTGCTGGGCTTCGGTGCAAGTGCAGTCAATCCGTATCTGGCACTGGATTCCCTGTATGACATGATTAACCGCGGTCTGGTGGATAAGGACTATTCGCAGGCAAGCAAGGCATATATCGACGCACTGGTTTCCGGTATCGTTAAGATCGCTTCGAAAATGGGTATCTCCACCATTCAGTCCTATCAGGGCTCCAAAATTTTCGAGGCACTGGGCATCAGCGAGAGCGTTATGAACGAGTATTTTCCGGATACAGTCAGCCGCGTAGGCGGTATCGATTTGGACGATATTGCAAAACGCAGCATGACCATGCACGAGAGTGCCTTTGACCCCAACGATCTGGGCATGGACGAGGGACTTCGCAGCGTGGGCTGGCACAAGGAACGGAGCAATCAGGAAGAACACCTGTACAATCCGGAAACCATTCACCTGCTCCAGCAGGCAACATGGCGGGACGATTACAATCTGTTCAAGCAGTATACCGCCTGTGTCAATGCCGAAGACCGGCACATCACGCTCCGCAGCACGCTGGACTTCAAGTTCGCAGAGGACGGCGGCATTCCTATGGAGGAAGTGGAAAGCGTAGAATCCATTATGCGTCGCTTTAAGACGGGTGCGATGTCTTACGGTTCCATTTCACAGGAAGCCCACGAGTGTATGGCAATTGCCATGAACCGTATCGGCGGCAAGTCCAACAGCGGTGAGGGCGGCGAAGATCTGGAACGTATTGTCACCGCAGGCAGTGCTGTCGATAAGTGCTCGGCAATCAAGCAGGTGGCTTCCGGACGTTTCGGCGTTACCTCGAAGTATCTGACCTCCGCCAAGGAGATCCAGATCAAAATGGCACAGGGTGCAAAGCCCGGTGAGGGCGGACATCTGCCGGCAAAGAAAGTGTACCCATGGATCGCCAAGACCAGACATTCCACACCGGGTGTGGCTCTGATCTCACCGCCGCCGCACCACGATATTTACTCTATCGAAGATCTGGCACAGCTGATCTATGACCTGAAAAATGCCAACAAAAAGGCTCGTATCTCCGTGAAGCTGGTTTCCGAAGCCGGTGTCGGCACCATTGCAGCCGGCGTTGCCAAGGCTGGTGCAGGGGTAATCCTGATTTCCGGTTATGACGGCGGTACCGGTGCGGCTCCGGGCAGCTCTATTCACAATGCAGGTCTGCCGTGGGAACTGGGTCTGGCAGAAACACACCAGACGCTGATCCAGAACAATCTGCGTTCCAAGGTCGTCATTGAGGCAGACGGAAAAATGATGAGCGGACGTGACGTGGTCATTGCCGCAATGCTGGGTGCAGAAGAATACGGTTTCGCAACGGCTCCGCTGGTAACAATGGGCTGCGTGATGATGCGTGTCTGCAATCTGGATACCTGTCCGGTAGGCGTTGCCACACAGAATCCGGAACTGCGGAAACGTTTCCGCGGCAAGCCGGAATATGTCATCAACTTCATGCGGTTTATGGCACAGGAAATGCGGGAATACATGGCAAAGCTGGGAATCCACACCGTAGATGAACTGGTGGGACGTTCTGATCTGCTGGTACAGAAGCAGTATCCGGCAGGCACGCACGAGAGCAAGATCGATATGTCTAATATCCTCACCAATCCCTATGCCAAGGAAGAAAGCGATGTCAAGATGCACTTCGTGCCGGAAGACGTTTTCGATTTCAAGCTGGATAAGACCATCGATGAAACCGTGATTATTCCGGAAATGAAAGAAGCACTGGCAAAGAAGCAGAAGAAAGAGATCCGTATCAATGTCAGCAATCTGAACCGTGCACTGGGCACGCTGTTCGGGGCAGAGATCACACGGAAATATTATAATACACTGGAAGACGACACCTTTGTGGTACACTGTACCGGTGCAGGCGGACAGAGTTTCGGTGCGTTCATTCCGAAGGGTCTGACACTGGCTCTGGAAGGGGACAGCAACGACTATTTCGGCAAGGGCTTGTCCGGCGGTAAGCTGGCAGTGTTCCCGCCCAAGGGTTCCAAGTTCAAGGAAGACGAAAACATCATCATCGGCAACGTGGCACTGTTTGGTGCGACCAGCGGTAAGGCATTCATCAACGGCGTGGCAGGCGAACGTTTCTGCGTCCGCAACTCCGGTGCTTCTGTCGTAGTAGAAGGTGTCGGTGAACACGGCTGTGAGTACATGACCGGCGGCTGTGCAGTCATTCTGGGCGAAGTGGGCAAGAACTTTGCCGCAGGTATGAGCGGCGGTATTGCCTATGTACTGGATCGGGAAAATGACTTGTACACCAAGCTGAACAAGTCGCTGGTAGGCTTTGGTGCAGTTACCAAGCCGGAAGATGTGGCACAGCTGAAAGGTTTGATCGAAGAACACGTGGCATGGACTGATTCCAAGCTGGGCAAGAAGATTCTGAAGAATTTCGACACCTGCCTGCCGCACTTCAAGAAGATCGTACCCCATGATTATGCAAAGATGCTGGACAGCATTGCAGAATTTGAGGCAGAAGGCATGAGCCGTGAAGAAGCACAGATCGAGGCATTTTATGCCAACACGAGAAATTAACAGGAGGAGCTATCATGGGAAAATCAACTGGATTTCTCGAATATGAGAGAGTCGAAAATGCTGGACAGGAACCGCTGGAACGAATTAAGACCTATCGGGAATTTCATACCCCGCTTTCCGACGAAGAACGCCGGAAACAGGGTGCCCGCTGTATGGACTGCGGTGTCCCGTTCTGTCAGGCAGGCAAGCCGATCTTTGGCATGGTTTCCGGCTGCCCGCTGAATAACCTTTGTCCGGAGTGGAACGACATGGTCTACAACGGCTTCTGGGAAGAAGCTGCGGACCGGCTGCTGCTGACCAACTGTTTTCCGGAATTCACATCTCGTGTTTGTCCGGCACTGTGTGAAAAGGCATGTACCTGCGGTCTGAACGGCGATCCGGTCACCGTCAAGGAAAACGAATACGCCATTATCGAAAAGGCATTTGCCAGCGGACACATCAAGGCAAATCCGCCGAAAGTCCGCACCGGCAAGCGTGTGGCAGTGGTCGGTTCCGGTCCGTCCGGTCTGGCGGCGGCATTGCAGCTAAACAAGCGTGGACATCATGTGACAGTATTCGAACGGGAAGACCGTGTAGGCGGTCTGCTGATGTACGGAATCCCGAACATGAAGCTGGAAAAAACTGTAGTACAGCGGCGTGTGGACATGATGCAGGAAGAGGGCGTAGAGTTCCGTACCAGCGTAGATGTGGGCAAGGACATTTCTGCGGAGCAGCTGCTGAAAGAGTATGATGCAGTCATTCTGGCGTGTGGTTCTTCGAATCCGAGAAACATCAACGCAGACGGTCGGGACGCAGACGGCATTTACTATGCGGTGGACTTCCTGAAAGCCACCACAAAGAGCCTGATCAACTCCAACCTGTCTGACGGTTACTATATCAGTGCCAAGTATAAGAATGTCATCGTCATCGGCGGCGGCGATACGGGTAACGACTGCGTCGGTACTGCCATTCGCCACGGCTGCAAGTCTGTGGTACAGCTGGAAATGATGCCGAAGCTGCCGGACACCCGTGCCGAAAGCAATCCGTGGCCGGAGTGGCCCCGTGTCTGCAAGACAGACTACGGTCAGGAAGAAGCCATTGCCGTATTTGGTCACGATCCGCGAATCTACCAGACAACGGTAAAGCGGTTCATCAAGGACGACAAGAATCACGTTCGTGCAGTGGAAACCATTAAGCTGCAATCTGTACACGATCCCAAGACCGGCAGAATGCGAATGGAAGAAATCGAGGGCAGCGAACAGATTCTGGACGCAGATCTGGTGCTGATCGCCGCAGGATTTCTGGGGGCACAGGCATATGTGACAGATGCATTCGGCGTGGAAACCACACCGCGAACCAATGTTTCCACCAAGATCGGTCACTACAGCACCAGCGTGGAAAAGGTGTTCACCGCAGGCGATATGCACCGCGGACAGTCGCTGGTAGTCTGGGCAATTCGTGAGGGCAGAGAAGCTGCCAAGGAAGTAGACCAGTACCTCATGGGCTACACCAATCTGAATTGATGTTATGGAAACACTGCATACAGTCTGCCTGCGGAATTTTTGTACAATCTACCGAAAAATCTGACTACGCATCTTACGCACAAGCTTTATGCAGTGCTTCCTTATTATTCTGACAATTCCAAGTTATTCATATACCCTTTGCAAAACAGGCTGCATTTCCGGAAACGGAGGTGCAGCCTGTTTTTCTTGGGAAACACTGCATTCTATCATGACAGGGAAAACCAGAACTCAAAAAACAGAAAAACTGCTCTTATCACAGAATGATTGTGATAAGAGCAGTTTTTGTAATTGTCGTACATGTACAGACAAGTGTGATCTTACTTTTTAGGCTTCTTTCCGAACAATGCTCCCAGTCCCTTTTTCATAGAGTTTGCAGTGTCGAAGATCATCGTTTTTGCGGCTTCGATATTCTGGGAATTGCTTACAGTAACTGAGTCCGCAACATATTCCGTGCCCTTTAACGCAGCAATCAGGCGGTTGATCATGTCCGCTGCCGGAATCATCAATTCCTTGCTGACCGGAAGCTGAATGACTGTGCCGTCAGTTTTGTGAAAGACGATATAGGTGAGCATCAGTTTCTTCACCGGCTCGCATTGGGAAATGGCGTTGAACTCGGTGAACTTTTCTTTTGTGGTGTAGATTCTTTTGTTGGTGATGAACAGCGTTTTGCCGTCGCCGACGATGTCCAAAACTCTGGCGTAATGGAAATAGCCGAGGATTACTTCGCCGGATGCCAGCTTGTCCTCTGCATAGTTCTGAACGGTGAAGTCCGCATCCCGTTCCAGCTTGCCGCCGTTGATCTTTTTGCATTCTTCCTCAAAGTCGATGTAATCTTCGCCTTCTTCATAGAAAGCATAGTTTTTGTCACCGTCGGTGGCATCGTCCTTTAAGTGCAGGTTCCGGATAACGTCGTGATATTCTGCCACATGCAGTCTGAGGAATCTTCTTCTCAAAATCAAGATGCAGTTTTCATCGTCAACATCGCTTTGCTCTCCGGTTGCAAACGTGTTGTTTCCGTTTTGGATGGACTTCCAGTTTTCTGTGATTTCCTCGAGGGACATTTCGTCGGCGATCCGCCCCAGTTCGAGAAAATGCTGCCGAAAGAGAATGCTTTTGGCGGCTTTGGAATCGCTGTAGTGGAAGCTTTTTTCCTTTGCGAAAATCTGCTCTTTCAGTTCCAGTGTGGATTCTAGTGTCCCGATATCGCCGTCCTTGTAAATTTTCATCAGGATACTTTCAATATGAGATGTCACATCAATATCCATGATTTTGGCAAGCTTTTGCAGTTCGCCGTTTTCATCGCTGAAAAAGTCCAGAATCGCTGTGTAAAAGTCGCTCGGATAGGGATCCAGAGCCAGTGCTTCTGTCAGATTTTCCATTCGCGTATCCGGTTCGCAGTCCTCGGCTTTTGCCTCCTGATACAGCTGTTCTGCACGCTCTGCATCTTCGTCGGAAATTGATTCATAGGTACACAGATTATTTTCCTGAAACAGGCTCATTTTTTGCTGGAACATTTGAAATACATCGATTCCCGCACCTCGTTTCAACGCATTCTGCACATGAATGTTGGAAAATACCCGATTGGATATTTTTTCTGCTGCATTAGACAAAGAAGAAACGTTTTTGATGTCGCCGTCTTCGTCCACTTGGACTAGCGAACTGAACATCGAACTATACGCGTAGGTAAAGAAGCATTTATTAAGGGGACCGACCAGACAATTGTAGACGATCGCATCTTCTTCCGAGTGTATTAGATTATCTCTTTCCTGTACTGCGAAATTTTCCATTGTCTGCACAAAGGGCAAAACTGCATCGGACACGTTGAACATAACGCCTTTGGAATTCGAGATCTTCTGTGCAGCTTCTTCCAGATATTCTCCTGTACAGCTCATAGAGAGGGCGATTTTCACCATCGTTTCCGTATCATAGTTTTCTGTGTCCACGCCCTGTTCCTGAAGCTCACTGAGAATACTTTCTGCCTCGGTGGTGATAACCTTCAGATATTCTGTGATGTAGCTGTTTCTGATGTCGATGAAGTGCTTGAACAAGCCGTAATCCAGAAATTCGTTTTTTACTTCGTTGAAAATAGCACCATATTCTTTCAGCTTGCCCAGCGTACCATCATCCTTGTTGCTTTTGTAGGTGGTTATCAACGCATTGCCGATCAGTGCACCTATATCGCCCTCTGTGGCTTCCGGAAGCTTCTCCTGCAGCATCTCTCGGGCTCCTGAAATTTTCCGGTCGTATTCCCGTTTGAGTTTGACATAATTCACTTTTTCATCAGAAAAAGTGAGTTCTTTCCCCAAAATACAAAATGTATTTTCCATATGCATCCTCCTTGAAAAAAATCCTAAGACAACGCCGTTCCAGAGAAAGTGTTTCCTTTATGCAACATTTCCCTAAGTTTGTGTGGTGTTATCTTTATTATAAACCACATAATTTCTATTGTCAAGTTGTTTTTCAACTTATCATTAACAAATGAACTTGCTTTCGAAATTTTTCAATCGTTTTCTGTGGTGCTGTTTTTAGGAAACACTGGATAAAGCTTGTGCGTAAGATGCGTCGTCAGATTTTTCGGCAGATTGCGTGCAAAGCCGTCAGGCGGGCTTTATGCAGTGTTTCTTTTTTATTTTCAGCAAAAGATATAATTTCAAGATTACCGATATTTATTTGATCTCAGGAAAATCATTTCTTTAGAATGCTGGGGCAATACCGCACAAAGAGCATCTGGCGACTTTGCACGCCATCTGCTTGCAAATT
>OJAG01002011.1_pt1 | contig 10851 bp, 8 predicted proteins | sample 1589021 | NCBI WGS metagenome assembly OJAG01 (sample SAMN03283264) | human gut metagenome | biome: human-associated habitat; material: feces | host: Homo sapiens | place: USA | collected 2013 | reverse complement strand
CCCCGGCACAAAGGGCTGGCTGCCCTCTGTACTCCCGCACCGGCGAAGCTGGCTTCCACCGCAGGAGCGGCGTTTGCCAGTTTCACCGGCTCCGTATCCGCACATTTGCGCCCATAGGCGGGGAGTGGATACGGAATACGCCTGCGGGGATTGCCAGTCAAAACAGCGGGTGCAGACCCGGCATTTTGACCGTAATCGCCCCGATTTCAAGCGATTTTTTCTTCCGCTCCCACCACCTGAAAGCCATGCTCCTTTGCGTACTCCCTTGCGGCGGCTTTCCGTTCCTCGCTGTACGGCGGCACCAGCCGGATCGACAGCCGGGACTTGTCCAGCACATAGGTCACGCTGCCCTCCGGCGTGCTGCGCTCCAACCGGCACAACAGTGGGTACTTCCGGCTGAAATCAGCCAGCCTGCGCTTCAAGCTGGCGTTGAAGGTGTAGACGCTGGCAAGGTTCTCCGCCTCGTTCCAGTTGATGATGGTTTCTTTCTCATACTTAGACAGCTTCCTCATACAGATCCTCCTCATAATCAGTGTAAGATTTCAGCACACGCAGGCTGCGCTTGAGACGGCGGTACTCGTCCATCTCCATCCGCAGATGGTGGTAAAAATCCTCGTACCAGCTTTCGCCCACCTCCGTCTCCACCTTCCGGGCCAGCCCCAGCATCCGGCGTTTGGCCTCCGGGTCAACCGTCAGGGCCGTCAGCCATTTCAGCCGTGTCACCGTATTGTGGTGGCTGGGACAGCCGTAAGCGTAGAGAATCTTCTTTTCTTTCATACTCAGTGTCATAATGATTTCCTCCATTTCTTTGCTGCGGAGCCATACGCCCCGCATGATAAACTTGTTTCCTGTCCGCCGGTCTGCCTGCAAGCCGCTCCTGCCCGGAATTTCTCCCGGCGTATCGGCCTCTTTGGTGCGCTCGATTTCTGTCCTGGCGTCACTTCCCCGGAGGCCATACCCCTTGCAGCCGGTCATTCGATTTTCAAGGTTCTGTGCCTGTCTGCAAGAACCAGTTTACCGAAAAAAGAGGCCCTTTCCCGTATATCCAAAACGTCGGAAAAACGCTTGAAATCCGCATATTTCCACGCTTATGGAATCGTGCTATAATGGGTGTAATCACTGAAAAACGATAACGAGAGAGGGGGCTTTGGATGTACGCAAAGCTGACAATCCCGGAGCGGCTCAAAGACCTGCGGGTGGTGGACAAGCACCTGACGCTGGAACAACTGGCGGAGCAGACCGGCCTGTCTAAATCCGCGCTGGGAAAATACGAAACCGATGACTACAAGGACATCAGCCCGTTTGCGATTGCAACGCTGGCGGACTTTTACGGCGTGTCCACCGACTATCTGATGGGGCTGACGGAAAATAAAAATCACCCAAACACAGAACTTCAATCTCTGCATCTGAGTGATGATATGGTGGAACTTTTGAGCAGCGGCAAAATCAACAACCGGCTTCTCTGCGAACTGGCTGCCCACCCGAATTTCCGGCGGCTGATGATAGATATGGAAATCTGCATCGACCAGATCGCCAATATGCGGGTGGAGCAGATGAATCTGGTGTTGGAGGCCACCCGGCAGACCGTCATGAGCAAGTATGCGCCCGGAGAGGATGACCTCTATATGCGGACGCTGGAACTGGGGCAGGTGCAGGAAAGCGATTTTTACAGCCATGTCATGCACGATGATCTGGACAGCATCGTCCAGGATATTCGTCAGGCCCATGTCACCGACCGCACGACCGCCGATCCACAGCCGACTTTTACGGAGGTTAAGGAAAAGTTTGACCGTGCCATGCAGCTGGGTAGTAATGAGGAACGGGTGATCCACGAGTTCTGTGACCAGATGCAGATTCCCTTTGACAAGATTGCGTCAGAGGATTTTTCGGCGTTTATGCGGATACTGAGCCTGTCCAAGCTACTAAAAAACCCCAACAACATGAGGGGAAAGGCTCGGCCGCAACCATATCATGGTAGGAAAAGTAGCAAACGTAGAAAGTAACAAGGCCGGCAGTCCCCGGGAACAGCGGGAAGCTCCCTTTTTAAGATCTGGCTGTAATACACTTTAGACAATTCTATCGCACGTTGTGTTATCATTGAAGAATCCCATTGCCTGTGTTTTGCGATAAAGTTTTTCACCCATGCATAATTGGACTTTTCATATGTAGCACATTTATCGGAATAATCTTTATGCCCGGCTTCATCGTTAAGTTTACCCTCTAATAGAATTAAATTTCCGATATTTAGAGCATTACTGCCCTCTCTTTCGGAGATTATGTGTTCAATACTGCCATCATCCGAAAAAACTTCTGTTTCTGAATAAAAGCTGTTTAGCTTATTGATAGCATATTTCGTTTTTACATTAGAAGCTTTATCCTTTTTGGTGAAGCTAAGTGTAACAAATTTTGCACTAAAATTCTCAAATGTAGGAAATAGCTCATCCAGCGGAGCAATAAGTTCGTTTTGAATTATATCTCTGGCAGCTGCCTTTGTTGATGCTTTTCTGAGGGCAATGGCAAAAGAGGAATATATCTTTTCAAGTCGGTTCGTTCTATTTGCTAAAATAGCATTATAAGCAAAGTGGAAATTTTCCAAGTAAGAAAGCGTCGATCGCAGCATTGTAAGATCAATAATTTCACGTTGCTTTACATCAAATAACGCTAATAAGGCGATGCGTACTTGTACTACATTAAAATAATTATTTATGCAGTTCAGGCTCTGTACAACTCCAAAATACTCTTTCCTATTATCATAATCTTCGCGTCTTGGGTTGACGATTTGCATATAAATCTTTGCATTCCTCAATAATTCGTTGAGAAATGCTGAGTATTCCGCCTCATTCTTTTTAATGATTGCGTTAAATGCTTCGTATAGCTTATTGGAATATACCTTTTTATATTTAGAAGACCAGAAATGTTGGTAAAATGTTGCGAATCCAACACTTTCTTTACCAGAACTAAGTATCTCCTTGATATCCTTCCAAGTCTCTTCAGCAAAGTCAGCGGGTTCCACTTTATTCAAAACTTCAAAAATCTTATTTTTTATTAGGTCAATATGCGCCAAGCGTTTACCCTTAGCATTTAATATCTCGAAGATCTTATTTGCTTGCTTACGATCAGTTGTGGAAATTGAAACAAATGTGGAATTCAACACTTGATCCCTAAGTGCTTTCAAAATATCCACTTCTGATAGTGCATCTACAATCTCGCTGCCATGCTTTCTCTTCAAAATAACTTTTAATTTAGTTTCAGTTAACTGCGCATGGAAATACTCGTATGTTTCCTTTATACAGTGCTCTTCTTCCGTGGTAGCCTCCGGATTTAGGGACTTATCCTTATCTTGAATAAAATAGGAAAAGAACGGATTACTTGTTTTACTTTTGAGAATACGCACTTCATTTCCATCGTCATCTTCAGTCATAATATACGAAAAAAGTTGACGACTCAGCGTTGCCTGTCCTAATCCCACAAATCTATCAGATAAAGCGGAAAACAAAATGGTTATTGTTGTTAAGCGTTGTTGCCCATCAACCACCTGGATCTCTTGCTCAGTTCCTTCAGTAAAATTTCCAATAAATAACATTGTTCCCAAAAAATATTGACTGGAAGAAATTTTCCCTTCTTTAATGACAAGATTTCCAACCATATCTTCTAAGAATTCTTGATAGTTCTTCTTATCCCAAGAGTATTCTCTCTGAAACCTCGGAATTACAAACTGTCGTTTGGACCCTAATAGATCTCGAATTGTTTTGTCATAAGGTTTAATATCCATAAAACGGCCTCCATTTTGATACAGAATAATCTAAAATAGACATCATTCCGCCATCGGACGCATTGTGGTTTCAACTAACTTTATTTCCTCGTCTGAAAGGCCAAAATGCTCGTAAAGCTCCGGGTCTGTCCAAGAACGAGTATAGTCCATTTTGGGGACAAAAATGAAATTACTCTGTGAAATGTGTGCAGAGGAATAAGTTGTCCGCATCATAAAGCGTGGCAACTTACACATCATATACTTTCTGAAGTTTTCCGCCTCAGTTTCATTGTCAAAAAAGCCAATGTTCAGGTAAGAAAACGAATCCACTTGCCCAGGATAGACGAGATGCGGAGTAGACATTGAGCGGTAGCCTTTTTCAGGCTTTACTCCTGCCTCTCCATTCTGCGGAACCAAAATAGATATGCGGACCTTATATTTGTCAATCAAATGAGCGTTCTTGGTGACAACATCCCTGGAAATATAGCTTGTTTTGGAACTGTTAGCTCCGTCGCTATGGACGAGCAAAATATCTCCTTCCTCATACTCCTCATGTCCCCGTACTTTTGAGGGGATACCAAAGGTGTCGATTGCAGAAACCATTTCATCAACAAAGGAATTAGCTTTCGCTCTGATTTTTTCAATGATTGAAATTGCCTTGTTGGATCGTATAAACAAATTGCCATATTGATTCAGAGAGCGCCGGAGTGCATCCTGTTCGCCTGAGTTCATGTTAATAACAAGGCATTCATCTTCATGGTCTCTTTCCCAAAGGAAATAGCACAAGCCTCCGCCAATATCAACCGTTGTAAAGCAATCTTTGGAGTTTGCAAAGTCAACAAGTTTGGTAAGGTGTTTGTCGTTCAGCATATCGGCTCTGAAGGTATTCAATCCAATACCGCCGTTATACCAACGGGCTGGAATGATCATAGAGACATATCCTGGCTCTAACATCTTTGCCTGCTCCACAAAATAGTTAAAAATAGGAGCAGCCTGCCGTGCAGCCCTGCCAGAGTCAGAGCCTCCATTTGTCATGGATTGATAAGGCGGATTGCCTACTACGGCATCAAATTTCATGGTTTTCACCCCTTCCTGCTTCCAATAGCTGGGCTTCAGAACCCGGTCAACAAACTGCCGGGGCTTATTTTTCATCATGTTGATCAGGTCATCAAAATAATGGGCATTCACCGGAATATTCCGATATCCGGCCAGTGTGCGCCGGGTGATCTGCTTGGCCATAGGTGTTTTGCAAATCACAAACACATTTTCCTGCACGGCTGCATCCCAAAGCTGCTGCAATTTAGCATCATCCAGTTCTTCTTCGGAACAGGCAGCGCACCGGCTGCGGAAAATGCTGTAGGTCACATACAAGGGATACAGACCGGTTTTGGAGTTGATCTCCAGCACACGGGCACCAGCGTTTGCAAAGGTATCTGCTGTCACTTTTCCACGATCCACAAAGCGGGGCTCGTCCACCATCTGGTCGTGAGCTTCGTCGTAGAAGTCATAGCCGCCCAGACAGTCGCTCATGTGCATATTCACTACCCGCCACGGGGTTAGAACGGTTTCCTTGTCCGGGTTTTTGAAGCAAGCAAACAGTTGTGCAATTTTCTTGACCCGCTCCGTGGGGGAAAGCTCATCGGCGCTGAGAACCGTGGTGCGAATCCGGCGACCAGCAGCCACAAAGATTTCCGGGTCGTAGTATTTGATGAAACTTTTGAACATCTCTTTGGTGACACCGGAAGGCATAAATTCCTCCCAGGAGGAATCGTCCACGATGTCCACCAACTTTTCCATGGTGATATCCTCGTCAATGGGAATATCAGCGCCGTAAATCAGCAGCGGCATACGGATGGAAATGCCCCGCAGGATGGAAATCGCATTATTTTTGAGCTTTTGCTTTTCCTTCATCTCCTGCAAACGCTTTTCTTCATCCGGTGTGCGCTCCCGCTTGGGCTTTTTCTCGATCCGACCCAGTTCTTCGTATTCTTCGTCGGTAAAGCCCTGGGCGTTGATGTCGATTTCCTTGGCCTTGGGCGCCGCCTTGGATGTACCGACAATCTTCTTTAGGTTATTGAACTTCTCGATATCAAGTTCTTCCAGACGCAGCAACTCATCGTTATATAGATTGGTGTCATCAAAACCGTTCTGTACAGCCCGTTCTGCATAGGCCCGCTTCAGCTGCTGGAGCAGACGGTTAGTGTCATAGGCTTTCATCACCGTGCCATCCACCGCAATCACCGGGCAATAGTTCAAAAACTCTCCCATGATTCGACGGTCGGATTCATTCGCCTTGCCCGCTTTGGTAGACAGGGCCGCAGATTCCGCTACCATTTTCAAGGTGCGGTCGGGGGCAAAGTCAAACACATAGCAGCAGCGTTTAATCTTGCCGTCTTTGTTGCAGGGCGACTGTACCCGGAAGATGGTTTGCAGATAGTTGGCGGCAGAAGTGGAGAACGATCCAGCCAGCATAAACACGGCCGTCCACTCCGGCACCGTGACACCGGTGGTCAGCTTGCCGCAGGAAAGGGTGATGGTGTAGCCGTCGTTTCCAGCGCCATTAATAGACTGCCGCACCTTCTGGAGCGCATCTTCAGAGCGTTCCTCTTCATCACCGTCACCGGCCACATTGACAATATCAAATGCACCGCAGCCAAAGACCGGATGCTTCTTCATCAGCTTGCTCAGGGCCTTAGCCTCTTTGACGCCGGGAACCATCCAAAGGGCATGGCGGAACAGGTTGCGGTATTCTTCGTTGGCATAAGGATAGTGGCTGTCTGGGTCGTCTTTTGTAATCAGGTTCAAAAAGCTCCAAACATCGCTTTCGTGGACGAAATCGCCCACCTGTGCAGTAGCTGGCATGGCCTTGTGGTCGTGCTTGATATCACCAGTCCAGACACGGAAAAACTCCCGGAAATTGAACGCCTTGTCCTCCAGCTCCACATAGCTTTTATCGGTCAGGATTTTACCCAGGTCGTAGGTGTAGATTTTCAGCTCCGGCAACTCGTCATAGGGATTGGAATCTCCAAAGTGCAGCTCGTCCCACTGTGCTTTGCGCTGCTGCTCCATCACATAGTCCCAGGTGTAGATGTTATCGTCAAATTCCTTGAGAATATTGAACGGCGTACCGGACAGGGCAAGAAACTTGGTATCGTAGCCGTTCCCTTCCTTGACCAGATTCTTGATGACATCATCGCCCAGGGCGGTGGTGGTTCCTTCGTGGGCCTCATCCACGATGACCAGATCCCAGTCCAGTGAGAACACTGCATCGTTCTTATCGAATTTGCCTCCAACGGTGGAAGAACCACGCAGATCCTGAATGGATGCAAAATAGACGAATTTTTTGCCGCTGTTGAGCAGATCTTCGATGGCAGCCCCGTGGCTCTTGGAGCCGTAGGTGTAGTCATCGGTATCATAAAAAATCTTCTGAAAATCCTCATACCAGCCATCGTCCACCACAGGGCGGTGAGTAACAATAATGGTCTTGGCAAAGCCAGACTTCTTAACCACCTGAAGGGCAGAAAGGGTTTTGCCGAAACGCATCTTTGCATTCCAGAGCATTCGGCTTCCCGTTTTGAACTGCTTCAGCGTTTTCTCGATGGCTTCTTCCTGCTCCGGGCGAAACACGATGGGAGTAAACCCTGTACCTGCCCCCATGCCGGACAGGTTAGGCTGGCACTTCTTCACAGCTTCGATAGCCTTTTGGACGGTGGCCAGATCGACCTCAAACCATTCTCTGCTGGTAGAGTTTTTCAGCTTTTTCTTGGGAATACCGGAGTTCTCCAGCACCCGGTGTACATCATGGTCCCGGAAAGCTTTCAGCACCTGCTGTCCATCCTTGCCTCTAACAAGACGGACAGCCAACTCGGTATGTAGCAGCTGGGCAGAAATACCCGCTGTGTTCGTGTACTGCTTAATCCGGCTCAGCGCCGCCTGATTCAGCGCCTTACAGTTGGGGAACAGGGCATCAATGGAAGCGTCTGACTGAATCGTGGTATCACCAATTTTCAAAAGCCCTTTATGAGCCTCGTCATTGATGGCAAAAACATAAATCAATTTGTACTCAAAAGCAGTTCCAAATACGGTTTCCATTATCGTTCCCCCTTCACCAAAGAGTAGTATTCCACGATCACTTTGGATCGCCAATCTTTGATCTTGCACCGTGACTGTGCGGGTTTTTGCACAATCAGCGTTTCTGTTTCTATAAAGTCAAACAGAGAAAGCTGGTTCATCTCTTCCTGAATATCACAGAGCGGTGGCCCATAGGTGAGCCCATCCATCTGCCACAGATTCCAGGAAATGATGGTAGCCACTTTTTTAAGCTCATTGAGCGTAGGTGTGCGCTTCAGTGCATATCGCATATAGTCAATAAAAGTATACAGCAGATTTTCTCGCGCAAGCAATAAGTTGTCACCTTGGAACTCAAAACCGTACACACTTTCATACGCTCGATATGCCCATTTCAGCCATTCGCTTTCGTCGGAGGCATTTTCGGTCACAACACGCAGTTTGCGATCCAGTAAGCCGATCCGGGAGAGAAGTTCAATGGGATCGCCAGTTACTGTATCATAGCGACTTACCAGATAAGGGGCCTCGCCGCAAGAAACCTCAATTCTCCGTGCATCCACATAATGCTTCCAGGTGTGCTGCTTATCCTCAGAAAACACGACCCGTTCCGTTGCCGTCCAGGTGCTGTCTTGCGGGATGTTAAACGCATTAGGCCGACCAAACCAATGCTCGTCCACCAAGTTATTTTGGGCATTGCAGATCCAGGAAGGGGTAAACACTTCCGCTTTGTCTCTGGTGCGGCTGTTTTTCTGCTCATGCGCCTTTGCTACACGAGGCTGAATCAGCTTAGAATGAACGCCAGTGATTAGGCTGGCGTAGATTTGCTCTGTCGCTGCATAAAGCTCCCCATGGGAGATATAGTCACTGGTTGCCCAGATAATATTCTCATTTGTCGTTCTGTCTTTCAGAAGGATATCAAGCAGTTCACGGCTGTATTGAGCAATATCTTCTTCGATCACATCCAGTTTTTCTTCAAATTGCATGATACGCCTCCTCTCTATCATTATGGCAACTCATTGTTGGGACTCCGGGATAAACTCAAGAATATCATCTACACCGCAGTCCAGAACAATACAGATTTTCTCAATGGTCTGCATGGCAATATATTCATCCCGCTTCAAACGGGTAATAATATTTAAACTGACCCCCGCCTGCTTAGCCAATTGATTATTGGTCATTTTTCGGTCGATCATCATCTTAAAAAGCTTATTATATTGAACTGCCATAAGTATCCTCCAGTCTTTTGCTGGTTTGTAGATATCTATTAAAGTATATCACGAACTCGTGATAATTTCAACGGAACTTTGATTTTGATTTGACGCTTCAAAACTATGAAGAAATAGACAAATACCCTGCTTCAGCAAATCGGAGCAGGGTATTGATTGAAATATTTGTCTGTCCTACTTCTGTCCGATTACAGGTGTTATTCACACTACACTTGCTCATTCCGAACAGCCAGATATGTCCAAAATTGGTCGGATGGAGTTAGTCTTTATATCAGATCAAACAATGCTGCTCCAGATAGCTTTTATGTATCCGCCCTCCAATCTCCGTTAAAACGGGTTTGGACTATAGATGTAAGTCAAAGATAATATGCTTCATCCGGTATGTCAGGGAGATGCTCCAGAACCCAATCCATTAAATAGCAGAAAAATCTAACACCATACTGTAGATCAGCCCATGTTCCAATCGTTCTGCTTTGAAACGCATGAACCCCATTTCTGTTTGATTGGATCATTTTCAAGACGTCAATCTCATCCTCGTCAAAGAGTTCCAAAAATGTGAACAACTGTATTAGTTCATCAAACATGATTCGCTCAACACAATGCTCTTTTGTGTGTTCTTTGATAGTATCTTTAATGGCCCCCTTTAGAGATTTTGCTTGTTCGGGTATAAGACTTCCTTCGTCCACTAGTTTTTGAATAAATGAAATAATTGGGTTTTGGACTTGTTCTATCTTAAAGTCATTCCATTGCTGCCACTTAGTTTTTTTATAATCATTAATATAAAACGCCAAAAATATTTGTAATAGCGTTTCAGTTAAAGAACATAGAAGAATCCAGCTGTTAAGCTTCTTAGCATTTTGATAATCGTCAGTTAGATCCTCAGACTGGTAATATTCGCCATTTTGAATTATATCAGCAAATACCCCAGTAATACTTTCAAAGCGCTCCATGCACTCTGAAGTAATTAGCTCTTTGCTCTCAGCAGAAGAAATACTGGTTGTTTTCAACATCGTTCTTGTAAAACGACTACAGACATTTTTTAATAAATGTGAAAGGTCTTCCCAACCGCAATCCATTTCACCATCCCATATCCACTCTTTCAACGCAAGCTCTCCCTTCCTAGTTATTTAAATATTTAGAAATTGGTATTTTAGACTGATCGGCTAAAAGGTATCCTGATTTAAAGGAGGATAAAATATTAAACTCTGCCTCATCCAATAAAGCTCTATTTTTATCTTCTAACAGTAATTCAATTTGGCGCATTACATCACTTGTGGAAAGTGCTTGTAGATTTCTCTGTATTTGAATTCTCAATTGTGGATCAGTGCCGTCATCAGCCATGACCGAGTTATTAAGCATGCGTATACATGCGGTTAATGTAACCGCACTCGACCTCATAGCATATACGATTTGTTCGATTTCCTCTCTAGTTCTAACTGTTTTTGGATTCGCCTCAACGCCGGAGGACTGGTTCCTTGACTCTGAAACAATATTTTCATTCATCAATTCCGATGCTTTAGGTTTTTTTCCAACAAGGCCATCTTTTATGCCAGCTGTAATTACGCCAACATTCCTGATGAACTTTTGGGATTTGGCTTTCAATGTTGGAGCAGTTTTTGTTTTAAGCTGATTGCATAAACTATCATAGCCTTCTATCATAGCCTGGTACAAAAACTCCCGCATCACGGGTGCAATGACTTCTTGCCAAATAATTTCCTTAAAAGTACGTGGTGTATCCTGTATAGAAACATATTCTGTGTGGATAAATTCTTTTTCATCTACTTCAATAAGGTTGACTGGGCCACT
>OJAG01001996.1_pt1 | contig 10964 bp, 10 predicted proteins | sample 1589021 | NCBI WGS metagenome assembly OJAG01 (sample SAMN03283264) | human gut metagenome | biome: human-associated habitat; material: feces | host: Homo sapiens | place: USA | collected 2013 | reverse complement strand
GGGAACTCAGCGATACTTTTGACAATTTCCTCGTTATGAAGCCGGCAGAGCGCCTGGGCAAGGCCACCGGAATGCCCATGATCGTGGGCGAATGGCACATTGGCGCCGCCGACAGCGGTCTGGATTTTGGCGCGCTGTATTATGCGGAGACGCAGGCGCTTCGCGCGCAAGCCATTCGATATTACCTGGAGCAGAGCACGCAGGCAGAGCACCTGGTGGGCATCCATTATTTCGAATACAACGACCAGCCATACCTGGGACGATTCGACGGAGAATGCTACAACATCGGGCTTATCGACGTGTGCAACCGTCCCTACCCCTTGGTTGTGCGGGAATTTGAAGATTTTGCCCGGCACATGTATCCTCTGCTGGAAGGGTTGGAACAGCCCACATGCCAGCCGGTTCCCATTTGGGACATGTCCAGAAAACAAATCTGAACCAAGGAGCCAAATGTATGCTATATTACACGCAGCCCACTCCATCCCGGTTCTATCACGACCTGCGAAACGCGCAGGACGACCGAACCGTACTTACCAATCCCCATAAGGGGTGGTATTTCCACTACATTGACAACGGCATGCGCGCGCCAAAGTATCGCAACACCTTGAAACCGGGCGATGACCTGAAGGCCTATCCTGGCCTGAATCACATGTATCTGCGCTTCGATTGGAGCGACATTGAGGAAGAAGAAGGCGTCTATCACTGGGAAAAGCTGGACGATATTCTGGAAACGTGGGGAAAGCGCGGCTATCGGTTTTCCATGCGGATGTGCACCTTCGAGGCCAACCGTCCGATGATTCCCTACGCAACGCCGAAATACGTATTTGACGCAGGCGCTGCCGGCACACAATTTACCTGCATGGAACCCGATTATGGCGATCCGATCTATTTGGAAAAACTGGAACGCTTCATGGCGGCCTATGGCGAACATTACAACGGGCATCCCCTCTTGGATTTCATTGACGTGGGCACTTTCGGCACCTGGGGCGAAGGTCACACGACCTCCGGGTCCTGCCGTTCATACAGCCTGGAGGTGCTGAAACGCCATATTGATCTGCATCTGAAAAATTTCCCGGACACATACGTCCTGGTAAACGACGACATGATCAACCACATGGCCGCGACAAATCCTCAGGACGCCGCATATTTGTTGGAATACTGCGCAGGCAAGGGCATGGGCATGCGGGATGATTCGCTGTATGTACACGGATATTGCGTAAATTACGGTTGCGACATGCTGCAAAATCCCACCGGATTCGATTGGCTTTGGCGCAGTGGCCCGGTAGATTTGGAATCCGCGCATCAATCCATGCAGCGGGCGGACGACATGGACGGTGGGTTTCGCTTTCTGGAGGCGATGCGGCGTACGCATGCCACCTATGCCGGTTTTCACGGAGACATCTATGCGTGGTATGAGAACAACAAAGCGTTTCACGACTTCTGCGCCAATCGTTTGGGCTACTGGTATTTCCTGGAAGGATACGAATTGCCCGATCTATGCTGCGGAACCGACGCGGTGCTCACCCTGCACATCAGCAACCGGGGATTCGCGCCCGCATATCACCTTTATGAAACGCGCATCATCGCCAGAGACCAGGACGGCCACGAATTCCGGCTGAACCGGGAAAGCCCGGACAATCGCCGCTGGATGAACGGCGAGACCGTGCAGGAACGAATCCGCCTGCGCACCCGGGATTTGCCCGCCGGCGCATACACATTGCATCTCGGGCTCTTTGACCAAGAAAGGCCGGTGCTTTTTGCCATGCGAAGCGACTTCCGGGACAAGCAAGGCTATCACTGCCTGGGGGAAATGCGAATTCGGGAATAACCAAAAAAATTTGCAAAAGAACGCGGCATCGACGGAATGCCGCGTTCTTCTTCGCTGCGGAATGCAGATCAATTTCTGTCTCTTTCGAAATTGCTTTGCCGAAAGCGCGAAGGGGTAAGCCCCGTGATGCGTTTGAAAATTGCCGCAAAGGAGGCACTGTCCTGAAATCCGGCCATATAGCATGTTTCCGTAACGGAAGCACCCCGGACAAGGCAATTGCGCGCATATGCCATGCGACGGGAAAGCAAATACGCATGCGGCGTACAGTGCAGGTATTTTCGAAACAGCCGGTTCAGATAGGATGGGCTAACCGCCGCCACCCCGCTGATCGTTGCATTGGTAATGCTCTCCTGGAAATGACCGTTGATGTAATCCAGCGCGGCCATCAGCGGCGTCGGATAAAAGGAGGCACTTTGCAGCGGCGCGGCGTATTCACGACAGGCATGGATGGCACACAGGATTTCCAGCAGCATGGATAGCGCCATCAAATTGCCATGGGCAGGATTCTTCCGCAGACAGTTCAGCAGACGATAGAAGCTTTCGTTCAGCGATTTCAACCGTTCCGCATCCGGTCGAAGAAGCACGATGGGCTGCTGTTCCGGGACACGTTCGGCAAACAGGCGAACCAGCGCATCTCCGCCCGTCAGACAGGCCAACGCCGCAGGTTCAAACAACAATTCAAAGTATTCAATCATCTGTTCATAGGGAATATCGCCGTAATGAATGTCATGCGGACGGTACAGCAGGATATCTCCCGCATTCGCCACATGGGATTTTCCATTGATGATGATGTAGCTGTGTCCCTCCACAAACAGATTGATTTTGCATTGACTCAAATTCACCTCGCTTCTCCAGCTGTTGACGGAATGCATGCCCTTGATATAAATCAGCCGGACTTCCGGCGCGTCCGGTACCGCATGAATACAATATTGCTCCATCGTAAAGTCTCCTCAAACGCGTTCGTTGTTCATAAATCAAATGATTTCTGCGCGAAAATCCCTATCAATCTCATCTTTTCTGCACTATACTCTATTATAGACGGGAAGCACGACACCGTCAAGCACTGAAAATCCGCACACACACACACAAGGAGGTTTGCGAAATGAAATATCCACCCATCGCAATGACATGGAGAACACAAAAAATTCGAGAAGAATATCTCAAGATGCCCGTGCCGCAGGAAGACAATCCCTATCTTGACAAAAAATACAAACATTTCTGCACGGGAGACCGCTGGATCACGTTGGGCTTTTTGGAAGGCTGGCTTGCGCACGAAGACGCTCCCACCACCCGCAGGCGCCGTTCTTATGCCGAAGCGGCGGAATTATACGCGGCACAACCCATCATTACGGAACACGAACTGCTGACAGGGCATCTGTATCTGCCGGAATACACGCCGGAAGAACAGAAGCGTTACGATCAACTGTGCGAAATGTTCCGCATGTCCTCCGTTACGCTTTTGGAACGCGGACCGCGCATTGATCACTTGTCGCTGGATTTGGAAAAGCTTCTGCGCATCGGCATTTCCGGGATCGTGGCGGAAATTCATGCGCGCATGGCCGAATTAAACCTGCAAGACAGAAATGTATATCCGGAATTTGAAGTCATGAAACAATATGATTTCTACGAATGCTGTCTGTTGGAACTGGAGGCGTTGAAGGATCTGCAAAAGCGCTACGCCCAAAAGGCCCGGGAGATGGCGGAAACCGCTCCGGAACCGCGCAAGTCTGAACTGTCGCAAATGGCCGAAATCCTGGAATGGGTGCCGGAACATCCCGCCCGCAATTTCCGCGAGGCGCTGCAGAGCGTGCAGTTTTTCCTGGGCACACTGTTTGGGCTGTATCCTCTAAACCGGCCGGACCGCTATTTGTATCCATATTACGCTGAAGACGTGCGCACCGGCGTCCTTACAAGGGACGAGGCGCAGGAACTGATCGACAATTTTTGTCTGCACGTTTCCACGCGAGTATTCAGCCGGGCAGCCTGCGGTTTCATCGTAGGCGGTCAGGATGCCCAGGGAAATCTGGTGGAAAACGAATTGACATATATGTTTTTAACGGCGCTGGAGCACATCCGCATGCCCGACCCCAACGGCGCGCTGGCGGTAAACGACCAGACCAGCGACGATATTTTGCATTATTCCGTGGAAATTCTTTCCAAAGGAATTACCCATCCCGCATTCTACAACGATTCGGCAATCGTTGAATCCCTGATGCGATACGGCTGCAGCCGGGAAGACGCGGTAAACTACATTCACACCACCTGCGCGGAAATCTCCGTGGTTGGAAAGACGAAATCTCACACCGGGTCGTTCGTGGTGGCGCTGCCCAAGACGTTAAAAGAAACGGTTCGCGCCTGCGGCAAGGAAACCACCTTCGCGCAGCTCCAAAGCGCCTATATAGAGCAGATTTCCAAGCAACTGTCGAAAGACTGTTTCCGTTATGTCATGCGCATGTTGGAAGCCAGTCGCAACGGGAACGAACCCATGCGCGTGTGCTGTCTGGTGGAGGATTGCATTTCCCGGGGGCGCAGTATTTTCGAGGGCGGCGAACGGTACAGCTTCCTGCAACCAATTCTGGTTGGGTTTTCCACGGCGGTAGATTCCCTGATTGCCTTAAAAACCCTGGTATTCGAAGAAAAGCGTTTGACGCTTTCCGAATTTATCCAGACCGTAGATCAGGATTTTGCGGGAAATGAAGCTTTGCGCCAATATATCATCCACAAACTGCCTCATTACGGCAACGACAACCAGGAGGCTGACGCCATGGCGGCATGGCTTGCGGAAAACATTTTGCACATCTTCCAGGATTCTCCCATGTTGGCCGGACGCATTATGATGCCGGGAACATTTTCATACGTCACCCATGCCGGATTGGGCGCACAGGACGGCGCCAGCTTCGATGGCAGGCGGGCACATTTTTCTTATTCGGATGGCTGCGGTCCTGTGCAAGGCCGGGACGTCAACGGACCTACCGCCATGATGCTTTCCCTGACCAGTTGGGAACAATCCGCATACTTGGGAGGCATGGTGGTAAACGTGAAATTCGCGCCCAAGCACCTGACCCCGGAACACGCGGATTCCTTTATCGCCATGCTGCGGGCATTTCTCCAACGGGGAGGCATCGAAATGCAGGTGAATGTCGTGGACAGAGAAACGCTGCTGGACGCGCGCAAGCACCCGGAAAATCATCGGGATTTGATCGTTCGCATCGGCGGATACAGCGATTATTACGTGCGCCTGAGCGACGCGTTGCAGGAGGAAATTCTTGAAAGGAGGGAATATTGAACAACTCCGTTTGTGAACGCGGCAATGCGCGGGAGTGCTTTCTTCGCACATTGGCAAGACATTTCGGAATTGTTCCGGCACGATGGATGAATTGATTTGTGGAAACGTGTTCAACATTCAGCGCTATTCCCTGGACGATGGGAAAGGCATTCGAACCTGTGTGTTTTTGAAGGGATGTCCCTTGCGATGCCGTTGGTGCCATAATGCGGAATCCCAGTGCTTTGCACAAGAACTGGCCTATCACGACGGCGATTGTATTGGTTGCGGGGCGTGCGTCCGCGCATGCCCCAGGAAATGTCACGAAATCCACGGCGGCGTTCATCTTTTCAACCGGGAAAACTGCACGCTGTGCGGCCAATGTGCCGACGCCTGTCCCAGCGGAGCCTTGGAACGCATCGGCAAATCCATGTCCGTGGAAGATGTCATGAAAACCGTCCTGCGGGACAAACTCTTTTATGCCAACGGCGGCGGCGTTACCCTGACCGGCGGCGAACCGATGGCCCAATTTCCCTTTGCGCTGGCGCTTGCAAAAGCTGCAAAGGAAGTGGGCATATCCGTGGTTCTCGAAACCAGCGGATATGCTCAAACGGAATGTTTTTTGAAAATGACGCCGTTTTGCGATTGCTTTTACTTTGACTGCAAAGCGGATCCTGCTCTGCACAGCGCCTGCACAGGCGTGGAAGACACGTTGATTTTGCAAAACTTGGACGCAATTCTCCGGATGGATGCAGCCGTGGTTCTGCGCTGTCCCATCGTGCCGGGCGCAAATCTTACCGAGGCATACCTGGACAAAATCGTCGCGCTGGCCCAAAAATACCCGAACATGCGGGGAATTTCTCTGTTGCCGTACCATAAGGCAGGCGCGAGCAAGTCCATCCGCATCGGAAAATGCGCGCAAACGGTTTTTGCTCCGCCCAGTCCGCAGGAGATGGCGCAAATCCGGCACGAAATTCGCCAGCGCGTCGCCATTCCCGTATTCTGACGCATTTTTTGAGAACGCCGCTTCATGCGGCGTTCAAATCCTTCCGGCGAAAGCCTAGATACGCCAACGCCAAGAACAAAGCGGAAAACAGCAGCAGCGAGATAAGATATCCGGCGTGCAGATGACCTTCCAACAATTCTCCGGCCCGAAAATACCGAAACAACGTCACAGGGCGCAGGCATTCCAACCGTTCGTCCATGTCAAACGCCACCGACAACCCATAGGACAGCAGCACAGTTCCATATGCAACCTGCACGGCCCGTCCGCAAACTAAAAGGAAAACCACCAGTCCCGTATAGAACAGAACTGGTGGCATAAGAAATTTTATGTCTACTAACTATTGACTACTTCAATCTAGAAAACCGGGTACATATCACAAGCTGCTGCGTTTTCCTTTACTTATTGTTTTAGAAAGTTTGCAAATCGTATAAAGCTGAAGTAAGCAGAAAGGGTTCAGGGATTTCCCTGATAAGTGTCGTTGTGGTATCACAACGGCGATGCTTGCGATATAATTATTTCGGCGACAGGATAGTATTTTTGAATAAACATGGTTTTCTCTTTTCTTTGTAAATTTAACTGTGGTAAATCAAAAATTCTTTTCTAGTTGCTCAGTTCCTAAGGTATAATGAAGGGGATCGGTCTGACGAGGCAATGCATGAGCTGCTACGCTCGTCTAGCAAACTGTCAGCCGCCTCTCATTGTATCGTTCGATTTATGCAGGTTGAATTAAAGGAGTCAACTCCCACATTCGTGTAACAACGCAAGCTGAATCGGCACTGAGTAACAGCGGTCACCGAACATGATTAGGAGGTTGAAATCCATGACAAACAACATCATCACAGCTGTCGGAATTGACGTCTCCAAAGGGAAAAGCATGATTGCCATACGGCACCCGGGTGGAGAGGTCTTGCGTATTTACCGCACGGAACAACCCAAACAACAAAAAATAAAAACAATCGCCGCAACACACTCTTTTTTCGGGTAGTACAGGAAGTAACAGGGGGTAAGGTGTGGAGAGGGGGGAGCGAGCAGCGACCGCTTCGCTCCTGCAAAAGGGCAGAATTTCCCTAAGGCGTCCCGTTATCTTTTTTGATTGTGTCAATACAGCGAATATCGGTTACAAAATTCAAGTGCCCGGAACACCGAATTCATACCCAAAACATAAAAACAGCGTTTCTATTCTTTCTTTTTAGAAAGTTAGAAACGCTGCTTTTATAATGTACTGATTTTGCTGTTTCGCTAATGTCAAATGGCTCTTAATCGAAGAATTTTGAAGGCGTATCATAAACAAATTAAAATGCGTTGGACTCTGTTTTTTAATATCAAATCTACGCCTATTTCTACGCCCAAATGATATGAAATTGTATGGCTCTACATGGAGCTTTATGCTTGCATAATTTTAGAAAACGCAGTAATCATGCCGGTTTACGGATTTATATGATAGTATATAGATATATGAAAAAGGTCGGTCTGCGACGATACCTAATTTCATCTATAAAACCATCTTTCTTTGAATGTAGTCATGACGTAAACTTATACTTAATCAGTATAGCATATTCCCCCTGCGCCTGCAAGAAAATTCTGTGATTTACAGGGGAAAGTTTTTTTAAATCTGTTGTGGATAAAATCACCATATCACGTCCATGCAGTGGAAAGCAAAAGAAAATCATGTTGCTTCAAGACGAACTGTTTTTATAGAATGAATAAAATTATATCAACAAAAGTCTAGATACTATTGACAAATACCTTGCTAATCAGTATCCTTAAAACAAGAGTTATCGTATATTAAACCGATACTTTACAGTTTGGGGTGAAGATCGATGAAACGGATTTTGTCCATGGAATTAAAAAAAGCGTTTTGGAACAAGAGATTTTTATTTTCTTTATCAGTCGCTCTTTTTTTATCTTTATTAAGCGGCTTTTTACAAGTCCGGGGATACATCATCAGAACAAGGTTTCTGAATACACCAGCATACCAAAATGTTGCTGGCTGGGGAAAAGACTACCACCTCAGCGCCGAGACCATGGCAGATTTCTGGATTGGCATGGATTTTTCAACCTGGTGCGCCACGGCATTTTTCTTTTTACTGCCCTTGCTGGCTGTCTTACCTTATGGCAGCTCGCTCCACCGGGAATACAAAAGCGGGTATCTTAATTTGATCACGCCGCAGATTTCCCAGAAGCGCTATTTTGCGGCAAAGTTTTTGGCGTCGTTTCTGTCCGGCGGCGCAGTGATCGTTCTTCCTATGATTGTCAACGTGATTTTTGTCGCCTGTACGGTGCCGATGCGTCTACCGTCCGTATTGGAAGTGATCTATAACGGCGTATACGGGTTTGGGTTATGGGCGGAGGTTTTTTATACGCACCCGGTTCTTTACATTCTGCTCTATCTCTTGCTGGATTTTCTCTTTTCCGGCGCGATTGCCACAATTCCCATGGCACTTTACAAACTGAAAAACAGAGGACTGGTCTTAATTCTTCCGTTTCTCACGCTGATGGTTTTTCACATTTTCCTTTCCCTGCTTTATCGGTTCATTCCTTTCTGCCTGTCGCCTCTCGATTTCCTTCGCGCGGTAAATGTTTCTCCGTATGGCGCAAATTTATGGATTGTAGCCGCAGAGTTTATACTGCTTCTTCTTCCGGGGATGCTCACCGTTTTGGCTTGGAGAAAAAAAGATGTTTTGTAGAATCTTTGCTTTGGACATAAAGCGAGCCATACTCGGCAGATGGAAAAGATTTTCGGTTGCACTGCTCTTTTTTGTTCTGGTAGCATTTGCATGCAAAATCAGCTTTTCAAACGCATACCTGCAAAGCCCGCAGCTTTCTCCTTTTGCGGCGCTTACGTTAGGTGATTTTCTGCTCTATGCCTTTGGCGGCTGTGACGGCGTCCGCAGCGCAAGTTTATTTGGGTTTGACAGACCGTTTGCTATTCCTTTTCAATGGCTTTTACTGATTTTACTTGCCATATATATTAACTTTGACTTGACTGAGGAAAGTTCTGCGGGCGTGAATGTACAATTACTTCTTCGTGCCGGTGATAAAAAGCAATATTGGTTATCGAAAATTCTGTGTATTACGATCAGCACAAGTTTGTATTTTGTGCTGGGTGTGATTGTGACACTTGGGTGCGGTTTTGCCTTGGGTGGAGTTTCTTCTTTAGAAATAGATAAGTTAATTTTAAACGTGATGAACCTTTCTTCTATGGTCCCTCGAGAAGCCACCAGCCCCGCTTTTATTCCGACCTTGTTGATGGTATGGTTTGCCATTCTAACGATCACGTTGCTTCAGCAGCTTATTTCACTATTCATCAAACCGATTGGAAGTTTTTTAGTCATGGCTGTATTTTTGTTTCTGTCTGCCTATTTTATGAAACCTTTTTTCTTTGGCAATTATGCCATGATGATTCGAAACGCCCTCCTTTGTGAGGGCGGAGTCGATGCGGCGGAAGGCATTTTGATTTTGTCGCTTGTTAGTTTAGCATCGATAGCAGGAGGTTGCGTCGTTTACGACCGCAAGGATATTTTAAGCAAGGGGGAATCCTGATGTTTCTTGAAGTGAAAAACGTTACAAAATCCATTCACGGCGATGTTGTAATCAAAAACGTATCCCTTTGCTCCGAGCGCGGGCGTGTGATCGGCCTACGTGGAATAAATGGTTCCGGCAAAACGATGCTGATGCGCCTAATCAGTGGATTGATCCGCCCCACGAAAGGACAGGTTTTGATCGACGGAGAAGTCGTATCGAAAGACATACCGTTTCCGAGATCCTTAGGCGTGCTAATTGAAGGGCCGGCCTTTTTGGACGATTATTCCGCTATGGATAACCTGAAACTCATCGCATATCCCAAAGGAAAAGTGACAGAGGATGAGATCAAGGCTGTTTTATCGGAAGTGAGGCTGGACCCGAAAAGCCGTAAAAAATACAAAAAGTTTTCTTTAGGCATGAAGCAGCGCCTCGGCATTGCGGCGGCGGTCATGGAGCACCCGGATTTGATCCTGCTCGATGAACCCACGAATGCGCTGGATGAATCCGGCGTTGACATGCTGGGGGACATCGTGAAAAAAGAAAAAGACCGCGGCGCGGTCTTGATCGTTTCCTCGCACGATCGGGATATTCTGGAGGATATATCCGATGAAATTTACGATTTAGAGCAGGGAGAGATCGTTCGGCACAGCATAAAGGGGGAGAAGCGAAGTGAAGGCTAAGAAAATCTTACTATGCGCAGTCAGTCTGGTTTTGCTTCTGCTCATCGTCGTGCGCATCGTCCATGTGAATACCAATGTGTTGACGATCCCGGAAGAGCGCTATGCGCAAAACCAGTGGGTAGAGCTGAACGGTGCCTTTCAGGAAATGGATGATGAAAACACGGAGGGCTACTCTGTAAGAATACTTGGTGCGGAACAGCTGACCTACAATGAATTTCTGGAAAAATACGGCGCGTCGGAAAATCCCCCGGAGGGAAAGGATGATATAGAGACTGTGCTCGATGTAGAGTATGAATTTCGCAATGTAGGCAATTCAGACGGCTACCTCCTGCTGATCCAATACATGATTGCAGGGCCGTACTATTCGCTAATTTTCGATTCGACCTTGTGGTCTGTATGCACGCCGACCGGCGAGGGACAACTCGCAACCGCATTGCAGGAAGATACCACGTATTCTTTCCATGTCCCGTACATTTTTGCCGGCGGCTTTTCTAAAGACTTAGAAGGCGAAAAACTCGCCGCCGTCGTTTCACGTGTCCCTGTCAAAAAAATGATTGAATTTACGTTGTGATCTGCTTTATAAGTAAACAAAAAGAAAACGGGTTTCCGCCGAATTGCCGCGGCGGGGCCCGTTCCTTTATGTGTGAACTTGCGATGTGTGCA
>OJAG01001984.1_pt1 | contig 11012 bp, 6 predicted proteins | sample 1589021 | NCBI WGS metagenome assembly OJAG01 (sample SAMN03283264) | human gut metagenome | biome: human-associated habitat; material: feces | host: Homo sapiens | place: USA | collected 2013 | reverse complement strand
GACTTCGTCCCTTGACCCTTTCGCGCGATTGAGTTGGTGACACTGGCATAGTGTGCCCGCGTGTTTATCCGCGCAAAAAAATTGCTTCAAGGATGCGTCAACACGCATTTTTGATACAGACAGTCTACGAAAAGCAAGGCTGTCACAGAATATTAAGGGAGGTTTTTTCATGAAGAAGCTGACTGCTCTCCTGCTCGCCATCGCAATGATGGTGACCTGCACCCTGTGCGCTGTCGCCGAAGACGGCAAGACTCTGCATCGCGTCCGAGCCTGATACGCTTGACCCGGCGCTGAACTCCGCTGTGGACGGCGCGACGATGGTCGCTCACCTGTTCGCAGGCCTGTCCACTTGGGCGCAGACCGACGACGGCAAGCTGGAAATCCTGCCGGACTGCGCGGTGGAACTGCCGGATCCGGTGGTCAATGACGACGGCACGGTGACGTACACCTACACGCTCGTTGACGGCCTGAAGTGGTCCGACGGCAAGGATCTGACCGCGAAGGACTTCGAGTTCGCGTGGAAGCGCGCTGCTTCCTCCGAGCTGGGCGCGGACTATGGCTACATGTTTGAAGTCATCAAGGGCTACACTACGGACGGCTCCGACCCCAAGGCGGAAAACCTCGCTGTGACCGCCGTGGACAACAAGACCCTGACCGTTACCCTGAACAACCCCGTTGCCTACTGGAACGAGCTGCTCGCCTTCCCGGCGTACATGCCCGTGCGTGAGGACGTCGTCGCCAACGAAGCGTGGGCGACCGATCCTTCCACCTACATCGGCAATGGCCCGTACACCATGACCGCGTGGGAACACAACAGCAAGATCACCCTGACCAAGAACCCCTACTATCATGCGGTGGACAAGGTCACGATGGACGAGCTGGACTTCTACCTCTCCGACGACGCGAACAACATGCTGGCGAACTTCCAGAAGGGCGACTGGCAGCTGATCGACGACGTTCCCACCTCTGAAATCGCTTCCCTGAAGGAACAGTATCCGACGGAATTCGTTATTGCCGGCCAGATTGGTACCTACTATGTCTGCTGGAACATCAACGAAGAAATCCTGCCCGCTGACGTGCTCGCGAACATGACCCCCGAAGAAGCGGAAGCGGCGCGCGCAGAAGTCCGTCGGGCGATTGGCCTGCTGTTCGACCGCAACTACATCGTTGAAGAAATCGGTCAGGCGGGTCAGGTGCCTGCGTCCAGCTTCGTTCCTATGGGCATGACCGATGCGGACGGCTCTGAGTTCTACAAGAACGCGGGCCATGTGGAAGGCATCACCGGCTACTACGACGTGACCGACGACGAAGACGTCTACATGGCGAACTTCGACAAGGCGGTTGAGACCCTGAAGAAGTACTACACCTACGACGAGGAGAACGGCGTCTTCACCAACTTCCCGTCCCTGACCTACCTCTACAACACCTCCGAAGCCCACAAGGCGATTGGCGAATACCTCCAGAGCGCGGTTTCTGCGGTCGGCATCACCATGAACCTGACCAACCAGGAATGGAACACCTTCCTGAACACCCGTAAGTCCGGCGACTACTCCATTGCCCGCAATGGCTGGATTGCCGACTACAACGACCCGATCTGCTTCCTCGACATGTGGGTGACCGGCTCCGGCAACAACGACGTGCAGTTCGGCAAGGGCGCGAATGCGGATCTGAAGATCTACAACCTCGACCTGACCCCCTACGGCTATGACGTGAAGGTGGAGAACGGCACTTGGGCGGAAACCTATGACGTGCTGATTTCTGCTATCAAGAGCTGCACCGACAGCGCGAACCGTTATGCCATGATGCACGTCGCGGAAGATATGCTGATGGATACCGGCTGCATCGTGCCGCTGTACTACTACACCGACATCTACATGATCGACGACTCCGTGCAGGGCTTCTTCTCCAACCCGCTGGGCTACAAGTACTTCATGCACTGCACCATCGCCAAGTAATTCCATCCAAGTTTGGACAAATCCACGGGCGAATCGGCTTCAAAACCGGTTCGCCTTTTTTCGTATGTTGGAAAGATGCACTTTGCCATCCTTGGCAACCGATATTTCCTGCCTTGGAAATGTGCATCCGGCGGAAAACATGCGCGAATTGACGGGAAAACTGCGTGAATGCAGGAATTTTCAGCAGGAAAAGGGCAGGGAAACGTCCAATTAATCCATTGAATGGCGGTGGCGAACAGCGCTTGCCGATGGTATACTGAAACCAGAAGGGCGTTTTCAATGGGAAAAAGCCCGCGGAAGCTATCAGCAAGGAGGAAGCAGCATGAAGCAAATCGCACGATGGAGCACTATTTTCCTGCTCTTATGCAGCATCATTTGGGCGGGTACAGCATCGGCGGCCATGATTGTGGAAAACAACATGAGTGCGCTGAACACACTGAACACCATCAACAAGAACCAGACACCACAGGGCAAGGACTCGGCGCTGGAGCGGCTGGCGAAAGAAATCGGCGCTGGCATATGGGACAATACGGACTGGGATGACCCGGCATTTCAGGAGAACATCGGGCGATTTGGCATCACCGTGTTGAAAAAGGACACGCAGCCGCCGGAAGCCTTCATCGGCGACGCGATTTTTGACCATCTGGGCGACACGGAGTTCAATGCGCCGGAAATGAACGGCAATCTGCTGATTCTCGGCGGGCTGAACGCCAATCTGCCGTCCGGCAAAATCGACCGCCTGTATGTGCTGTCGGACGAGGACGTTCGCCTGAACATCGGCGCGGCGGCAGAGGTTCAGGAGCTGATTCTGGGCGCATCGGGGAATGTGTCCCTGAACGGCGAGGGCAATGTCCGCTCCACCATCGTGGTGGACAAGCCGATGAATCTCGATATCGGGATTGCGACGAACCTCGTGAACCTGACGGATGACCCGCTGCTGACGGGCGATATTGTGCTGAATCCGGGCAAGAACGCGCTTGTGCCGGGGCAGCAGCTGCATATGGGCAGCGAGCTGAAGGTGGAGAAGAAAATCAGCCTGACCGTGCGCTTCCGCCTTGTTGACCAGAGCGCCAAGGACATGCAGCTGGAAACGGCGGATTGGGACGGCGCGCTGCTGACCGAAACGACGGTGCAGTACACGGGCGACAGCTGCTCGATGGGCGCGGTCAACATGATGGACAGCATCGAGGCGGCGTTTGCGGAGAAGTATCCGGATTTGCAGGAGCAGTATGTGCTGCTGCCGGAAATGCGCAGCGCAGACCCGTGGAGCAAGGTCTACCGTCTGAATGGCGGCGAATCCTGCTTTGCCGTGGCGGAAAATTATGTCTATCTCTCCCGCGAGGGCGATGTTGTGTTCCCGCTGACGGATGACAGCACGCTGGTAGCGGAATTCCCGGTGTACGTCTACCGCTATGGCGAGCAGGACGGGCGCATCACCTACCGCGTTCGCATCAGCGGCGCGCGCCCGGATTACTTCACGCCGAGCCTGACCCTGCGCAGCGGCGCCGTGGCGAGCTTCACCTTCGATAAGGAGCGCGGCGAGTGGGTGACGCAGTTCAAGCGCAGCGACTTCGGCGCGGACGAGCGTGCCCTCATTCACCTGACGGGACTGCGCGGCGAAAAAACCAACGCATTCCTGACCGTAACAGGCCGCGAAGAAAGGCGCATCGTTACGCTGACGTGGACGGCGGACACACAGCGCACGACCATCGACGCGCAGAACGTTGTCTGGGACAGCGACCGCGCTGCCGAAGGCAACGACCTGCTGTGCTGCGCCGGCGAGCTGGTGTCGGTCACGATGCAGCCCGCAGCGGGCTATCGCGGCATCCACGTTTTCCTGAGCGACCCCGCTATTTCCCTGAGTATCAGCGAGGGGAACGACGCGGTTTCCTTCCTCATGCCCTACGCGCCGTTGACCTTGACGCTGACGGCGGACAAGCTTTATACCGTCACGATGGACACGGCAGGCGGCGATCCGATCCGCCCCATCCAGTACACGGTGGAATCGGAAGCGTTCCAGCTGCCGACCCCGGTTCGCACGGGCTACATCTTCCTCGGCTGGACGGGCGAGGGCATCACCGAACCGCAGAAAACCATTGAAATCCCGCAGGGAAGCACGGGCGACCGCACCTACACCGCGAATTGGCAGGTGATTGAATACACCATCATTACGCTGCTGGAAGGGGGCAATGCGGGCTCGTCGCAAGTGTATTTCTACACGGTGGAGCAAACCGTAACGCTGCCGACCCCGACCCGCACGGGCTACACGTTCCTTGGCTGGACAGGCGAGGGCATCACGACGCCGCAGCCGAACGTGACCATCCCGAAGGGTTCGACGGGCGACAAGACGTATATCGAGAACTGGAAACTGACAGAATACAACATCACCATGGATTTGAACGGCGGCAGCGGCGAAACAACTCTGCTTTACACCGTGATAGATGATGAGTTTGCCCTGCCGACCCCGACCCGCAACGGCTACGAGTTTAGCGGCTGGACAGGCGAGGGCATCACGACACCGCAGACGGAGGTTATCATCCCGACGGGTTCGACGGGAAACAAGGCGTATACCGCAAACTGGAAGGTGATTGAATACACCATCACACTGGACACGAACGGCGGCTCAGCCGTGTCTCCGATAAAATACACCGTGGAGGATTCCTTCACCCTGCCTTACCCTCTCCGTCCGGGCTACGAATTTGTCGGCTGGACCCTCGATGGCAGCGGTATGCTCCCTGCCATGCCGCTCATTATTTACTATGGCACAACCGGCAACCTCCGTTACAAGGCGGAGTGGCGTTTGGCGGAGTACACCATCACCATGGATTTGAACGGCGGCAGCGGTCAAGAAAAGGTGGTTTACACCATGACGGATGAGGATTTCGAGCTGCCGACCCCGACCCGCAACGGCTACGAGTTTGTCGGCTGGACGGGCGAGCGCATCACGACGCCGCAGACAAGCGTCAAAATTCCGAAGGGTTCGACGGGGAACAAGGCGTATACCGCAAACTGGAAGGTGATCAGATACACCATCACACTGGTCACGAACGGCGGCGCAGTCATAGCTTCGATACGCTACACCGTGGAGGATTCCGTCACCCTGCCCATCCCTCCCGACCGTCCGGGCTACGAATTTTCCGGCTGGACCCTCGATGGCAGCGGTCAGTTCCCTTCAACGCCGATGATTATCCCCAAAGGCTCAACCGGCGACCGCATTTACAAGGCGGAGTGGCGTGTGGCGACGTACACCATTACCTACGTGAGCCACGGCAAAGCATATAATTGGGTTCAATACACCATCAACAACCAAGTTTATTTCGGGACACCGGAAGAAGACCCGTCCTACTACCTCCCGGGCTATACCTTTGTAGGCTGGAAAATCGACGGCGTAGAAGGAACGCCGCGCTCCTACATGCTGCCCAAGGGCTCGTATGGCAATCGAACGGCGACCATGCTTTGGGAGGCAATTCCGTAAGCGTAAACAAGGAGAACAAGGAGGGGCTGCGCATTGGACTACCTCAGCGTAAAGGAAATGGCGGAGCTGTGGGGTGTTTCCATCCGAATGGTCAATTACTACCTGAATACCGGGCGGATTCAGGGGGCAATCCGGAAACCGGGCGGGTGGCTGATTCCGGCGAATACGCCGCATCCGGCGGATTTGCGCAAGAGCGGGCAGCGCGGGCAGGAGAGAATCCCCCCGCGGATGGCCAAGTGCTATATGCCGCTGATTTCCCGCCCGTGCGACAACGGCTTCCAGAATCTCCTGCTGACCATGAACGACGAGGAGGAACGCGACATCGCCCGCGCCCTGCACCACTATTTCCGCGATGAGCACGAGGAAGCCCGCGAAATCAGCGAGAAATACCTGACGAGCAAGTGCCCCGAAATCCGCCTGTCCGCGCTGATTACCAACACGATGGCGATGCTGCAGACGGGGGATGCCGCCAAGTGCCGCCGGAATCTCGAAATGATTCAGCGGGACGGGCAGCGCGCAAACGACGATTCGTGGCGGCTGTACAGCAGCATTACCGACGCGCTCATCAGCGTGTTCTTCCACTCCGAGAAGCTCGACTTGACCCCTATCCGCCCCGCCATCGGTATTCTTCCGCCCGGAATGCAGTATTTCGCCATGTACGCCATCGCCCACGCGCTCTACATCCGGCGCGAATACGAACATGCGATGGGCATTGCCGAATCCGCCCTGCTGATGGCGGGCACGCGCTACCCCATTGACAGCATCTACCTCAACATCGTCCTGTGCATGATTTGCATGAGCCTGAAGCAGGATGAACGCGCGGAGCAGAAGTTCGATGCCGCGTGGAGCATCGCCAGTCGCGAGGGGTACATCCACCCGTTTGTGGAGCATCACGGCATTTTGCAGGGGCAGGTGGAGCGCGCGCTGCGCAAGCAGGAGCCGGAAACGTACAACAAGATTGTGCAGTCGGTCTACCGCTTCAGCCGCGGGTGGATGAAAATTCACAACCCCGTGTCGACGCTGCAGGTGACCGACGCGCTCACACCCTACGAGTTTTCGATTGCCATGCTTGCCGCGAAGGGTCGCAGCAACAAGGAAATCGCCGCGCTGATGGGCGTTTCCGTCAACACGGTGAAGTCGTACATGGAGAGCATCTTTGAGAAGCTGCAAATCTCCAGCCGGAATGAAATCGACGCGTATGTGAATCGGTAATATCAACAAAAGCACGCACTCCGAATGTGGACATGCAAGTCTTGCGGCTTAGAAAACACGAAGGAAGCGCGCTACTGCCAACACTGCGATGGATACAGGTGAATAAAAATCAGCCGCGACGAGCATATTCACTCGTCGCGGCTGTGTTTATCTATGCGCTTCCTTATTCTGATACATCCGCGCATCCGCCCGCGCCAAGGAATCCGCCAAATCATCCGTCGACGGATTAAAATGCGAACAGCCCACCGATACCGTCGGCAGAACCGGATTCTCCGCCCGCGCCGCATCCATCAGGTGCTGGAAAATCTCCGTCATGGTGTTGTATTGCGCGTTCCGCCGCGTCAGTATCACGCAAAACTCGTCGCCGCCGACGCGGAAGCACGTCCCGTAATTCCCGTACGCGCGGCGGATGCAGCCGGCAATCGTCCGCAGGCAGGCGTCGCCCATCAAGTGACCATGGTAGTCGTTGACGTCCTTGAAGCGGTCAACGTCGAACATCAGGATGGTAGCAGGCACGCGCAGGCGCGCCAGATAATGCTCGTAGCCCAAGCGGTTGACAAGCTGCGTCAGCCCGTCGGTTTGCAGTACCATGTCGCTGGAGAATTTCGACATCATCAGCGCACCGCAGCTGATGGTAATCCAGTCGATTTTGACCGTCGGCAGGAACAGCTGCACCATCAGCCCTAACAGCACGAACAGCGTCGCGAGCATCAGCTGTGTGCCGCCGGTGTACTGATAGGCGCGGCAGGCGAACCCAATCTGCACGAGGAAGAACACCATGCTGCCCCCGTAGGCGAGCATGTAGAGCACGTAGAGCAACCCGTGGTGATAGAAATTCTGCCCATCGACATAGAATATCAGCCCTGTGAACGCCGAGAGCAGCACCAGCAGCGCGTGGAAGCCCGCAAGGCACAGCAGCCTGTGTACCACTTTCCGCGGGCAGGGATGGATAACGCAGCCCGCGAACAGCCCGATTAGCGGCGCAAGCGAAAGTTCGATGGTCTTGACGGCGATATGCAGCGGAATCAGCACGGGCGGCGTGCCATCCATCTGCACGCCCGACCACTCACACAGCGCGCAAATGGCGATGGTGGCGTACAGGCCGCCGCAGAGCAGGTTTCGGATCTTGGATTGGCTGATGTCGCCGCGCAGGGAGAAGAGCATAATCGCCATGGCGAAGACGCTGAGAGCAATATTTGCCGTGTATAATTCATTCATGCTGATTGTGGAGGCGGTTGACAAGCAATCGCGGCAGATAAGTTTGAAAAGGGCAAATTCCCCCTTCTTATAATAATGATACCACGAAAAAAAGAGGATGAAAAGTGGGTTACATAGGGCAAATTGCAAATGTGGCAGATTTCAACAAATGCGGGGAAATGGTTACATGGCAGGCTCCCATCTCCCCACAAGAAAAGGGACTGACCGAAGCCAGTCCCTTTGATGATTATTCGTATTCGCAAACGCTTGCCCAGCGGATGAGCAGGTCGCGCTCTTCGGGCTTGCCCTTGAGGGACTGGCTCGCGGCGACGATCGGAATCCACTGCTGGACGTACTGCTTAGCGGTGTCGCTCTTCTTGCAGAAGAGGGAGAGGTACTTTTCCGCCAGCACTTCCTTGCCTTCGAGGACGAAGAGCAGGTAGGTGCGGGCGACGTCAGCGGACGCGTTGCCCTGCGTGGCGTGCGACCAGTCGAGGATGTACCACTGTCCGTCGGGCTTCAAAATAATGTTGGACGGGTTGAAGTCGCCGTGGCAGACCTTCTTGTGGACGTGCATACTCGCCAAGCGGGTGTGCAGCTCGTAGCGGGTGGTCGCGTCGAGGTCGGTGGCGGAAATCTTGCGCTGCATCTTCTCCGTCAGGCTGTTGAGCATCGGGCAGGTGCAGGCGTGAACCTTCATCTGAATGTCCACAAACAGGTTCAGGTACTCGTCTTCCTTTTCCGGATGCGCCGCCATCAGCGCCGCCAGCGTGTCGCCTTCAATGAACTCCGTCGTAATCGCCCATTGACCGTTCACCGTGTCAACAGCAAGGAGCTTCGGAATCGGCAGGCCCGTCTCTTCCACGCGCGCCGTGTTCAGCGCTTCGTTCAGAATGTCCGCCTTGCTGTACCCTTCGGCAAACACCTTGATGGCCTTGGCGCCGTCGCGGTAAATCTTCTTATTCTCCCGCTCGGCAATCACATGCGTCAAATCCATAGGGAAACCTCCTTCTATATGGTTCATGTTTATTGGGGGAGAGGCGCCAGAGGCTCTGCCTCTGGACTCCGCAAGGGAGTTCCTCCCTTGACCCTTCCGCGCGATTGAGTTGGTGACGACTGCTTACTTCTTCCGCGTGTTGATTGGGGGAGACGACCTCATCATGAAGTCGATATTTGTCCTAGATATCTATTCGCCGCCCAAATGCGACATTCCTGCAAGCAGACAAAATTTTTTGTGCTCAAAAATGCCCGGCCCAGCAGAAGCATTCCTGCCAAGCCGGGGAGAATGGCGCATTACTCGCCGTAGTATGCCTTGAGGTACATTTCCTTGATTTCGCTGATGAGCGGGTAGCGCGGGTTCGCGCCGGTGCACTGGTCGTCGAACGCCTGCTCGGACATTTCGTCCAGCGTCGCGAGGAACTTCTCTTCGTCCACACCGTAGTCGCGGATCGTATTCTTGATGCCGACGCGCTCCTTCAGGGCATGGATGTTGCGAATCAGGTTCTCCACCGTCTCGTCGTCATTCGCACCCTTGAAGCCGAGGAATTCGCCGAATTCAGCGTAGCGGCGCTTCGTGTGCGGATAGGCGTACTGCGGGAAGGTGCCCATCTTCGTGGGAACTTCGGCGCTGTTGTAGCGGATGACCAGCTCAATCAGCAGCGCGTTGGCGATGCCGTGCGGCAGGTGATGGAACGCGCCCAGCTTGTGCGCCATGGAGTGGCAGACGCCGAGGAACGCGTTCGCGAACGCCATGCCAGCCATCGTGGCTGCGTTGCCCATCTTTTCGCGGGCAACCGGCTCGTTCTGACCGTTGTCGTAGCACGCGGGCAGATACTCGAAAATCAGCTGAGCCGCCTGCTTCGCCAGACCGTCGGTGAAGTCCGTCGCCAGCATGGAGGCGTAGGCTTCCAGCGCGTGGGTCAGCGCATCGATACCGGAGGCGGAGGTCAAGCCCTTCGGCGCGGACATCATCATGTCAGCATCCACAATCGCCATCTTCGGCAGCAGCTCGTAGTCCGCCAGCGGGTACTTCACGCCGGTGTCCTGATCGGTAATGACGGCGAACGGGGTGACTTCGGAGCCAGTGCCAGCGGAGGTCGGGATGGCGATGAAGTACGCCTTTTCACCCATCTTCGGGAAGGTGTACACGCGCTTGCGGATATCCATGAAACGCATTGCCATGTCGAGGAAGTCCACTTCCGGATGCTCGTACATGACCCACATAATCTTGCCGGCGTCCATTGCGGAACCGCCGCCGATGGCGATAATGCAGTCCGGCTGGAAGGAGGTCATCGCCTTGGCGCCTTCCTTCGCGCAGGCGAGGGAAGGGTCGGGCGCAACATCGTAGAACGTGGTGTGGACGATGCCCAGCTCATCCAGCTTGTCGGTAATCGCCTTGGTGAAGCCGGATTTGAACAGGAACGCGTCGGTGACGATGAAGCAGCGCTTCTTGCCCATAACTGCCTTGAGTTCATTCAGGGCGACGGGCAGGCAGCCCTTCTTGAGGTAGACCTTTTCAGGCGCACGGAACCACAGCATATTCTCCCTCCGGATGGCAACAGTCTTGACGTTCAGCAGGTGCTTGACGCCGACGTTCTCAGAGACGGAGTTGCCGCCCCACGAGCCACAGCCCAGCGTCAGCGACGGACGCAGCATGAAGTTGTACAGGTCGCCGATGCCGCCCTGAGAGGAAGGCGTGTTGACGAGGATACGGCAGGTCTTCATGCGCGCGGCGAAGCGGTCAATCAAATCCTTGCGGGTGACGGCGTTCAGGTAGATAGAAGAGGTGTGGCCGTAGCCGCCGTCAGCAATCAGGTGTTCCGCCTTGTCGAACGCATCGTCGATGTCCTTGGCGCGGTACATCGCCAGCACGGGAGAAAGCTTCTCATGCGCGAACTCTTCAGAAATATCCACGGATTCGACTTCACCAATCAGCACCTTGGCGGTTTCCGGCACGTCCACGCCCGCGAGCTTGGCAATGGTGTGCGCCTTCTGACCGACAATCTTGGCATTCAGCGCGCCGTTTCGCGTACCGGTCGTGGTTTCGGAAACATAATATTTCTTGTCACCGGTTTGAATAATTACGGGGATTTCCTTTTCGGGCCCGACCTTATTCGTATCCAGAGATGTCCAGAAAAGATACCGATATGCTTCTCGTCTATCTCTTCCGTCGC
>OJAG01001980.1_pt1 | contig 11025 bp, 9 predicted proteins | sample 1589021 | NCBI WGS metagenome assembly OJAG01 (sample SAMN03283264) | human gut metagenome | biome: human-associated habitat; material: feces | host: Homo sapiens | place: USA | collected 2013 | reverse complement strand
ACGGTGAACGCCACGCGGTCCAGCGTAAATTCCAGCCCCAGGCCGGGGAACTGCACATGATAAGTCATAAAAAGGGTCGCTCCTTCCTGATATGCGGGGCGGCCTGTGCCGCGCCCGCAGCCCGCGCCGTATTACTGCGCCGGGCGGATGATGACGGTAGCGCTGCGTTCTGTGCACAGCATGGCGCGCAGCGCGCCGTTCACGTCCGAAAGCGTAACGGAGGCCAGCGTCTCGATCTCGTCGGCGGGCGTTCGGCCCCGGAAAAACGACGATGCCAGCGCGCCGGCCACGTCCTCAATATTCTCCAGGTCCTGCACCAGCTCGCCATAAAGCTGGTTTTTGCACAGCGTGAACAGTTCCTCGTCCACGCCCTCGCGCTTCAAACGGGCGATCTCGTCCAGCAGCAGCTGTCGCACAGTATTCGGTACATCGCTCTCTCCGGTGAACAGGATGCAGCAGCAGCCGTCCACCCGCAGCACCTCGCCGCCAAAGCCGGGGTTCACAAGGCCTTCGTCATACAGGCGGCGGTACAGCGGCGACATCCCGCCCACGATGCAGCTGAGCACAAGGTCGTACAGCGCCTCGGTGCGCAGATCGTCCGCAGACAGCGGCTCCTCCTTAAAGCCCACGCCGAAGCAGGGCTTGGAAACCGGCATAGTCAGCGTTTTTTCCGTAGCGGCAAGGGTCATAGGCTCCGTGGCCCACAGCCGCTGCACCTTTTCTGCCGGGCGGGGCTCCATCAGGCCGTGCCGTGCACAGGCGGCAAGGATCTGCTCCATGGTGGTGTTGCCGGCAGCAGCCAGCACCATATTGCCCGGGGCATAAAAGGCCTTGCAGCTGTCGTACAGCATGGCGGGCGTGATCTCGGCAATGCTCTCCACCGTACCCGCGATATCGCTGCGGATGGGGTGGCTGTGGTACAGGCACTCGAACAGGCCGGTGATGAGCCGCCAGTCCGGGCTGTCATCGTACATTTTGATCTCCTGTCCGATGATACCCTGCTCCTTGGCGATGGTCTGCTCGGTAAAGTAGGGGTGGCCTACCATGCCCAGCAGCACGTCCAAGCTTTCGTCCAACTGCTGGGTAGCGGTGAACAGGTAGCAGGTGCGGTCAAAGCTGGTAAAGGCGTTGGCGTTGGCACCGGTCTTTGCGTACTTGGCAAAGGCATCGCCGTCCTCGTCCTCGAACATCTTGTGCTCCAGAAAATGCGCCACACCCGCCGGCAGATGCACCGTTTGGCCGTTCAGGCAGAAATCTCGGTCGATGGAGCCGAACTTTGTAGCATAGATCACATGGGTGCTGGAATAGCCCGGCATGGGGCGCACCAGCACCGTCAGGCCGGAGGGCAGGGTCTGCCACTGGTCGGCCACGGTCTTTTCCAGCAGGGTCTGGTTATTCTGCGGCATGGGCAGTATCCTCCTTTGTAAGCAGATAGCTGACCGAGAGGGTCAGGCGGCGCAGGATGTCCCGCACCTCGTCCTTGGTCACGGCGCGCAGGGCGCTGCGTGCCTGTTCCGGGCTTTGGATAAGCGCAGCGCTGTTGGCACCGGCACGCAGCACCTCGATGTAGTACCAGCTCTCGATGCCGCCAAGGCTGTCCTCTACCCCGTTCATGCCGCTGAGCAGCCCCCGGCGGCAGTCCTCGAATTCCTCGTCGGTAATGGGGCCGGTGCACAGGTCGGCAAGTTCCTTCAAAATTGCCTGCTCTGCGCGGGCGGCATCAGCGTGCTCCACACCGCTGTTCACCGCCATGCTGCCAGTAAAGCTTTGGAAGGAGGAGGAGCAGTAGTAGCACAGATGGTCCCGCTCCCGCACATTGAGGAACAGGCGGCTGGTCACACTGCCGCCGTACAGCGCCATGGCAAGGCGCACCGCTGCCAGCTGCTGCGGCTGCATGGGCTGCCCCAGTGTGAACAGCATACACAGCTTTGCCTGCACCATATCGTAGTTTTCGGTCTTATGCACCGGCGCAATGGCAGGCATGGCCATGTTTTCCACCAGCGGCAGCGGGGCGCGGTCGATGCAGACAAGCTCTGCCAGCAAAGCATCCCGGATGGCGGCGGTCTGGGCGGCGTCGCAGCCCAGCACCAACAGCTCGATGTTTGCAGTACGCAGCATCTGCTGATAAGCGGCGGTCAGCATGGCGGGGGTAAGGCTGTCCACCTCTTCCAGATAACCCTCCTGCCGCACGCCCGCCGGGCTGTCGCCAAAAAACTCCCGGTTGGCCTGATGCAGGCAGTAGATGCGTTTATCGTTGATTTCATCCTCAAGGCCCTTTTTCAGCATCTGCTTTTCAATGCTGACGGCCTGCGGGTCAAAGCAGCCGTCCACAAGATAGGGATGGAAGGCCGCACCCAGCGCGATTTTGGTATACTCGGCGGTCAGTGCCTCGCCCTCCAGCGCAAAGGCATCCTTGATGCCGGTCACGCTGACGCAGAGGTTGTGGTTGCAGCCCATAGGGCGGGCGTCCACGGTCAGGTCTGCGCCGTAGAGCTTTGCCAGCTTTTTGGTGAGGCGGGTCATATCCGGGCAGTCCGCATAGCCGCGCTCCATCACCAGCGGCAACAGCGCATGGGCAGTGGCCGTTTTACGCTGGGCCGGAAAAGCAAAGTGGATGCTGATGCGGCAGCGGTTGAATTTAGAAGCCGGGTCGCAGGAAAGATGCACGCCCGGTGCAATGAGAGTACGTTCCAATGATAGTTCCCTTCTCTCTGTGCCGCAGCACAGAGCATTTGATTCAGTCTGCCCTCTGCAGGGCGATGAACTCTTCCAGGCTCAGGCCGCTGGCGCGGATGGCAAGGGCGTTTTCCACCCCCACATAGCGCCAGTGCCACGGCTCGAACACGATGCCGGTCGCGGCCTGCCGGTCCTGCGGGTAGCGCAGGATAAAGCCGTATTCCGCCGCGTAGGCCGTAAGCCACTCGTAGGCGCGGGTCTCGGCAAAACCGGTGTCCTGCTGCGGATTGTCCGCGCTGAGGATATCTGCCGCGTAGCCGGTGCCGTGCTCGTTGGCGTTGGCGGCGGGCTGGATGGTAGCCGCCAGACGGGCGGCTTCCTCCTCGGACTTGCGCTTATCGCGGTAGGTCTGCACCCGGGCCTCGTAGGCGGCCTGACGGGTGTCGGCGTCCTGATAACCGGCCACAAGGGTCAGGCTGACGCCGTCCGCCTGCGCGGCGGCAGCCATACTGCGATACTGCATGGCAGCTTCGGCCTCCAGCTGCTGGCCGGTGACCTCGTCGGCGGTGTCCAGCAGCGGGGCGGGCTCGGCGGTATAGGGCAGGTTGGCGTTCACCAGTACCAGCCGGGCATCTGCGGCGTTAAATACATAGTCTGTGCCGTCGTACACGCTGGCTGCAAATACCTTTGGCCCGGCCAGCAGGCCATGCACCTTGGGCAGCAGCCACAGGATGCCGCCGGTCAGCAGCGCCACCACTGCCGCGCAGCCGGTCAGAAACAGTACCCAGTTGCGGGCCAGCCGCAGCATTTTGCGGCGCTTCCATTGTTGATAGGTCAGGCGCTTCTCAGCAGGCGCTCTGGAGGTACGGGTGGATTCACTCATGCGGCGGGGCTCCTTTTCGGCATTGTTGCAGCGCCGGTGCGCCGCACAGATTCAAACTATATTATACACCCCTTTGCAATTTGTGTAAACGCCGCCGTGTGTAAAAAAATTATGACCCGCCCGCCCCCCGGCAGGGAGCAGACAGGCCACAATCAAAAATTTTACGCAGATCAGTCAAACAGCATATCGTGGATGGCACCGACAGCCTTGTCGGCGTCTGCACGGTCGATGATGCAGGAGATCTTGATCTCGCTGGTGGAGATCATTTTGATGTTGATATTGTTGTTGGACATTGCCTCGAACATCTTGGAGGCAACGCCGCTGTGGCTCTGCATACCGGCACCCACGATGGAGACCTTGGCGCAGGTGGTGTCCACACTGACATCGTTGAAGTGTGCACTTTCCTTCAGCACACGCATGGCCAGCTCGGCTTCGCCTTCGGCACAGGTAAAGCTGATGTCCTTCTTGCCGTCGCGGCCGGTGGACTGCAGAATGATGTCCACGTTGATGTTCTTCTGTGCCAGCAGGCCGAAGATCCTAAAGCTCATGCCCGGCTCATCGGGAACGTTGAGAATCGTGATAACGGCAACATCGGTGTCCTTGGCGACACCCTTGATCAGCATACCTTCCATGTCCTTTGTAACCTCCTTAACCACCGTACCCGGGATGGGGTTCAGGCTGGAGAGCACCTCCAGCTCCACATTGTACTTTTTAGCCAGCTCCACGCTGCGGTTGTTCAGCACCTGTGCGCCCAGAGATGCCAGTTCCAGCATCTCGTCAAAGGTGATCTCTTCCAGCTTACGGGTGTTGCTCACTTTGCGCGGGTCGGCGGTATAAACGCCCTCCACATCCGTGTAGATCTGGCAGCGGTCAGCGTGCAGGGCAGCGGCAATTGCCACAGCACTGGTGTCGGAGCCGCCGCGTCCCAGAGTGGTGATGTCATCCAGCTTGTTCAAGCCCTGGAAGCCTGCCACCACCACCACGCGGTTGCGCTCCAGCTCGGAGGAGATCCGCTCGGTCTCCAGCCGGGTGATGCGCGCCTTGGTGTAGGCACGGTCGGTACGGAAGCCCGCCTGCCAGCCGGTCAGGCTGATGGCATGGCAGCCCAGCTCGTTCAGCGCCATGGCCAGCAGTGCGATGCTGATCTGCTCGCCGGAGGCCAGCAGCATATCCATCTCACGCGCCGAGGGGTTATGGGTGATCTCCCCTGCCTTGGCGATCAGGTCATCGGTGGTGTCGCCCTGTGCGGAGACTACCACCACTACGTCATTGCCCGCGTTGTGGGTGTTGGCCACGATCCGCGCAACGTTGAAGATACGGTCACGGTCCTTTACGGAAGAACCGCCGAATTTCTGTACGATCAACGCCATATCTTGTCACTCTCCTCTTTAACGCCCCGCGCTTGCGGGGGGCTTGCCGGGCGGAAGCGTCCTTGCACTTCCCTTACCCATTTATCATTCCACGGTTGCGCCGGTGTTATCGGCATCCAGCTGCAACAGTGTAAATGCTTCACATCCGTCCAGACCTTCCAGCAGCTCCAGACCTTTTTCCAGCTTGGAATAGAACTTTTCGGCCTCGGCTTTTTCTGCCACTGCCATGACCGTGCTGCCTGCACCGGACACATACACGGCCTTTGCGCCGCACAGCCGCGCCATATCGAACACCTCGCGGGAGCCGGGCATCAGGGGCATGCGATACTGCTGGTGCAGCTTATCCTCGGTGGCAATGGCCAGAAGGTCGTGCCGCCCCTCGCAGAAGGCTGCGGGCACCAGCGCCGCACGGGACAGGTTATACACCGCGTCCTTATGGGATACCTCTTTAGGCAGAGCAGCGCGGGCTGCCTCGGTCAGCAGCTTGTAGTCCGGCACGATGGCAGCAAAGCAGAGGCTTTCATCCACATTCCGCTTGACTGAATACACCTTGCCGTCCTCGAACACGCTGCTGGTCAGGCCGCCCAGCAGGGCCGGAGCCACGTTATCGGGGTGTCCCTCAATGGCAGTTGCCAGCGTGAGCAGCTCCTGCGTGTTGAGCACATCGCCCAGCATCCGGTTTGCGCCCAGCAGACCCGCGATAATGCAGGCCGAAGAAGAGCCCAGACCCCGTGCCATGGGGATGGGGTTCGTCTGGGTGATCTTGAGGGGCGGGATCTGCTTGCCAACCTTTTCGAACAGACCCTTGGCGGAGCGGTACACGAGATTCGACTCGCCCCGGGGGATGCGGGTGCCGTCCGATGCCGAGATCTCCAGCACCTCGCTGTCCTCAAAGGTGACCGTGTTGTACAACGTAACTGCCAGACCCAGCGCATCGAAGCCGGAGCCTACGTTGGCGCTGGTGGCAGGGACCGAAACCTTGATCTTCATTGCCGCAGTTCCTTTCCGTTACACTTCCTCGGGCAGACGCTTGAGCACCAGCTTCACGCTGCCGCCCACGGCCTCCACCTTGCGCGCGGCCTCTGCCAGCGCACGCTCATCGGCGCGCTTCACAAAGTAGGCGCAGCCCTCGTACCGCTCATCCACCACCTTGCCGTAGCCGTAGATGGCTTCCACCACAGCGGGGGCAATGCCCGCCACACGCACATAATATGCAGCAGGAGCCGGGTCGGTGAGCATGCCGTCCACCGGGTCCGCAGGCTGCCAGAACAGGCTGTCGTGCACCTGTGCGCCGTTTTTCAACGCATCCACCACGTCTGCCACCACAGCGCTGGCGGTGGGCAGTTTGCCTGCGCCCTTGCCGTAGAACACCACATCGCCCAGCATATCGCCCTTGACCAGCACCGCGTTGAACACATCGTCCACGCTGGCCAGCTGGTTTGCCTTGGGCACCAGACACGGCTCTACACCGGCGGCCACGCTGCCGTCCTTGCCAAGCTTCATCCATGCGATCAGCTTGATAACGCAGCCCAGCTTTTCGGCGCTGGCCACATCGGCGGCGGTAATGGCGCGGATGCCCCGGGTGGGGATGTTCTGGGGGTAGATCTGGTGGCCGCACACCATGGAGGACAGGATGGCGATCTTGCGGCAGGCGTCGCGGCCGTCCACGTCATCGCTGGGGTCCTTGGTCTCTGCGTAACCCAGCTCCTGCGCAATTTGCAGCGCATCCTCAAAGCTCAAGCCCTCCCGCACCATCTTGGTGAGCATGAAGTTGGTGGTACCGTTCACGATGCCCTCCACCTCGGTGATGACGTTGGCCGCCAGGCACTGGTGCATGGGGGTGATGATGGGCGTACCGCCGCCTACAGAGGCCTCGAACAGGAAGGCGCAGCCGTGCTCCTTGGCCAGTGCCAGCAACTCTGCGCCGTAGGTGGCCACCATCTCCTTGTTGGAGGTGCACACGCTGCGGCCGCTCTCCAGACACGCCTTGACGTAGGGGTAAGCAAAGCGGGTACCGCCGATGGTCTCCACCACCACCTGGATCTCCGGGTCCTGCAGGATCACGTCGATATTCTTGACCACCAAAGGCTCCACCGGGTTGCCGGTAAAATCCTTCGGGTCCAGAATATATTTTACCTCCACCGGTTCGCCAGCCCGGCGGGAGACGCTTGCAGCATTGTGGCACAGCACCTCGTATACGCCGCTGCCCACCGTGCCAAAGCCCAGAATTGCAATTTTAGCCATACTCTCTTTCCCTCGTTTCCTGTTCTGTTACAGGTTATACCCACAGCGCACACTCACCACCATGCGCTGGCGCGAAAGTTTTTCGGTCAGTTCCTCCGGGGACATCTGCATGGTATCGGTGCGGATGGTGACCGCCACCAGCGCAGCCCCATTCTCCGGGGTGGACTGGTTGATGGTCACAATACTGGCACCTGCGGCGCTGATGCCGGCCAGAAGGCTTTGCAGCGCGCCGGTCTCGTCCCGCAGGGTGGCCATGACCGTGATGACCTCACGGCCGTTCTCTGAATCAAAGATACAATCCTTATACTTATAAAATGCACTGCGCGAAAGCTCTACGGCGCGGGTCGCAGCCGAAATGCTGCGGGCTTCGCCGCTGGCCAGCAGCTCCTTGGCGCGTACCACCTTGAGAAAAACCTCCGGCAGCACCTGCGCATCCACCAGATAAAAACGGCGTTCCAACTTGTTCACCTCTCAAACACAAGTGTTCTTGTAGAAAATATAATAGCATCCGAACCCCTGCAATGCAAGTGCCCGGATGCTATTTTGTCACTTTGTCCAGTTTTGTCTTGTGAAGTGCGCCCTGTCCTTGCCGGATTTTTCAGCAAAGGGGTGAAAAAGTACGATTTTTGTCCTTATTCCGTGTCCAGTGCACTGGTATCGGTGGGTATGACCGGCTGGGTAGGCACAGCATCGTCTGTGTTCTCGGCAGGGGCAGCAGCCTGCGGTGCGGCATGGGAATAGGTGCAGGTACCGGGCAGGTCATCGGCACGGTAGTAGCCCACGGCAGTGCTCGGGCAGCCTGCACCGGCCAGCAATCCGCTCTGGGTGCAGTAACGGCGCTCCACCACGCCTGCGGAGGTGGGGAATGCCTTATAGGGCAGGTCTGCCTGTGCCTGCTCCATCAGTGCCTTCCATGCCATAACACAGGTGCGGGTCTTGGCCTGCTGCTTGGACAGAGTCTTGGTCATATCGTAAGGTGCATCATATCCCCACCACACAGCGGTGACATAGTAGGGTGTGCCGCCCACGAACCACAGATCCTTTTCGTCGCTGGCAGTACCGGTCTTACCAAAGGCCTCCATGCCGTTGGAGTTGGGGTAGCGGCCGCTGGCAGTACCTACGCTGGAGAACAGAACGTTCTTCAGCAGACGGTTCATGACATAAGCGGTATCGGGGGTCAGTGCCTGATAGCTGGTGGCGTTGTTTTCCAGATAGATGTTGCCGTCCCGGTCCAGCACACGGGTATACAGGTGCGGGGTGGTGTACTCGCCGTCATAGAAGATCTGGAAGGCTGCGGCCAGCGCCATGGGCGTAACACCCTTGGTCTGGCTGCCCATGACCATCTGCGCCAGACCCACATCGTTGGTGGGGTCCAGCGTATTCAGTTGCAAGGTGTTGTAGACGAAGTTGAAGATATTGCTTGCGCCCACAAGGTCGCCCACGCGGACTGCGATGGTATTCAGCGAGCGGGCAAGGCCGTTCCACAGCGGGAGATCGCTGCCGTCGCCATAGTTGCCGCCGTAGTTGCGCGGCCAGCTGCGCCATGCGTTGGGGTAAGCGCGGAGCTGCTTGTCGGAGAGCCCCATCAGGCCATTCTTGCGGCAGTAGTCCTCGTCCCGGATGATCATATCCTGCTTCTGGTACAGGGGGGAGTTGTTGAGCATGGTAGACCAGTTGACCAGACCGTACTCAATGCCCAGCGCATAGGCACCGATGGGCTTGATGGTAGAACCGGTCTGCCGCTCCACATTATAGGCGCGGTTCAGGGAAAGGCTCTTGGTCTTTTCGCCCAGGCCGCCCGCAATGGCCAGCACGTTGCCGTCATAGTCCAGCGTGACCATAGCAGCCTGCGTGCGCACGTTGCGGTAATAGTAGACGGTGCCATCTTCGCCGGTGCGGGTCTTGGGGGTACCGTCCTCGTTGAACACCTGCACATCATCGTCCGAAATGGAGGTGACCTCTTCCTCATGCCAGCCCGCCGGGAAGTAGGCATCGTCGGTGTTCAGCATCAGGTTTTCCATCTGGGACTGCAGCTTGGTGTTGACAGTGGCTTCGATGGTAAAGCCGCCGGTGTAGAGCAGCTTCTGTGCCTCGGACTCGCTGATGCCCTCCTTGGTCATGATGTCCTGCACGACCTCATTGAACAGTGCATCGGTGAAGTAGGAGGTGACGGTGCTGGGCTTTTTGCCGCTGTCTTCTTCGGCCAGCACAAGGGGCTGTGCAGCGCCGTTGCGGTAGTCCTCCTCGCTGATCACACCCTGCTGCCACATATTGTACATGATGAAGTTGCGGCGGTGGATCAGATTTTCGGGGTTCGTATAGGGGTTATAGTTGGTGGGGTTTTTGGTAATAGAGGCAATGGTAGCGCACTCCCACAGGCTCAGCTGGCTGACGTCCTTGTTGAAGTACTCGTTGGCCGCCGTCTGCACACCCTGAATGGTGCCGGTAAAGCTGATGGTGTTCAGGTAAGCCTCCAGAATGGTCTCCTTGGAGTAGCTGCGGCTCAGGCAGAGGGCGCGGTAGATCTCGCGCACCTTGCGCAATGCGCCATCGATACCGCTGGCGCTGTTGTCATCGGTCAGGTTCTTGATGAGCTGCTGTTCCAGTGTGGATGCGCCCTGCTTGGAGCTGTAAATGGGCAGCAGATACTCATTGATCATTGCGCCGATGGTGCGCTTGAAGTTGACGCCAGGCTCTGAGTAGAAGTCCTTATCCTCGGTGCAGATGAAGGCATACTGCAAATTGGAGGGGATCTGCTCAAGGTCTGCCCATACGCGATGGCTGTTGGAGGAGCGCAGGGTGGCATACTCCACCTGTGCGCCGGTATCCGGGTCGGTAGCTACCACCATACTGGACTGGCTCAGCTGGATGTTGTCCAAGTCCAGCAGGTCACCGTCGTTGGCAGTAGCCTGCACCACATAGAACACCATGCCCACGGCCACCACGCTGCCCAGCATGATGCCAAGGCAGAGCACCGTAGCAAGGGTGCGGCCAATGAACCGCAGCATGGGATGCTTGCTCTTTTCCTTTGGCGGCCTGGGGCTTTTGGGTGCTTTGGGTGCGCGGGTACGGTTTTCCGCTGCAGGGCGTGCCTCGCGGCGGCTCTGGGAAACATTGACCTTACGTCCCACCGGGCGGGCAGACTGCTCCTCGCCGCTCCGATGGATCTTTCTCATCTCATTGTTGGAGATAGGGATCGCCTCCTGACATTTCAAGACTGTTGCCGGGCATAGCTGCACCGGGTTTTATCCACATCGTTTGTGACACGAAATTTCAAACTGCAATACCATATTATAACACGCAAGCCCCAGCCGGGCAAGAACCAATCTTTGCGCGCTGAGCAGATATAAATAGTATAACACACTCTCTTGTGGAAAGTACAGTATCTGCGTGTGAAAATTGTCTGCTATCCGCCAAAACGGGGCATACTTACCGGGGAAGGGAGTGTTTTTTATGCGCAAGCTGTCTGTCTGCCTGTTCTACGGGCTTTGCGTATTCACCATTGTATTCAGTCTGTTCTGGATGGCGCTGCCAAAGCTGCCGCTGTCCCAAAGCCCCGCCGGGTCTGAGACCGACCCCGCCTCTCCCCTGAGCCTTGCCGCGCAGGCAGTGCCCCAGACGAACACTGCCCGCTACTGCCTGCAAGACAGCGGCGGGCGGGTGGCGGTGTACACCTGCCGCGCCGACGGTACCCCGGGCACCCTGATCCGCGTGACCGGCATCTACACCAATCTTCTGCCCGAAAACGACGCCTTACGCATCAAGCGCGGGCTTGTGGTCAACAGCCCCCGGGAGCTGGACCTGCTGCTGGAGGATTTGGGGGAGTAAATGCAACGAGCCGCTGCACGATGT